>Ga0065720_1019495_pt1 | contig 24968 bp, 22 predicted proteins | sample Thericmetagenome_FD_59107 | JGI IMG/M metagenome (GOLD analysis project Ga0065720, IMG submission 59107) | Thermophilic microbial communities from the Joint Bioenergy Institute, California, USA of rice/straw/compost enrichment - eDNA_2 v2... | ecosystem: Engineered > Solid waste > Grass >... | reverse complement strand
AGGTGCAGACCAACTACTTCAGCAAGGGCTGCACCGAGACCTACGACCGCGGTGGCTTCTCGAACGTCCACGATCCCATCAACACCTTCCATACCTACACTATCCGCTGGACTCCTGAGCAGCTCGACTGGATCATCGACGGCAACGTCGTCCGTACCCTCAAGAACACGGGCGAGAAGGGCTGCTCCGGCTACCCCCAGAGCCCCATGCAGATCAAGCTCGGCACTTGGGTTGCTGGCCGAAAGGACGCTCCCGAGGGCACCATCCAGTGGGCTGGTGGCCTGGCTAACTGGAAGGAGGCTCCCTTCGACGGCTACTACCAGTCCATCCGCATCCAGGACTTTATGGGCGGCGCCAAGGAGGCCACCGAGTACCAGTACACCGACCGTAGCGGCACTTGGCAGAGCATCCGGGTCGTCAATGATGGCAAGCCCGCCGAGATCTCGTCCGAGCCCACTCTCCCAGCTACTACCAGCACCGCGAAGCCCTCGTCCACCTCGACCTCGTCCGTTTCGACGACTTCTGCTACCACTTTCGCTACCGTAACCTCGGCCACCTCGACTGTCGCCTCTTCGGCCACTGCTTCCCAGGTGTCCATCTCTCCGTCGCCCACCGTTAACACCCCTAACGCTGGTGTCTCCCCTGTGCCGAGCGACGACTCCACCGGCGCTGCCGGCAGGCTGGCCCTGAATGTGGGCAACGCCGTTGCCATGGGTGTCGCTGCCGTCTGTGGCTATCTTCTGCTCTAAGTGTTGGGGGGACACTGGTCGTTTTTGGTGTTTCTGCTTCGGCGGTTGGTTTTTTTTTCTTTCTTCCCCTTGGGATAAAGGGACTGGTGTTTTTGTTCTACGCTACTTGGGAACCTCTTAGATTAGCTTGAGACTTTACTTTTATCGGAGGGCATTAGATTTTCTTGGGCCGTTGGGCGGGAAAAAACGGTAGCAGTGCCGAACACAAGACTCCGTATTTTCTTGAATATACCCGCTATTCTTTTAGTTCCCCCCGTTCTGTTGCTCTGAGCCCAGCGTGGGAATAGGGGCATCTTAATGGGGCCAGGTTTGGTGGCGGGATGTTAAGGGTACATCTCAGGACACCATGGTAATGAGGTAGCTGGTGAGGTCATGGACTTAATGGCTTGGTGTCATGGTGCTGATACCCATACTTTATGTCTTAATGTATCATGATGGTCAGCTGTGTACTTACGTGTCTCATCTCCGGGAAGTGGAAAGGTATAAATATTCGAATATATTTAGGGTATAAACGTGTGGCCTTGGTAGAACTGAACGTGATTATCCTCGATGATACGGCATGCTGTGGGTAATGTGTGTCCTCCAGTCCTCCTGATGCACCGCCCGATCATAAAAGTTTCATCATAATCAACACAAGTCGGTCACCTACCTTGTGAAAGACCATGCACATCCTTCAGGGTGTGCTAGATGAGGGTGAGGATGAGAAATAAGCTGTGTTGCAATGTCACTGCTGGAACATTAGGGTGCCTTAGCTGACGAGTTATCGTTTTTTATCCCAGTTTCTTCGTGCCTTCCTTTGCTACTTACCTTCTTCTGCTCCTTTCCATACAAAAACTTCAATGTATCTGTGACTTTTCCACCCCATCACAAATTTCTCATCCAAACGCCATCTCCTGCTGCTCTTATCATAACCATGTCGATAACAGGATCGTTCAACCATCGCCATCACTTAAACCGTTATAGGCTGTACGCTGATGAGAGCTCCAGACATGGCCGCCACCGCACACGCTCCAACTCCTGCTCCTACGATCCACGTCATCGCTACTTCCGCTCTCGTTCGCTTGACTCTCGTCGCCACAACCATCGTGATAACATTCGAGCTCGCGATGACCGTCGAGGACGCCGTCAGCACGGGAGATCGAAGCTCGAGTCCTGAGCATCATCATCGCCATCGCCGCCGCCGTTACCATTGCTGCATGGAGAGTCGTAGTTCGACTCTTGATGATCATTGCTCGTATTGCGGCCGCAGTTATAGCAAGTCGCCTTGGAGGGACACCAGTAGCAAAAGCCCTCGCCAGCATCTCCATAATTCCCCCAGCCGCTCTCATGAGCGTCGCCTTACCCAGGACGCCCTCCACCCTGCCAAACAGCAACCCAAAGTTGGAAGCCTACCGTTTAAACGCATCCAAATCAACAAGGCCGTCTCCCTCATGAATGTTGAAAGCAGCAACCCCACTAATAGCAAGCCATCTCTCTCATAGCAAGGCATGTCACAAGAAAAGCCTTCGGATTCCAGTCTGCCGGCAGGATCGACTGTGATGTCTATGACGTCCCTGGAGTTAAAGCTGATGGCAGTCCAAAATACCATCTTGTTCACTCCAATCTTGACGAGACGCCTCACCAAGAAGGTCATGGTTTACATGCAAACTTCACATTTAGAACTGCATTTGTTCCTTTAAGACACCCAGTGGGTCACGCAGGGCTTAGCATGAGCCGTCCACTGTTTGAGGGGCTCGCCAGTCGCGCCAACCCGCCCGTGACTGACATCAAGATCCCCGCTGGTCCAGAGTCCCGTAAGGTTTGTGTTGCCTGCAAAGTTAAAGACCATACCGTTCGACGCTGCATCCGAACAGACATCAAGGGTGTTATCCCTGTTTGTCCATTCTGCGAGTCTTAACACGACCACCTATCCGAAAACTATCCCCGGTAAGACGACAGCATCTTAGAGGTGGAGATTTGGTAACTCTTGGTTATCAATCGTGGTGGTAAAAGCGCATTCCTTACCAAGGATACGTACCTCTGGTGGCCAAACATTGGCATTTGACGATGGGAAGCACTGCCTAACGAGAGGCCGCTTTCTCTCTACCCCCACTCCTTAACTTTGCCCAAGATACTGTCTGCCCCGGCTGAGCACTCGAGACATGATTATTAAATGAGCCAGTTAACCTTGTGTCTGACACACGGCGAAAGAATTGCGATAGCATCATTAGGGACATGGATCTTATAAAACGGTTCATCCGAGGAAGGAGAAAGGAGGGATATACAATAAAAATAAAGACACTACGATTAGATTCTATTGGTCTCATCGGCATGTTATGAGAACCGGACACAATGAGATATGATGTACTATAAAAATTTGCAATGAGTTGATTGACAAGGCAAGGTACTCTCAAGTCAGCTGATGCGATCTTGTTCTCTCATTTGCTTTTTTCCCTGGGGCTTTCTTTTCTCTCCCTGTTTTTCTATACTTGTGACTGGCATTCTTGGTTAGTCCGTATGGATCAAGTTTACGAAAAGTAGCAAAAGAGGTCTTCTCTCCTTATTCCTACCAGATTGTTCAGCTGATCGCATGATCCGCAACACTTGGTAGCGCAAGTCACCAAGCCAGTAAGCCTGCCATCTCTGAAGAAGAGGATTATACACATCGACAGCATTGTACTGACAGAAAAGAAATCTGCCAAGATGTCACACAACAGCTAACTGTCGACACCCTATACGAGCGGAGTCTGTAGGTTGACAAAAGGTTCCTTCGAGGCCTAATCGGTCCATCTTGTGCCCAAGGAAACGAAAAGCTAGGAATGCAGAGAGTTCCTTTTCTCCGATAGACCGATAGGCTAGCAATTTCAAGATGACAACAGATTAGGAGGTGAAGGAGGGCTTGCCTTTGGGGTTCTGGTGCCAAAAGATGCTCCCATTTGCTCCCCGCAATTGCCTCGGCTATGGTGTGGTAGGACAAAAGATCAACCCCATTTCTGAGAGAATAGATCTTGCTTCGTGGATATGTCCTTACACCATAACTCGATGTTGATCTCTTAAAGACGAACGGTGAAACACTCACATTTCATCCTTGATAGGTTGAACAAAGCGACCCATGCCTAGGCAACTCCGGTTTCTGGCAAGACCAGAGTACAACCAGTTAAGGCTGGACAACAAACTTGTCATTCCACAAAAGACTTCTTTGGGCTCCTGCGGCAGCTACCACTGTCGCCGAAAATCAGCAGCAGTCAGCCACTTGATTCCCGAACCGGAAAACCGGAATGTAGCACAAGATGTTGAGTATATGCTCCCCATTGATACCTGAGCTCACTTTCTGACAATGCAAGTACGTAAGGCCAATTCTCTAGGAGGGGAGAGGAAGGAATCCTAGAGGTTAACGCTTCCGTTCATTGCTTCCAGCAGTTAGGCTTCCTGGAAAAAAGGACATCATTGCCATTAACCGCGCAAAAAATAGGGGAAAAGATACTCATCACTAACCTTTGCTTAGGAGCTGCCTAGCACCGGTGAACTCCTGTGAAACAAAAGCCTTAATATTGCCTTCAGGCAAGAGCCCCCGCAAAGCGCTCTCCAGTAGTTGGGTTCTAGAGAAACTCATCCACCCTTGCCGAAAGCCGAAGATTTCCAAAAAAAAATCTCACTAGATGCTGCAAAGTATGGTATTTTGTCGCATCCTATCATTCATTGGGTTCCATGAGCGCTTTCCCGCACTTCAGGCAGAAATGGAAACAGCCTGAGGCAAGGAAAGCATAATACTTGTTCCCAATCTTCAATCCTTACAACCTGACACGTCAGTTCCAGCCATGGAGTTGAGCACATTCTCCTCGACTATCAGCTGATCGGCATTCAGAAGTTGGGTTGGCCAGCAAAACATCATCGGGTATGTGGGCTGCAACGAAGACAGTACCATATCCTCTTCCACGGTACGCCATCCAGACCGTGTTCCACACTGTAAGCAAGTCCCTTGATAGATATGGTACTTGTCAAACATCGTCAGCTGCGGGTCCTTTGTGTTCACAGGTTCTTAATCCTCCCCCTGGCCTTTTTCAAGTGCCGAAGTTGGCGCGGTGACTGGAAGAGGACAAACAAAAGCCGTAGGTAGGGGTTGAGCGAGCCTCGGCAGTGGGGGTCACATCAAGTTGATAATCGCCTTCACTCCTGCTCCTAATCTCAGCGATCCAACCGGTGGCAGTGTATGCCAACGAAGGGCATGCTTAGCAAAAAGTATGATATTATGATAAATCAGGATCGATGCTTATGCATGACTGAGTTGTCATGTCTGGACTATTGTGCAACAGTCCGGTATAGTATACCAGTTAGGACAAGACTGAGCTAGCATTGACATGTTGGTTCACTCTGGACATGCTCAATCACTTGTGACAGTTGTGGAAAAAATTGACGAATATTTAGAAATCATTGGAACAAAGAATGAAAAAGAAGGAATGGAAGAAAGAAATGGAAGAAGAAACAGAAAAAGAAAGTACAATGAGCAAACGAGATATCAAATTCCACAGAAAAGGACATGGCAAGAAGACACAAATAAGACAGCCAGGACAATACTAACCAATTGGTAGGGCTTCTCTCGCCAAGGGCATCGAACTTGATGCTATAAATTTCGGTACTTGGGCAAGCGTTGGGTGGTTGGTATCTGAGTCCATAACCCTCAGCAACATGCATCTAAGTTCCTATCATCAGCGTGAAGGAGTCTGGATGAAGGCATCGAAAGTAAAGTAGACACATACACAATTCTCTCCCTTGCAGGACCGTCGCATGCATACAATATTGTGTACATGATATTGCCACCTCCTAGCACGAACTGGCCAGGATCTAATACTGTTGACGATGGAGTTCACCAGGGCGTGGGGAATCGTCACAGAGGACTCTCATACGCCGCAAACCCCTTAGCGTCTGCAAGTCTTCGTTGTCATGACTGCCATTGAGTACAGGTTGTGAGTAAGGCACTGGTCAACTCCTACATTTCCGTGATGGCGGTCTCCACATCGAGGTCGTTCTCGTGGTCTCTGTCAGCCATTGAGCAACCTGGTAAGCCAAACTTGGGGCTTGATCAGTTGATGAAAACTAATCATGCCTTCCCTTGGACTGGCCTACTGCAGCTTTAAGGTGCACAAGTGATAAAATGGAGAAATCCCAATGTTGAGTCTAAAACTTACTCTTCTGTAACGCGAGCCCGACAGCATGATGTCAGTCCCGAAGTTCAGGCATGATTACCGTGAATGCTTTGCACTCCCCACCCCCAACTTGTTGCAGCCGCATGCCTTGGCGTTCCATCTGCTCGACCTTCCCCGTGCTTGTACCGACGTGAAGATGGGGCAAGATCTTGATTGATCCGCGCAGATAGTGAGAAAAGTACCTACAAAATGAGTTGCCTCATGATCCAGCCCTTGAGTCGTGGCACATGCTGAGGTGGGAAAGAGGAACCTAAGTAAAGATTTTTTACAACCTCGCAGCAAAACTACCATGGGTCCTTCCGTTCTGAACCCTGAGCGCCTTCCCTCTTCTTCTCCTTGCCTTGTTACCCCCACGTTCATGATCCGTCATCGGCATCCAACTTGAGGGCTGGGGGACAGGCATGTTGAGTGGGAGACCTCACCGCCCCCTTCACCTGGAAACGTACAATAGCCCACAGCCTTGAGTTGGAAGGTATTCTCATCTAGCCGCCGTAGCCAAGCAAAAAATCCCAAAACGGCAAAGAGGTACGGGATGGTGTGAGAGTCCCAGACTTTCGGGACTGTCCGTGCTGCCTTGGCAACGCCAGGGCTTGTTCCCTCTTCCAATGGGATGGCGTGGAGAAGGTTCCCAACAAACTGTTTCGATGCGGCATGCGGCCTTGCAGGTGTCATCATTCGAGCCTCTGTTTCCTGTCTTGGGGTACCTGGCTAACGTAGGTACAGGGCAAGTCTGTGGATATGAGAACTGCTAGCCATGAACATCCTACGTGGACATCGAATAGGGAAGGAGAACCTGGAGAACAAAGAGCACAGAAGCAGAGATCTTTTTGGTGCAACGACGCCGCCCACCCTGAGTAGGTTTCATGAGGGTGGCTATCAGCCACAGACAGGATAGCCCGAAGTACTTTTCTGCAGGATGCAACCTTACTTGTTTACAGTATAGTACCTTCTGCTACCTTTGAAGTACCCCCACGTCGCTTGGACTAGCAAATTCACCACGAGAAAATAAACAACATGAAAGAAACGACGAATGGAAGGATGGAGGGGGGAAAAAGCAAGGAAATCGGAAAGTTTTCGGTGACAGATTTTGAAGGCTCGGAGAGGACACGCCACTCGAGCATGATGGTGCATCCCCGTGCAGACTAACAACCCATGGCAAAGTGTACATCCATGGAAACATTTCAAGGCTTACCTGCCCCCAAGAAGATGAGTGACCAGGGCTGGGTTGCGATCAAACCTGCAAGTCCTCACCGCTGTGGCGCCAGCTCCTGAATGTAAGCCATTGAAAAGGAAGCGGCTGCAGGGTGAGATGCAGCAAGCTGTTACAGACATCATCTCGCGATGTTTTCCTGGATCAATCGAAGATCTAGTCTTGGGACAGTTGACTATGTGACAACAGATGGTACACTCCCTGGACATCACACTGAGAAAAGCTGGCAAAGCGTAAAATCATGTCAACATTGGCTGAGCCGCTCAGCGGCAGCCCAGATCCGGAAAACTATTCAAGAGCTAATTCTGAAAGGAGATTAAAACGTGATAAGCAAAAGACCCTTTTTTAATCCACCCAAACGCCGAGACAGGAGATTTTTGACTCATTTGGATTTTTTTTTCGAGCCCAATTCTTCCCGTATCTGTCATGATCCGTCATCAAAATAGAGGCGCCATAATGTATCCAGACCCATAAACCCTTTCCCAATTGAGGAATATTTTCATCCTCTATCCACTCCCAAATGCCACAGCGGAAAACCCAAAAGTCCCAAACGACAAAAGCAGAAAAAAAGTACAAGTCACAAATTTATCAGCTTAGAGGCTCTTCTCGAGCAGAACCAGCTCCCTGAAGCCCTCCTTCCATGCCCGCGCCTGCTCAGGGGTGGGCTTAGGCAGCGGGCTGCGTGCATAGCCGCCATAGCCCATCCATCCTTGCATGCCACTCTTGCAGCCGACGACGCCGCCCTGTATGGCGGTCCAGTCGCCACGCGCCACGACTTCCTGGAGCGCCTGGGCCTCGGCAATGCGGCCCTGGTGATAGAGTTCGATGATCCGTACGCAGGCACGCGGGGCAATGTTGGCCAGACCGGCCAGGATGCCGTGGCCACCCGCGATGAGAGCTTGCATAGTGAAGTCGGCAGAGCCGGCGAGCACGAGGAAGTCGGGCTTTTCTGGGTTGTAAGACTTGCCAGCAGCGGCTCGGGTAGCGGCAGCCACGCGGCTGAGTTTGCCGGTGTTGCCGCAGGTCAGCTTAACGCCGACAATGTTGGGATGCTCAGAAAGCTTGATGATGACGTCCGAGGACAGATCGAGGCCACCGGCACCGCCGGGGTAGTTGTAGATGATGATGGGGATCGGAGAGGCGTCAGCGACCGCGGTGAAGAAGTCGAAAACAGTGCCAGAGGCAGGGGCGAAGAGAGAAGCGTAGTAGGAAGGAGGAAGAACAAGCGCGTAGTCACCGCCGGCCTCCCAGGCCTCGCGGCAGTGCTGGATGGTCTCGCGGGTGCTCTGGGCGCCGCAGCCGACAATCAGTGGCATGTGAGCGAAGCCGGCGTCATTGAGAGCCTTGCGGGTGGTTGCCGTAACCAGGCGGCGCTCGGCGTGCGTGAGATGCACGGCTTCACCGTTGGAGCCCTGGGTGCACAGGCCAGTGACACCAGCGCGGGCCAGCCGCACGGCGTGCCGGGCGATGGTATCGAGATCGAGATCCTCGGTCCCCTCCTCAAAGAAGCACAGAGTGGGCACATACACACCCGGCACCAGCGGCCGGGTCATATGGAAGCCAGAAGGCTCGGAGGTGCTACTGCTGTAAGAGCTGCTCAGCGGCGAGTGAGGCTCCAGGGTGCTGATGTGCAGGGCAGGTGTGGCGACGTCCTGGAAGGGAGGGATCCTGTTGAAGCCAGCAGTGAAGCTGCCGGTGGGTGAGGGTGCGTCATTGTGAGGAGCCATTGTGGGTGTGAATAGATGTCAAGGGAGGTCCGGATAGGTTTAGGAACGAGGTAATTGAGAGGGGGTGGGGGGGGAGGCCCTCGATATGTGGTTGTCAGTGGTGATCCAGTGATGATGCTCCGGGCAAGAGAATTCCTGTATGTGAGTAGATTGAGAGATTGGCGATGTAGACGAGCGAGGGGTGAGGGGGAAATGCAACCATCAAGCTGGGGGAAGCAGAGGATATTTGTATACATGGCGGACGCTGAGAAAAGCGGAGCGGCTGCTCATGAGGTCAAGAGAGCGCTCCTCTTGGAGGAACAGGGAACCAGGGCCAAGACAAGGATGCTCGATGACAGCCCGCTGGTGTGGTCCTGGGGACTGGACTGGACTAGGATGGTTCGATGCCCGGTACAGAGTAAAGTGTACATGAGGCACAGTGCAGTGTACGCTTGGCGCCAAGGTACATGCGGGCTCCTCTCTTACTTGGGCGTTGCTGACGACACACATAAGCCAACTGGGGAAGCGTTCCACAAGACAGCCGCAGTTGCTTCGCTCCCGCTCAAGGAGAGAGCGCCACAGCATTATTTTCTCATTTCGTTGTCCAATGCCCAGAGGTACCTTTGTATACACGTGTACCAAAGGTACCGACTTCGTGTCAAAAACGAGGTTCAGCGCCGCAGCATGAGCGGCAGCCCAAAACACAGGAACCTCTGCGCGCTTTGCTTTAGGGCTTTAGTGTCGTACTTGTATGGCTTAGCGCCGAACGCCCCTGTCCTCTTGGCACGCCCCAGCGACCAGGGGTGGTACCTGTTGCACAGTGTCTCGACCGAGTCCTCCGCAAATCCGGGGTGTCCCACAAGGTTGTGCCCTGGGCTGGTGGATGCCATGTGTGGGGGTTCGCTCGCGGGGGAACTCCGCCAGGGCGCGCGCTGTGTTCAGGAGAGAGAAAACATTGCTGTGGTGCTGCTTGACGCCAAAACTGCGCTTCGGCGGAGACATACACGGTTGTAACTTGGATGTCGTTTCCGTGAAGGAGAATACATAACAAGCCGGAGGTGCCAGCATCAGCCTTTTCACAAAATGCACGCTGGATGATTTGCTTCGGTGATGCTGCCGGACTAGCAGCCCATTGGACAGTTGCGAGACAATAGTCGGACCTCTTCCCTCGCTGATGCTGTTTACCGGTGTTCCTGGTGGTGCTTGGCATGGTCAGGTGCCCTCATGCGCCAGTGAGCGTCGTTCAAACACGATGTGGCAGGCCGCTTTCGAGTCCACGTACACGTCTTGCAAAGGGAGACCTTTTCAACAGTTACATCGGGCTCTCGATCTGGTGGACATAGGTCAGGTAGACAATATAGATAGGCAGGTTCACTTGTCTACCACCCAGCAGTGTTTCACCAGAACGGCCAAGAGTCTTGGTGGCTTGGGCGCATGGGAGGGACGTAGACGGAGGGCTGAGCAGAAAAAGATTGTAGTTGATGTCATCTGCCGATTAGGTGGTTGCGGCGGCTCAAGTACTGCCTCACACATGCTTTCCTTGCTTTTCAGGTGCCAAATTTGTCCAAGTTGCTGTCGATCATCAGGGGTAGCTGTCAAAAACTGTCCGCTTCTGGCATGCAGTTCACTGTCCACACGCGAGCCACTGTTCGGCTACTGGCAACCGAACACCTGAGACGCAGCATACGCAGGTATGTATCTACATGTATTGACAGCGATGTGGACAACAAAGTGACAATACTATCCCAATAGCTCTCCAGACAGCATCCCGTCCCCAGGAATGTTGCTGCTGGACAAGTGGCATCGTTGGGCTCGTCAGACCGCGGTTGCTCACTGCAGGCCTTCTGTAGCACACGCAAGTATTTCCTCATCCCGGGACCGGTCAGCAATTGTTGCTTCTGACGGGCACAATCCTCGCCGTCGCTGTGGTACTTGTGGATTCGAGGGATCACTCTTCCACCTGTTGCCCTGCCAGGCCAGGCTGAGCCGGCTGGCTGCCCGCTGTGGGGATCTGGGGATTCAACGGTAGCCATTGTTGCAAGGAGCAATGATGCTGGAGATAGACGAGGTGAGATGTGTCCATCTGTTTCGGCGGCATTGGCGGCTTGGGCGTATATTGGCGGGCCCGGCTGGGCGACACCCGATCTTGATTTGGACTCGTCTGCTGCGGTTCGCTGTTTTGGGATCAATTGGAAAACAACAGCGGCAACGACATGCATGTGGAGGGGCAGTGAGGGGTTGGCCGAGGAGCACCTGACATGTCCTGGCTCGACCATGAGCTGGATCGACCACTCAGCCACACCCATGTGGCTTTATATCGTTCATCTACTCTTTATTTCTCGGGCTTCTGTTTCTGCGGAAGCCGAGCGTTGCTCCAACTCGCTGTGAATGCCCTGCATTTGGCAACACTGCTGTCTCCTGGCCGTCGCGGTCTGGACCGCAGCAGTTATACCCCCCTAGGTATCCTACCGTAGTAGTTCAATGCTCTAGGTCAGCAGCCAACTTTGCACGCACAGGTAAGGAGTGCAGGGATGCGTGTGTGTGTAGCGTTTCTGGGGAGATGGATGGTAAATGCTTTGAGGTGATGGAGCAATTGGTGGAATGCGACTTCGTGATGCAGAGTGCTTGGAAGCTTGGGCCAGGGCTTTCTCCTCCATAACGACCCCCGCACTTGCCCCAACTCGGAGAGGTGGTCAGTGCACCACTCAGCCAGCGTTTGACGTCTCCAGGTTCCAGCAGTGTGGTTCTGGATCGACGGTGCCAAACTTTCGCTTCTCGTCCAACTGTTAAAAAGTTTTCATGCTGACTTCTTCAAAAAACAAGGTTGCCCAAGCACATTCGGCAAAGCAGCATACGACTGTTGCCAACTCCAATGTCTTCGAGCTCTTCTCATCACCCCATTCCCGACCTCCTCTAGCACCTGCGGTGGGGCCCAAACTGGTACTGTGTCAGGACCACCCATCGCAGATCGGTGGAGAGCCCCACAGCGAAGTGGAAGGCCACAGGTTCATCATTGCGGGGAACTCGCAGCTCGGGGATCGCGTGACTTGCTTTCCGCTCTGCTCCAGACGCTTCCATGCCCCAACCCGATGCTCAATTGTATTCCAGGGGTGCCTGCAATGGCATTTCACGAGCAAAAACATGGTCCAGCTAAAATAAACGAAACGGATGAGTATGTTCTTGAAGCAATTTTTGGTTCATGGCTGTGCCGAAGATGCGGAAACGGGGGGCATTTGTTTTCGTGAGTTTGTGGGACGAATGCAGTACTAAAAAGTGGGACTGGAGCTCACCTGATCAGTGGGTCCCAACCCGGCGTGGTTTGTTGACCCCCACGTCTTGCACCAGAACTTCCCAGCATGCTCCACCGTCAGGGGTCTGTCGGCTGCTTGCCGCTGTCTGTATCCCGTATCCAATCTTGCACTGTGCCAGACGACATTCGAAACCATGAACGACGCACGACCATGGAATCGTGTCGATGACTTCTGAGTATGGCAATTCCATCTTCAAGCAAGCCGAAAATTTGACAGCCATGTCATGAATCTCATGATCTCGGCAACCTCCGTGCAACTTCCGACGAATCAGGCACCGACATTGACATTTCACCTGTTGATGTCATGATCTTTGAATTTCGGATGACTTCCAAGGCGGCGCTGTTCTCAGCGCCATGAAGCTGGCGATGATAACAAATTTGGGCCCCCGGGCAGTTTAACGACTTGTGTTGCCTGCTTCTCTCAACAGGATTCAACACCTTACTTAGTGAATTTAACGGTACGGGATCATCCGCAAACACATACTCCGAGCATAGCTGTATAAACGTCAACTGATGGTATGGCTTCTCCTAGTTGACATATTGGGTGGCCAATGGAACAAGCAAAACCTGCAGATTTCCGGCTGTTTGGATCGCCGTCTCCTGATCAGTCTTCTGGCTTTCTCAAAGTCCCTACCGAACCCGTCTCCCGCCTTTAGTGGCATGCAGCCACCCCGATCTCCAAGCTTCCTTGCGCGGCTCTCAGGCGCCGTTTGACGCGCGTCTGTTCGACGGAAGGGTGACGGCAGTGCAGGTGCAGACCAATGGCAGCGGGGAGCAGCAGAACCTTTGAATGCCGCGGATGGCTTCCCCAATCTCCATTGGTCTTGGTCCACACGGCGAACTCACCTCCGTTGGGTGTGTGTATGACCCCAAAAGGGGGTTCGCCAAGCAGCCGTAAGGCATGCAGAGTGGGATGTTCTGCTGTTTCACATCTTCTTGCCGCGAAAACCACGTGGTTCCCGCGCGGGAGCCAAGAGCTTGTCAAGAGGGCATGTCCCTTGATGGAAAGGCCCTCTACACATATATATGTAGCAAGCGCGCCTTCTAGCTCGATGGCTTTTGATAACTTGGGATACCTGCAATGTGTGTTTACATTCCCGAATTTCACCAAAGATTTGGTCCTTCGGCCATGGCAGGCTCACAGCTTCAACAGTTTCACCAGTGACACCTTACATATACAAAGTCTGATGGGTAGTTGTTGCTTGAGAGGTCATAACCAATTACCAACAGCCCACTGTGTTCACATGAGTCCTGCTCGGGATGAATTCTTGAGCCTACGCAATACTTGCAATGTGAAAGACATGTCTGGCTCGCTGATACGCAGCTATTCTCCCCGAAGTTATCTCCAGTGGCCTGATCTCAGTCATGAGGCAGTTGAACACGACAGTGACATAGCTGGATGTCAATCATGCTCACACCCTACCTAGTTCTGTAAGGGTTTGCTAAGAGCTGGCGTTTGAGATTGTCATGACGTTTCACTGAACCAGAGGCTGTATGCACCACGTCCTAGGTTCTTCACACGCGCGCTTTGTGCTCAAGAGATGAACCCCTGCTCATCCAATCGGCCGGCACCCTGCTGCCCAGAGAAGATCTGGGAAATGCGGGCACAGTGTGCACATGTATTTTCTCACAGTGTTCAAAAGTACACGATACTTTTGTGCCAGTCTAACCCGCGCTGACCCCCAAATTCCCCAGGGCAAAAACAAATGCCACGAGACCATCGTTGCCGCTGCTTGCCCTTGAGCCGACGATAAGCTTTGCCTCTTGAGACTAGATTGAAGCTTTCTTGGAGACAAAGTGCATACACCGCCAATTTTTCCACCCAAAAGACAACACAGTCCAGGAGCAGAGAGCTCGACCGCCATTCGGTGAATTGCTGGCCAGGACTGATGCAAGCAGCACATGACAAGAATTGCATATCTGCAGGTCTGGCTGTCACGGGTTCTGCTAAACACAGCCAGCTCACTTCGGGTCGTGCAAGAACTGCAGTGAGACTCCTGGCATTGTGCATGTCAGAGGGCGGGAAGGCGGGAACTATGAACAAAACGGAAAGTTGTTTGTCATCAATGTGCTGCCACAAAGAGCGGGGGAGGGGCTTGACCCTGGGGTTTGCGGTCGATGATTGGCCTGTGGGTAACCTCAGCTGTGAGAATTTCCACGAACCAGCGTCCGCCAAAGAAAAGGCACATTCCATTCGGTCTCCATGCGTCATTGAAGCCAATGGCGACGGATACTCGTGAGATTGTATGAGACGCACCAGGATGAAAACGAGACGGAGGGTTCTGGCGATGTTGTCCGTAGACATCCGTATCGTTTCTGTGCTCTCTGTGCCTGACACTAATTTAACCTGTCTTCCACATCCGGTCCGGTCGATCTCCACTCATGCTGCCCCAGCGGGGGTTGATCAGGTTGGGGGCCCAGACGGGGGAGCATCCGACTCGGAAGGCCGGTGATGTGGTCAGGCGCCGCTAGTATTCCGAGGACCGTCCGGGGCCCTCCAAGAACCAGCCGGGGTTGCTTCCGGGCTGACTGTAAGGACCCTCCGGGCAAGTGATATCGAATGGGAGAGACTTTGGCTTGTAATATCTCCTGCTGACCTTCCGAGACAGGAACGAGAGACAGCCCTATGACGGGGGACTTCAATGAGATCAGACACTCAGCTCTCACAAGTTTAATTGAGGTCAAGGCCTAGACCAAACTTTTCAGCGCTAACCCCCACGCTTCGTGGGAGGGGCGACGTCATGGTACGTGCTACGCATCTCAAGTGCCGGCGATCGGAGCAAACCTTGTTGCCACCTTCTTTGCATTCATGATTTTTTTTCTAAAAATTTTTTTGAACTGTCACATCGCATCAGCCGTCGAGTCTTTGAGTGTCGAGCTGCGTTACCCGGTTACGCTGACCCAGGATACGAGCGGCGTGAGAGTCAGGTACTTATAGATGTTTGTATCGGAGCATCACGAGTTAGGCGCGCCTTGCAGATGATAGGCAAGTACCTTGTACTCACGTGCGAGCCTTCTCATGCATGACATACAGAAATCCCCTGAGGATCTTGCAAGAACTCGAGGCGTTTTCTGTGTAGGATGTAGACGACGAACTCCTTGGATTGAACAACGAGCTGTTGCCGGGCAGAGTCGTACCAAGTAAACATCACTCAATTTAAAAATCCGTGGCCGAGAGGGCAAGCCAAATGGCTCCTGATGAGGCCAGCAGCAGTGTGCCACACACGGAAAACACCATTTTGAATGTCCCTGTGCGCCTTGTGACCAGCAAGAGTGACACCACCACGGAGACATTCAATGATATTCTCAGCATCGCATACACCTGGGTGCGTGTCTTGTCGTCGATGAGCCTGACTTCAAGGTACCCCGTGTATGGCCAGTAGGCACCCACGGCCCCCTCAAATAGACAAAACACCCAGAATGCAGACTGCTCAGAGTGGGGTTTGGCCGATGCAATGAAACAGCAAGCCGATCCAGCCAACAAGCTGATCAGCAGCACAGAAGGGCGAACGAGCCGGCGATCAGTTACGAAGATGTTGAAGGCGAGAGAGGCGGCTAGCGCGGCCGTCATGAAACTTGAAAAGATGTGGCCGTAGGGAAGTTCGGTGGGGGGTAGACTGGACAGACTGCAGCACGGGGGGAGCCCAGAGGAAGACGAACAGATACATGGAGCCCTCAAAGAGAGTGCATCCAAGGCAGAGGACGAGGACAGCTGGCTGGAAGAGTGTCATCCATGCTTCCGAGCTGGGCTTTTCATCATGTGCGGCTGCTTTGCCATAGCTCTCTTCCTGCCAGCAATTAGTTTTTCTACCATTACCTCCTTTCCCTCACTCATAACACCCAGCGCAACCGAGCACTCCCGCCCCTGACCCCTGACTCTCCCCCAAGTAAACACAAGGAGACCGAGGCGTCACTCACCCAAAACACACAGCAATCACCCCCGCCGCTCCCACCAACAACCCTGCGGCCATCGAGAACACAGCCTTCCTCGTCCCCGTCACGCCCACAATCACCTCCCCACCAACGCCACACACCACGGCAACAACACTATTCACCCCACTCATCACCCCTATCACCTCCCTAACTGCTCGTCATCCTCGCCTCTCATCCTTTTCACTTCCCCAACAACCCAGCTCTAAAACCCACACATCATCAAACTTGTCCCAATCCCTCCCAACACCCGTCTCATCATCAACACCACCATTTTCCCCATCCTTCCTCACAATCCCAGGGGCAAAACGCCCCCGGAGAAGCAGTCATCCCACTTGTCAGTGCATACACCCCACAGGACACCAAACAAGTTTCCTTCCTGCCGCCGAGGTCGGCCCAACACCCGACAAATGCGCCGGCCACGGCTGCTGAGATGAAGCCTGTTGCATAGAGAAGGGGGATGTGTGAAGAATCGAAAACGTGGGTGTGGGCAGTTGTGTAAAGAGGGTGGAGGGAGGGCCTTGGAGCCAGTCAGAGGCTGTGGCGAAGGGGTACGCTGTTAAGAAAGGGAGGGAGGGGAAGTGATGGGCTTGACATGACCAGGACCTCGAGGTCGTGGTATGTGGGGGAGGAGAGTTCGAGGGATCTGAGTTGGGCTTCAAGGAGCGGGCGGGGTTGGCTTTGTCGAGTGAGTAAGGAGGAGGACTGAGCATTGCGAAGGGGGGTTTGTTGGACGAGGGAGAGGAGAATGATGAAGTTGATGACATATGGGGAGAGGATGGCATCAGGAGGTCAATGCCCGGTGGTCGATGATGGTGGTGTTTGGTGCAACTATCGGGTTGTTTGTTAAAAAAACCAAAAAAATGAGATGAGCCGAGATGCTTAAGCGCCTCAGATATATGGGAAAGGTGTCCTGTCTCAATTACCCGCTATGGCAGCGGGAGATTGAAAAGGAGGACGGCACAGCAGTCCAGGCTGAAATTGATAACCCTGTGTCACTACTACCTAGGTTGTTACCTATCTTCTACCGAACCAACAATGGACCAAACATCCCATTAGCACTGTCACCCTAACACCGAGCCCGTCTCCCTAACATACACTATACACATGCATAACGCGTGATATATCTGCGGTAAGTACACTACACCCGCGATTCGCGGAGCCAAACACTATTAGGCCTACTGTAGCTAGACCTTTTGCTGTCTGGGTCAGCTGACCCAACAACTACGTCGCTCCATTAGCCGCGAAACTTCCTCGCTCCCACTCTTCCATTTGTCACCTACTCAGCAACCCTCACTCAGCCTATCCCTGTCTGTTTTGGTGTTGGACGTCAAAGTGATAGTGAAACACAAACTCCGGTCAAGATAATCGCTAACGCCGACACAAACGCCCGCCAAAGATACCTTCAATGAAGATCGTGTGCCTTGACCCTGATCGACCCATGCCATGCCGGATGATGCCGTGCCGTGCAAATGTTGGTAGCCCGATCGCAAGCCGAAGACGCGAAAAGGACGATGTGAAAAAAAATGCCATGTGAAACAGGCAGTTAAAAAGATGAGGTCGAGAAGCCAATGAGGCAATGCAAAAGTAGAGGGGGAGAGAGAGAGAAATTGGGGGGGGGGTTGGGGAAGAGGGAGCAAATGCAAAGAGTTAGCGAAGCTATCGCTGCCGAGGGACGCGCTTCAGCTGGGCGAGCAGAGCATCGAGCTGCACCCAGTTGGCGTCGTTTTCGGCAAACTTGCGGTGCTGGCGAGAGACGATATGCTGTACTGATTAGCGATACGTTACTAGATGCCAATGAGGGAGGACATACTTCTTCAAAGTCAGCGAATTTGTCCTGACAGTTCTCACAGTAGCCCGGCTTCGGATCACGCTTCTTGGGCTGGCTGACAGGCATGCTGGCAGACCGGCGCAGCTTGTCCCGCTTCTGAGGCTCTTCACCATCAAGCAGCTCGGGCTTCGGCTGCGCGCGGCTGGTGCTGGCTGAGCGGCCAAACGTAGTAGCATCGTGGCCAACATCTTGTGCGACAGCCGGCATTACAGCCTTTTGCAGCACGACACGGCGCTGAAGCCCATGGATCTCCTTGCTGGTGCCAGCCTTGGCGCCTAAGACACCGCCAGTGGACGACACCATCTGCGAGCGGATAGCCGACGTCACATTGGACGGCTGCAGACCCGAGGCAACGGGTTCGCCGGCCAGGAAAAGCCCCGGTTTCGCGCGGCTCATAAAGGCATTTGTGCGGAAGTCAAATGACGGCGGATTCTGCGCCTTCTCGCGGTCAAACTGTTCCGTCGAGCGCGTGACGGCCGCCCCACGGTTATGGCCATCCTCCATCTCCTTGAGGGTACGCTTGCCCGTGACCGGCTTCGGAGGGTTCTCTTCCACTGGCTTGGGTGCCTGGGCGGTAGGAACAGAAGCAGCAGCAGCAGCAGCAGCAGCAGCAGCAGCAGCAGTAGTAGTAGTAGTAGTAGTGGTTGTTGTCGTTGCCGTGGCTACGGCCGTCGTCTCGACCTCTTCCTTGGCGGGCCGCTCCTTGGCCCTGTCCTTATCCCGCCGCTTCTTCTCCGGGATGTCATAGTGCTCGTCGATAATGAAGGGGCAACGGCCGTGTGAGGTTACGCGGAATTGGGGCCACTCGCCGTCCTTAGGGTCGGAGACTTTGGGGTATTCCCTGGCCATGATAGGCTTTGTCTTCTCATCAATGTCATAAACGTAGATGTAAGGACCTTTGAAGAGCTTGAGTTCCCGGTTGGAGACGGTCGGGTCGCGGTCTGAGGGGCCGTGGACTCGCTCGGCTTCCAGGGCCTGGGCGAGCTTGTCTTGCGGGTCCGTCGGCTTGGTGGACGCCCGGGTATTGTGGCGAGACAGACCCAGGGCGGCGCTGGTGACGGGATCCGGGTACAAGAGATATTCCAGGATCTTTTGCAGCTTCTCCAGGGACCATATCTTCTTGCCCATCTCACGAGCACGGTCCAGCACGTCTGTGCTGCGCGGCTTAGGCCGTTTGATAGGGTCCTCGTGGACCCGGATGGGCAGCTTCTTGGAGGCAGCATCATATGCCAACTTGCTAGCACGCCTGGCAGCCGCCAGGGAGAGAGGTTCGGTGGTCGTGTTGCGGTTCAGCAACGAGGGATTGATGGTTTCGGGTTGCTCATTGTTGGCTGGGGCAGCCTCCTCGGCCGTCTCGGTCACTTCGTGGGTTTTCTTCACGGGGGGGATAGGCCGCGTAGTAACGACATGCGTGATTTCGATAGAGAAGAACTTTTCCTCTCGCTGGAGACTGTTAGCGATATTTGCCCTACGTAAGAGAACACGAACACTTACAGCGCCAAGGGAAGACACCTGTTTGGCCAGACGCGCCCTCAGATCATCAGGGATGCTCTCAAAGTAAAACACCATCTTGGGAAAGGCAGCACGGGTGTTGGCGTGCCATTGGCGGAGCATCTCGATATCCTGCTGCGTCGGCTGGTAATCGGCATGGGTACTGGCGTGGGAAGCCCTCTGAGAGCCATGAGTGCTCGCCGTGACGCGAGAGGCCGAGCGATGGATGTCTGCCCGGGATGCCGTGGTCGTGGCGGCCGTGGAGAGTGAGGTTGTCGTCGACGTGGCCGCAGCCATCGTCGTCTTGGAGCGAGACGGCGAAGCTACACCACGGTCAATCATCTGGCGTTTTGCCGGGGGCGGCTGAGGATAAGCCTCCTCGCGAAGCATGTCGGCATGGGAGCGGCACTTTTTCGCGCCCGGGAGGGCAGCCGCAGAAGGTCGCAGAGGCGAATTGGCGGCATTGGGGTTGCTGGACAGCGGGACGCGCCTCGTTGTGCTTGCAGACATGACCGAGGCCTGGTGGAGCGGGATTTAAGGTAGGGATGCTGTTGCCATATAAACATCCAGGACGTGGACTCGCAACAGTCGTCGATCGTCGGTTGTCGCCAGGAGCGCGCAGAGACGGGAGGACTGGACCCGCGACGTGGATTGCGAGTTGCGGGTTTGCGGTTTGCTGCAGCGAGGGAAGGACCAGTGCTGGTGGTGGTGGTGGTGGTGGTGGTGGTGGTGGTGATGATGGTGGTGGTGCACTGGTGATGGTGATGTGATGTTTTGATATGCACGTGTGGAGGATAGCTTGACGAATGGAGAAGGGGAGGGGTTGGTGCTTTAGCGCAGTTGCTGTTGTGGAAGCGATGAGGCAGGTTGGTGACTGGCGTGCAGTTGGCTCTTGGTGGCCCCTAAACGCGTCGTGCAGATAAAAAAAAACTGCTGGAATGGTTGCCCTGGTTGCGACCTGCAGCGCGTCCTAGCAGCCGGGGTTGATGCCCCGAAAAGCAGCACACGAGCTCTCAGGGACGCTTCAACAGCACAAATAAGCAGCACACAAGCTTCGACAGAACGACCGGGACGGAAAGCTGGGAAGCAGGCTGCCTCTGTAAGTGTCGGATCAGATGGGATGCACGGGGATACCAGGCTGAAGATGGGACCTCCAACTGGAATCTGCAAGCTGCTCGTGGTGGAGAGTGAGTGTGGCTGCTGCCCTATCTCAGCACCCAACATACGTACCTTGAACCAAGCAGTCGATAAGCGGACGTTGCTGCTGCTTCGAAGTTTTGCTGCTGCGCTGCAGGCAGGCGCGCCATTGGTCATTGACCACTCCGAAAGAGGAAGCATCAAAACGTCCAGGGCCAGGCTCCCGCGAGCCAAGCCCGCCCTGGCCGAAGCACAACAAACCAGGACCCACTGACGCGGGTGCTGGTTGTCTCACACAGCAACGGAGCTGCCTGGGAAAAAGGCGCCACCAGCTGGCACCCATCGGGTAGGCCTTCGTGCTGAAAATGAGAATCCTAGCTAAAGACATCCAAATGGGAGACTCTGACACTCCAAAAGTTAGTTGCATTGCATCAAAGCTCAAAGCGCGGATCTGAGATCTAAACGATCATTTCGTGCATCTTCCTTCAAGACATGGATCTGTATTTAAATTGTAGCTGTAATCCTCCTTATCTTACATGCTGCGTATTTCGGGTGTTAGAGCTTGTCTGCATGTTATGACACCGGATGCAAAACGGTTATAACACGGGTGGGGCCAAAACCGCTCGTCCGGAGTTCATCCATGAACGCACACCCGTCTCTTAGTCTCACATCTCCTTGGTGCGATGAGACTGTTGCGAGCCGCTTTGCGGCAGTCATGCCGGCCATGGCAACCAAGAACACAGCCGTTCAGGATACGGCCGCGAGCCTATGTCACGAGTGTCTCGGCGGCCGAGCTGGACTTTGGTCAGCCTGTCTATGAGACTCACCCTCACCTGCTCAAGCCGGGCGAGAGTATGTCATCAATCGCCACTTACACTGCTAGGATGAGCCGACTTGGAAGCTGATATCTTGTAGTAACGCCCGGCATCACTGCCCAAGAATATGCCGACCGCCGTGCCAAGTTCGCCTTCAGCCTACCAGCCGGCGCCGTGGCCGTGTTGCCCTCCGCTGAGATCAAGTATCGCTCGGGCGCCGTCTTCTATCCCTTCCGCCAGGAGTCCAATTTCCTGTACCTGACCGGCTTCTCTGAGCCCAACTCGCTAGCTGTCATCCGCAAGACCGGCCCGGGCATGGGCGACTACACATTTCACCTCTTCTGCCGCCCGAAGGATCCGTACGCCGAGCAGTGGTCGGGCCCCTGGTCTGGCCTGCAAGCCGCTGAGGACGTCTTCAACGCCGATGAGGCCTGTGATATCAACCAGCTGACTGCGCTGCTGCCGTCTCTCATCCGCGATGCTACGGTAATCGTCACCGATTTCTCAACCTCAGAGTCCAAGTCCCCCCTGATGGCTGCCTTTCGCACCTCCTTTCCCACTAAAAACACGCCCATCACCCCGCTCACCCCGCTCATCAACCCCCTCCGAGCAATCAAGTCACCCGCCGAGATAGCCGTCATGCGGCATGCTGGCATGGTGTCAGGCCGGGCCATTACCCAGGCCATGCGCCGGCCCTGGTCCACCGAAAAAGACCTCGAGTCCTACCTCTCCTATGCCTTCACCCAGCACAACCTGTCCGGGCCGGCCTACGTGCCCGTCGTGGCGGGTGGCCGTCGCGGCTGCATGATCCATTACGTGCACAACAACGCCTTGCTGGAGCAGGACGAGATGATCCTTGTCGACGCGGGCGGCGAGTACGGTTGGTACATTACCGACATCACGCGTACGTGGCCCGCCAGCGGCAAGTTCAGCGCGGCGCAGAGGGACCTGTACTCGGCCGTGCTGGTCGCGCAGCGCGAAGGTATCAAGATGTGCCGTGAGCAGCTGGGCATGTCGCTGGACGAGATCCACCGTGCGACCGAGGCCATACTGGAGACTGAACTGGAGAAACTGGGCTTCGACTTTGGCCTGGGCAAGGGTATGTTCGGCAAGGGGGGCGATCTGATGGGCACGCTGTTCCCTCACCATGTCGGTCATTACATTGGTCTGGATGTTCACGATGTACCGGGTTACCCACGGTCGTTGCCGCTGAGGGCCGGACACTGCGTCACCATCGAACCAGGGGTCTACGTCCCGAATGATGAGGCCTTCCCGAAGCATTTCCGTGGGTTGGCCGTTAGGATAGAGGATAGTGTGTGTGTCGGTGAGAACGAATGCATCGTCTTGACTGCCGAAGCGGCCAAAGAAGTGGAGGATATCGAGGCATTGAGGTAGGAAGTAAGGTTGAGGGAGGGGGGAGGGGGGGAAGGGTGGAATGAAGCATGCCCTTGTAATATTGGCTATAATTCCTGTACTATCCAACCATGTAGAGGATCACTTGTATGAAGTGAACAGGTAGGGCAAGATACAAACGACAAATCATCAATCGATATGATGGATGGGCGGAAGGTATGCCGCCGGTAGCTCCCCCTTTGCATGTCATCATGTGCAAGAACACCATAGAACTTGGGATAGTTAACTCTATTAAAATTTTAGCCCCCTAAGAGTAGAGATGAGCCTCCAAAAACCGAAGCTATCACCACGGCAGAGAGAAAAAAAAACAAAGGGATCTGCAAATTCTTTCGCGACCTAAGGCCCTATCAACCCGCTGAAATAGACTGGAGAAGATATTATGCGAGATGCGATTCCCGCCCATCCGTTATGATGCCGATGATGCGTTCCGGGGCGTGATTCGCCCTCCTGAGAGAAGAGACAAATCAAAGAAACAATGCCTCGGCATTAATAAGACATGCGTAAAAAGAAGTGATCGAGCAAACCCCATCAGAAGAGTGCAGGCTCAACTTTGTCATTTCTTTTTCACCCTCTTCCCAAACAGGCAGGGACAAACCCTCCCTTGTAATTCCCGCAATCCATTCCTCTCCTCAACACGCTAGAAATCCCTTCAATTCCTGTGTCCCTCCTCTCCCCTTCCACCCACCACATACATAATTTTACTTCCGGCTCATATGTACGTGTTGTTGGCATGTAGTGCATTGGTACGTTACGTCGTTTGCTGTTTGTGGGAAGAGAAAGCAAAAGAAAGAACGCGATCCCGCATACCGCGGTGGAATGCTGCCCAAGTTGTGTATGTATCCACCCTGCACACTCCCAGAACCCTTCATGCCCATGAAAACAGAGAGACTTATGGTAGACAGATCAGATAGCACGAAGATGTGGGAAAGCGAAAAAATAGAGGCTATAGTTAAACTGTAAAATGGGACAGAGGGAAATAATAGAAGTCAAGTGAGTCGGGAAACAAGAAAATGCCCTGAAAATAGTAATAGTAACAAAATAGAACATACAAGATGTGAGTTGCTAGCAAAAACCTCTTGGGTCGAACAACGTTCTGCTGTAGCTCGGCATGGCGTATTGTGACCGCGCCGTCGCATTCAGTAGCTGCTCAAAAGCCTGCAGCTTACGCGAGAGCTCGCGGTGCTCCTGGACAATCTGCTTGTTGCGCCGTTCCAAGTAATGGATGTACTCGGTCGCTTTTGTCAGAACGGTGCCCTACGTTACTCGTCAGCTATTTCCATTCCGCTTGACCGTTATCCGAGTGTTGAATCAACGAACCTTGCTGACTTTGGGAACCCTTGTGCCAGTCCCATCATCCTCACCGGCGTTCTCCATCATCTGCCGCAGAGACGGCACCGCATCGCGCAGTTCAGCAATCTTGTCCTTGAGGTTCGTCCGGTACTTGCGTTCAATGTCGTTGTGTGCCGTACGATCTCCCTTGGGCTTCGGCTTATCTCCTGTCGCTCCTTGCTTCTTTTGCTGATTCTGCTGCGCTGAGCGAGACTGCGATGATGTTGTCGTCGTTTGCGATTGTTGCTGCTGAGGTTGTTGACCTTGCTGCTGCTGTTGCGGCCCCTGCTGTCCCTGTCCTTGTTGCTGTTGCCCATGCTGCTGCTGCCCCTGCTGTTGCTGTTGCTGTTGCTGCTGTTGCTGCTGCTGCTGTGGCTGCTGCTGCTGTGGCTGCTCTTGTTGTTGTTGTTGTTGTTGTTGTTGCTGCTGCTGCTGCTGCGGTTGCTGAGAGGGACGCTGCTGTTGCGGAAGCACATGTCTTTGCACCTGATTCGCTACATTAACGTTCCCAAGCCCATTCCCCCCAGCGCCAAAAGTCATGGGCATGCCTGGGCTCAGCCCACTGAAGTTGAGGTTGATGTTCGAGCCCAGCCCTCCCAGCGTTGGCCCTGGGTTCATGGCGATAGCAATCAGCTGCCTCTGCTCGGCCTCGTTCAGGGTCTGGCTGTTCAGACCTATTAACGAATCCATGCGTATCCCCGGCTGCGGTCGTTCCCAGCTGAGTGGGGTTGAGTAAAGGCGGGGCGGCACTTCCTGAGGCGGCGCGGAATCGACTTTGGAGAGTTGGTCGGTGAGGTTGATCGATGAATACGCGTCCTCTTCAGAGAGGGCATTATCCAGGGCGCTGTCGTCGATAAACTCTTC
>Ga0065720_1003080_pt1 | contig 25020 bp, 26 predicted proteins | sample Thericmetagenome_FD_59107 | JGI IMG/M metagenome (GOLD analysis project Ga0065720, IMG submission 59107) | Thermophilic microbial communities from the Joint Bioenergy Institute, California, USA of rice/straw/compost enrichment - eDNA_2 v2... | ecosystem: Engineered > Solid waste > Grass >... | reverse complement strand
GGCTCGCGCAGCGCGCCCCCGCCGCCGATGCCGACGAGCCCGTCCACGATCAGGTCGGCGGCGGCGACGGCCTTGGCCACCTCCTCGGGGAGGCCGCCGCCCGGGGCGGCGTCCGCGGCGCGTGCGGCGAGGATCCGCCCGCCGGCGGCGCGCAGCGCGGCGAGCCCGCCCTCGTGGGTGCGCGAACCGGCCAGGATCGCCTCGACGCGGGCGCCCCGCCGGGCGAGCCGGGCGGCGGCGTAGAGCGCGTCGCCGCCGTTGTCCCCGCTGCCGACGAGCACCGCCACTCGCGAGCCGTACACCCGGCCGAGGACCCGCGCGCACGCCGCGGCGAGCGCGGCCGCGGCCCGTTGCATGAGCGTGCCCTCCGGCAGCAGCGCCATGAGGGCGTGTTCGGCGGTGCGGATCTGGTCGGCGGTGTATGCGGTGCGCACGCTGCCGAATCTAGTCCGGGCGGCCGCCTTCCGCGATCACATACGCGATGGCGAGGCCGCCGTCGTGGCTGAGCGACAGGTGCCAGCGCGCCACGCCCAGCCCGGCGGCGACCTCGGCGGCGCGGCCGGTCACGTGCAGCCGGGGCCGGCCGCCGGGCTCGCGGCGCACCTCGGCCTCGCGGTGCGCGAGCCCGGGCGGCGCGCCGAGCGCCTTCGCCACCGCCTCCTTGGCGGCGAACCGCGCGGCGAGCGACGGCGCCGGCAGGTCCCGCTCGGCGGCGGTGAACAGGCGGTCCCGCAGCGCGGGCGTGCGCTCCAGCGCGGCGGCGAACCGCGCCACGTCGACCACGTCCACCCCGATGCCCACGATCACACGGCCAACCTAGCCGCCGCGCCGTACGGCCGGAAGCACGGCCGGCCGGGACGAGAGCACGGTCAGAAGCCGCCGCGCTCCCATGGCCCCCAGATGGCGAACGACACGCCCTTGATCGACTGCACGTTGACGAAGAGCGTGTGCCAGTCGGGGCTGAACGCGGTGCCGGCGAACTCCGCCCCCGGGTCGCCCTCGACCGGCTCCAGCCGGGCGAAGTCGAAGATCTCCCCGGCGGGGGTGAGGCCGCGCAGGTAGTTGTCGCCGTCGCCGTCCTCGCACAGCACGAGCGTGCCGCGGCGGCTGGTGGTGACGTTGTCCGGCAGGTCGAGCGTCATCGACGACGGCGACTGGTAGACGAGCCGCAGCCGGTCCGCGGCGCAGTCGTAGGCGAAGATCTGCCCGCGGCCGTTTCCGAACCCGGACGGCCTGCGGTCGCCGGGCGCCCGCGGCCCGCCCTGGGTGGAGACGAAGTAGACCGTGCCGTCGTGGTAGACCGCGCCCTCCAGCCGGGCGAAGATCGCCGCGCCCTTCGCCCGGCCCTGCCGTCCGACCGCCTGCACCGCGACGTCATAGCCCGGCCGGCCGGTGAACGTGGGGTCGGGGTCGTCGATGTCCACCCAGGTCACCGGCCAGGAGGCGCCCTCGGGCTGGCGGCGGGAGAGGTCCTTGCGCGGGCTGCCCCGTACGGCGAGCATCTGCAGCCGGCCGCCGTCGAGGATGCGGCCGGCCCGCTGCGGGTCCTTCGGCGGGATGTAGCGGTAGAAGCCGGACGGGAAGTTGAAGTTGTCCTCGGTGAGGTAGATCGCCTTGGTGTGCGGGTCGTACGCCGCGGCCTCGTGCGCGAACCGGCCCGCCGCGCGGATCGGCCGCCCCGTGGCGGGGCGGTCGATCGGCACCTCGAAGATGTAGCCGTGCCTGCGGGTGAGGGCGCGGTTGTCCCCGCCGGTGTGGTCGTCGCCCACGTCGGGGCCGTTCACGGTCTCCTCACAGGTCACCCAGGAGCCCCACGGCATCACGCCGCCGGAGCAGTTCATCTGGGTCCCGGTGAGGCTCGGGTAGGCGCGCTTCACCTCGCCGTACCGGGTCACCTCCAGCGTGACCGTGCCGCCGCCGGCCGCCCGGTCGTAGGCCCGCTCCGGGTCGCCGAACGCGCCGACCGGGCCGTTCACCTCATGGTTGCGCACGAGGATCACCCGGCCGTCCGGGCCGGGGAAGGCGCCCATGCCGTCGTGCCGGCCGGGCGTCCTTTCGCCCTGGGTGAGCCTGCCGCCGGCCGGGTCGAACGAGCGGTAGGCGAAGCCGTCGGGCAGGTGCAGCCGCACCCGGCCGTCGCGCCGGTCCCTCACCGGCCGCAGCGGGCCGTACCCGACGCCCGGGCTCGGCCGCCCGCGCGCGCCGGCCGCCGCCGCCCCGCGGAACGGCTCGCAGCCCGACAGCGCCACCCCGGCGGTGGCGGTGACGCCGTGGACGAGGAAGAGGCGTCGCTCCATCGCGCGCTCCCGGAAATCGGCGGATGCGACCGAGACTCACTGACTCACTGTAGGCGACCCGCTGTAGGCCGCCGGGGGACGGGCCGCGGGCCCCCTGCGATACCCGCTACCTGCGATACCGCGGGGCACGCCGCCGGACCCCGGCGGCGGTCGGCCCGCATGCCCTGCCGTAGGCTCACCGGATATGGCCAACGGTTGGGATCAGATGCCCTCGCCGTACGTCGAGCTCAGTCGCGACCAGTGGCGTCGGCTGCGTGAGAACACCCCGCTCACGCTCACCCAGGAGGAGCTGGAGGAGCTGCGCGGCGTCGACGATCCCATCGACCTCACCGAGGTCACCGACATCTACCTGCCGCTCAGCCGCCTGCTCAACCTGCACTTCACCGGGGCCCGGGCGCGCGGCGCCGCGGTCGGCGAGTTCCTCGGCGAACGCGGCGCGCCGCCGCCGTACATCCTCGGCATCGCGGGCAGCGTCGCGGTGGGCAAGTCGACGACGGCGCGGCTGCTGCGCGCGCTGCTCGCCCGCTGGCCGGAGCATCCGCGGGTGGAGCTGATCACCACCGACAGCTTCCTCTACCCGAACAAGGTCCTCGCCGAGCGCGGGATCATGCACCGCAAGGGCTTCCCGGAGAGCTACGACCGGCGGGCGCTGGTGCGGTTCGTGGCGGCGGTGAAGGCGGGCGCGCCGGAGGTCTCCGCGCCGGTCTACAGCCACCTGGAGTACGACATCCTGCCCGGCGTGCGGCAGACGATCACCCGGCCGGACATCCTCATCGTCGAGGGGCTCAACGTGCTGCAGCCCGCGCCGCCGACCACGCTCGCGGTGAACGACTTCTTCGACTTCTCGATCTACGTGGACGCGCGGGTCGAGGACATCCGCGAGTGGTACGTGGCACGGTTCCACAAGCTGCGGCGCACCGCGTTCTCCGACCCCAGGTCCTACTTCCGGTTCCTCACCGAGCTGTCGGAGGAGGAGGCGACCGAGTTCGCCAGGAACGTCTGGCGGGACGTCAACGAGCGCAACCTGATCGAGAACATCGCGCCCACCCGGGCCCGCGCCCTGCTCGTGCTGCGCAAGGGGCCGGACCACTCGGTCACGCGGGTACGGCTGCGCCGTACCTGACCGGGCCGTACCCGGCCGCCGCCCCCCGAGGGCCATCCGGGAACGCCCTCTTTCATCCCTGATTTGCAGGATGTTTTCAGGCGCCGTCCGGTCAGGGCTCAGCCGACTCCGGTATGAGGCCGCGCTCGTCCGATCGGCCGAAGCGACCGGCGGCGGCACGCCGGTAGGGTCCGGATCCATGACGATCCTCGCCACCGAAGGGCTCACCAAGCGCTATCCGCGGGTGACCGCCCTCGACCGGCTCACGGTCACCGCCGGTCCCGGCGTCACCGGGCTCGTCGGCGCCAACGGCGCGGGCAAGTCGACCCTGATCAAGATCCTGCTCGGGCTGCTGGAGCCGACCGCGGGCCGCGCCGAGGTGCTCGGCATGGACAGCGCCACGCAGGCCCTCGCGATCCGCCGGGTCGTCGGCTACATGCCCGAACACGACTGCCTCCCGCCGGACATCTCGGCCACCGAGTTCGTGATCCACATGGCCCGGCTGTCCGGGATCCCGCGCACCGCCGCCCGCGAGCGCGCCGCCGACACGCTGCGGCACGTCGGGCTGTACGAGGAGCGCTACCGTCCCATCGGCGGCTACTCCACCGGCATGCGGCAGCGGGTGAAGCTCGCCCAGGCGCTCGTGCACGACCCGCGGGTGGTCTTCCTCGACGAGCCGACCAACGGCCTCGACCCGCAGGGCCGCGACGACATGCTCGCGCTGATCCGGCGGATCGGCACCGAGTTCGGCATCAGCGTGGTGGTCACCTCCCACCTCCTCGGCGAGCTGGAGCGGATCTGCGACCACGTGATCGTGATCGACGGCGGCCGGCTGCTGCGCTCCTCGTCGATCACCGAGTTCACCCAGGCGACCGAGACGATCACGGTCGAGGTCGAGGACGGGCACGACGAGCTGCTCGCCCGGCTCGCCGAGGCCGGGGAACAGGCGGTACGGCACCGCCGCCGGCTCGCCGTCAAGGTCCGCTCGGAGGCCACCTTCGACGCGGTGCGGGACGCGGTGTGCGACCTGGGGCTGTCGCTGATCCGCCTGGAGCGGGTCCGGGGCAGCATCGAGGACGTGTTCCGCGGCGAGCTGGAGGAGGTCAGGTGAGCGACGCGCGCCCCACGGGCGTCATCCACGACATCGGCTACCGCCACTACGAGGGGCGGCGGCTCGGGCGCGGGCCCGCGTTCGCCGCGCTCATGGCGCACAACCTGCGCGGGGCGTTCGGGCTGCGGCGGCCGTTCCGCGCGAAGCTCGTGCCGTTCCTGCTCGGCGGCGTCATGCTGCTGCCCGCCCTGGTGTCGATCGCCGTGATGGCGATGTTCAAGGAGCGGGCGCTGCCGTACCACACGTTCACCGCGCTGCTGCAGGTGATCCCCGCGATCTTCCTCGCCGCGCAGGCCCCCTACCTCGCCGCGCTCGACCTGCGGTACCGCATCCTGCCGCTCTACCTGTCCCGGCCCATCCTCGTCACCGACTACGTCGGCGCGAAGCTCGCGGCGATGACGCTCGCGCTCTACGCGCTGATCGCCGTGCCGCTCACCGCGATGTTCATCGGCGAGCTCGTGATCGACCTGCCCGGTCCCCCGGACACGCACGGCTACGCGGCCGCGATGACGACCGGCCTCATCCTCGCGGTGTTCCTCGCCGCGGCCGGGCTCCTGGTCGCCTCGGTCACGCCCCGGCGCGGCCTCGGGGTCGCCGCGGTCGCCGCGCTCTACCTGCTCACCTCGGCCGTCTCGCTCGTGCTGTACGGCGTGCTGAGCGCGACCGGCCACGACGACGAGGCGCGCTGGGCGCTGCTGATCAACCCGTTCTTCCTGGTGGACGCGATGCAGACGTGGCTGTTCGGCACCGAGCCGGTGACCGGGACGGGCTACCCGCCCGGACCGATCACGGCCATGCTGTTCGTCGCGTGCACCGCGCTGGCGATCGGCGGGCTCGTGGCGCGCTACCGATCGGTGGCGTCCCGATGACCGCCCGCCCCGACGCCGACGGCCGCCGCGGGGACTCCCCCGACCGTCCTGTTCACCACGACGAAGGAGACCTCATGGTCGAGACCCGCCCCGCTCCGGCGCAGGCCGCCGAGCGGCCCGCGCCGGCGCTGGTGGAGCTGAAGCAGGTCTCACGCTGGTACGGCGACGTGGTGGCGGTGAACGACGTCACCATGACGATCGGGCCCGGCGTGACCGGCCTGCTCGGCCCGAACGGCGCGGGCAAGTCGACGCTGCTGCACATCATGTCCGGGTTCCTCGCCCCCTCCGCGGGCACCGCCACCCTCAACGGCGAGCGGATCTGGCGCAACCACGAGATCTACCGCCTGATCGGGCTCGTGCCGGAGCGGGAGGGCGTCTACGGCTTCCTCACCGGCTGGCAGTTCGTGCTCTCCAGCGCCCGGCTGCACCGGCTGCCCGACCCGGAGGAGGCGGCGCGCCGGGCCCTCGCCACCGTCGAGATGACCGCGGCGAAGGACCGGCGCATCGAGACCTACTCCAAGGGCATGCGCCAGCGGGTGAAGGTGGCCGCCGCCCTCGTGCACGACCCCCGCGTGCTCCTGCTCGACGAGCCNTTCAACGGCATGGACCCGCGCCAGCGGCTGCACCTGATGGACCTGATCCGGCGGATGGGCGAGGAGGGCAGGACGATCGTGTTCAGCTCGCACATCCTGGAGGAGGTCGAACGGGTCGCCGAGCAGATCGAGGTGCTCGTCGCCGGGCGGCACGCGGCGTCCGGCGACTACCGGGAGATCCGGCGCCGGATGACCGACCGGCCGCACCTGTTCCGGGTGCGCTCCGGCGACGACCGGCGGCTCGCCGCCGCGCTGATCGCNGACGCCTCGGCGACGGCGGTCACGCTCACCGGCGACGCGCTGGAGGTGCAGACGGCCGACTTCGGCCGGTTCACCCGGCTGCTGCCGCGCCTCGCCCGCGACGCGGGCGTGAGCCTGTGGCAGGTCTCCCCCGCCGACGAGGACCTGGAAAGCGTCTTCTCCTACCTGACCTCACGGAGTGTGTGATGAACACCGTCGTGGCCGGCATCACCTACCGGGCCCTCCTCGGGCGGCGCCGGGTGCTGCTGCTCGTGCTGCTGCCGCTCTCGCTGGTCGGCCTCGCCGTGCTGCTGCGGTTGATCGGCGTCGGCGAGCAGGGCACGGTCTCCCTCATGCAGACCTTCGCGATCGGCACGATGCTGCCGCTGCTCGGGCTGATCGCGGGCACCGGCGTGATCACGCCGGAGATCGATGACGGCACGATCCTGCACCTGCTCGCCAAGCCGATCCCGCGACCCGTGATCGTCTACACCAAGTTCGCGGTCGCGGCCTCGCTCGTCGCGCTGTTCGGCGCACTGCCCACCTTCCTCGCCGCCTACCTGCTCGTGCAGGGGGAGGCCGGCCTCGCGTACGGCTTCGCCCTCGGCGCCCTCGCCGGCGGCATCGCCTACGTGGCGGTGTTCCTGCTGGTCGGCGTGCTCACCCGGCACGCGGTGACGATCGGCATCAGCTACGCCCTGGTATGGGAGGGGCTGGTCGGCGGTTTCGTGCCGGGGGCGCGGCGGTACTCCATCCAGCAGTGGGCCCAGACCGTCGCCGACCAGATCTCCACCTCGGCCTTCCTCAAGGCCGACGTGGCGCCGGGCTTCGCCGTACCGGCCCTGGCCGTGGTGACCGTGGTCGCGGTGGTGTGGGCGGGGCAGCGGCTGCGCTCGCTCAGCCTCACCGGGGACGAGTGAGCCCTCAGGACTCGGCGGGCCCGTCCACGGGCTCGCCGGTGTAGAAGGCGATGGTGCGCGCGGACCTGGCGCGGGCGTCGTCCGGGTCGGTGCCCGAGGCGATGTCCGCGTCGCACCAGGCCTCGCCGCTCAGCCGGTAGAAGGCCTTGCCCTCCGCCGAGGTCATCCACGCCTCGGCCTCCTTCGGGTCCATGCCCTCGCCGGTGGCGAGGTAGCGGGTGAGGCCGAGCAGGGCCCCGTCCCAGCCGATGCCGACCGCGCCCGGGCCGAACTCGGTCCACCGATCGTCGACGTGGGCGACGTGCTCCAGTTCGAAGCGGGCGCGCCCGTCGGGCTCGGCGCTGATGCGCACCTCGATCCAGCTCACCTGACCGCCGAACTCCCAGGTGGCGGCGAAGCTCCGGGGCGGCTCGCACCGCTCGATCGTGCCTCCGGCGTTGCCCTCCAGCTGGTAGCGGCCGCCCACGCGCAGGTCGCCGGAGACCGGCAGGAACCAGCGGCGGATGCGCTCGGGGGTGGTGCAGGCGTCCCACAGGTCCTCGACCGTGGTGTCGTAGGCCCGGCTGATCGTGAGGACCCGCGCCTCGCCGGCCTCCAGGGTCCGGGTGCCGAGCCGGCGCCGCACCGTGCTGATGTGATGGCTGCTGTCGATCTTGTCGATCACTGCGTGTCTCCTTGTGGATTCGGCCGCTCGCCGGAGTCGCGCAGGCGCCGCTCGCGCCTGCCACGGGCGATCTCGGTCGCCAGCGCGTCGAGGTGCGGNGCTCCAGTACCGCCGGAACCGGTCGAGCCANNTGTCGANNTCCNGCAGCGGNGCGGAGTTCACCGCGTACAGGCGCCGGGTGCCCTCCGGTCGCACGGTGACGAAACCGGCCTCCCGCAGCACCCGCAGATGCTGGGACACGGCCGGTTGGGAGATTCCGAACTCGGCCTGGATCACCTCGCTGACCGCGCCCGAGGCCGCCTCCCCGTCCGCCAGGATCTCCAGGATCCTGCGGCGGACCGGGTCGCCGAGAACATCGAACGCTTGCACGAGAAGAAGTTACAGCAGTGACTTATATAAGCACAAGGCTATATAAGGTAGATCTACAGCTCCCGGTTCCCGGGTACGGCGAGCCGCGGGGCACGGCCCGCGCCAGGCGGCAGGACCGGCGGGGCGGCCCCGGCGCCGGGCGGTGAGACGCGCCGCAGAACACGACAGCCCCGGCGGCGCACGTCGTTCATCGCGACATACGCCGCCGGGGCTGTGCATCGATCGGGTGCGGGGCCCGCGGGCCCCGGCTCACGCGCAGGCGGTGCGGACGACCTCGGCGAGCTCCGCGGCGATGCGCTCGGCCTGGTCGTGCGACTCGGCCTCGACCATCACCCGGACCATCGGCTCGGTGCCGCTCGGCCGGATCAGCACCCGGCCACCGTCGCCCAGCTCGGCCTCGGCCGCCGCGACGGCCGCGGCGAGCTTCTCCGAGGTGGCGACCCGCGACTTGTTCACGTCCCGCACGTTCACCAGCACCTGCGGCAGGCGGGTCATCACCGAGGCGAGCTCGGCGAGGCTCTTGCCCGTCTCGGCCACCCGGGCGAGCAGGTGGAGCGAGGTGAGCAGGCCGTCGCCGGTGGTGGCGTGGTCGAGAAGCACCACGTGGCCCGACTGCTCGCCGCCCAGGTTGTGGCCGCCCGCCCGCATCGCCTCCAGCACGTAACGGTCGCCCACCGCGGTCTCCACGAGCTTCAGCCCGTGCCGCTGCAGCGCGAGCTTGAAGCCGAGGTTCGACATGACGGTCGCGACCACCGTGTCGTGGGCGAGCCGCCCGCGCTCGTGCATGGCGAGCGCGAGGATCGCCATGATCTGGTCGCCGTCGACGACCTCGCCCGCGGAGGTCACCGCGAGGCAGCGGTCCGCGTCGCCGTCGTAGGCGACGCCGAGATCCGCGCCCCTGGCGAGGACCGCCTCGCGCAGCGCGTCGATGTGGGTCGAGCCGACGCCGTCGTTGATGTTGTACCCGTCCGGCGAGGTGCCGATCGTGTCCACGGACGCGCCGGCGCGCCGCAGCGCCTCTGGGGCGACGACGTGGGCGGCGCCGTGCGCGCAGTCGACCACGACGCGCAGGCCCTCGATGCGGCCCGGCATCGTCTCGAGCAGATGGGACACGTAGCGTTCGGCCTCGCCGTACGCGTCGCTCACCCGGCCGACCGCGGTGCCGACCGGGCGCTCCCGCTTCTCGCCGAGCCGCCGCTCGATCTCGTCCTCCACCGCGTCGGGCAGCTTGTGGCCGCCCCGGGCGAAGAACTTGATGCCGTTGTCGGGCGCCGGGTTGTGCGAGGCCGACAGCATGACCCCGAGGTCGGCGCCGAGCGCGGCGGTGAGGTGGGCGACGGCCGGCGTGGGCAGCACGCCGAGGCGCAGCACGTCCACCCCTGACGAGGCGAGGCCCGCGACCACCGCGGCCTCCAGGAACTCCCCGGAGGCACGGGGATCGCGGCCAACGACGGCAAGGGGGCGGCCACGCCGCCCCTCCGTTGCCTGAAAGGCACCGGCGTCGCCGAGCACATGGGCCGCCGCGATCGACAGCTCCATGGCGAGCTCGGCCGTGAGGTCGCGGCCCGCGACCCCACGTACCCCGTCGGTGCCGAACAGCCGACCCGTCAACGCTTGCTGTACTGCGGAGCCTTGCGGGCCTTCTTCAGGCCGTACTTCTTCCGCTCCTTCACCCGGGCGTCACGGGTGAGGAAGCCCGCCTTCTTCAGCGGCGGACGGTTCACCTCGACGTCGAGCGCCGCGAGCGCCCGGGCGAGGCCCATCCGCAGCGCGCCGGCCTGACCGGTCACGCCGCCGCCGTTGATGCGGGCGATGACGTCGAACTGGCCCTCCGCGCCGAGGGTCACGAAGGGCTCGTTGACCATCTGCTGGTGGACCTTGTTGGGGAAGTAGCTGTCCAGCGAGCGGCCGTTGATGGTCCACTTGCCGGTGCCCGGGACGATGCGCACCCGGGCGACCGCCTCCTTACGGCGGCCAGTGCCGTAGGAGTTGCCCGTCGTGATGCTGCGCTGGTTGGCGTCGGCGCTGACGGGTGACTCGGTGGTGTACTCCGACGGGTAGTCCTCCGGGGAGTACTCCGTGTCCAAATCGCCCTCGACGGGCGTTGCGACACCTGTGGGCTCGGCCACGGCTCTCCTCTAACTTTCGCTTTACTGGGCGATCTGGGCGATCTCGAACGGCACCGGCTTCTGCGCCTGGTGCGGGTGGTCGGGGCCGGCGTAGACCTTGAGCTTCTTGGCCATCTTCCGGCCGAGCGAGTTCTTCGGCAGCATGCCCCTGACGGCCTTCTCGACGACCCGCTCGGGGCGCTTCTGCATCAGCTCGCTGTACGACATTGCACGCAAACCGCCCGGGTAACCCGAGTGGCGGTACGCCTTCTTCTGCTCAAGCTTCTTGCCCGTCAGCACGACCTTGTCGGCATTGACGACGATGACGAAGTCGCCAGTGTCGACGTGCGGGGCGAAGATGGGCTTGTGCTTGCCGCGAAGCAGCGTTGCGATCTGGCTGGCCAGCCGCCCGAGCACGACACCCGTCGCGTCGATGACATACCACTGACGCTCGACGTCGGCGGCCTTCGGTGAGAACGTGCGCACGGTAAGCCTTCTGTCCGGGATGAGACACTGTCTGGAATCGGTAGGTCATGGCGGGCGCACGTCGCCCAGGACCTTCCGTCTCCACAGCTCGGGAGAAGACGCCGGACGCGCCGTGCACCGGTCTTGACAGACCGATCCACACATGACGAAGTAGCAGCCTACCCGCGACCACGGGCAGGGTCAAAACGCGACACCGCCGCGCACGCCCGCACGCGCGCGACGACGGACGAACCACCACTTCTAGCTACTCTGTCCATCCTTTCTCCACTTTCCCTTCTTCCGCAAGAGGGACATCCCTATATTTGATTGCGGTATGTGGCAGAGCTTTCACACCCGGCGTCCCCAGCGGACGATCCGCCGCCGGACACACCTGGGTCTGTTCGCCTGCCTGGTATCGGTCCTGCTCATCGGCGTGGTGATCGGGCGCGCGACGTACCGCGCCGAGACCTCCTCCTCGGGTGAGATCTACCTCGACGCCGCCCCGCCGACCCGCGCCACCGGGAACGCGCGCACGGCGTCCAAGCCCGCCCCCTCCCGCCCGACCCCCTCGCCCGAGACGACGCCCCGGACCGGGCGCTCGTCACCGGCGCCGGTCGAGAGCTCGGCGAAGCCCACGACGGCGAGACGGACGACGCCGCGGTCGAGCACCCGCCCGAGCCGCCGGCAGGCGAACACGATCGAGGGCTCCTCCGGCGGCGGGGCGGCGAGCCTGCTCATCCCCGGCGGCGCTGACGGCGGCGGCGGCCGGACGGGAAGCCTCGCCTCGATCGAGGCCGCCGTGGTACGGCTCGTCAACCGGGAGCGCCGGCGCGTGGGCTGCCCGCCCCTGCGGGTCGACTCGCGCCTCGTCCGGTCGGCCCGCCTCCACTCGGCGGAGATGGCCGCCATGAACCGCCTGACCCACAACTCCCGCAACGGCGGCGACCCGTGGCAGCGCATGGAACGGGCCGGGTACCCGCAGGGCGCGGCGGAGAACATCGCCCGCGGCTACCTCACCGCGGCGGACGCCGTCCGTGGCTGGATGGCCCACCGCGCCCACCGCGCCAACATCCTCAACTGCCGGATCGTCGCCACCGGCGTCGGGGTGAAGCCCGGCCCGGGCGGGCCGTGGTGGACCCAGGACTTCGGATACTCCTGACCGCTGCTCCTGACCACTCCTCCTGATCTCTGCTCCGCACCTCGGCCGCCCCTGCAACNCACCACATATCCGACCGGTCGCCGCCGTCCCCACCGCGCCGCCCAGGCGCCCCGAACGCGTGCGACGCCCGGATGGCTCTCGGATGGCCCTCGGAAGGCTCTGACGGCGTAAGACGTTCCGGTGCCGCCCCGGCGCTGGTGTTTTCGGGTGCCGCCCGGTGCGGCGGCGAGGCGGCGGCGAGCCGCCTGGCGGCCGCCGCGTCGTGAACCCAAGACTTCGGGTATTCCTGACCTTTCCGGATCTCCTCGCGGCTAGTCTCGGGAACCATGGGTTACCCCGGGGACGAAGCATCACGCCGGCCGCCGTACCGTTCACACGACACCGGTCCCGGAACCTCCCCCGACCCGTACGGCGGCGCCGGACAGCCGCCGATGCCCGGAGCGGCGGGCACACCCGCGTTCGACCTAACCGGGACGTCAGGTTCGTCTGGTTCGTCGTGGGCGTTCACCCCCGCGTCGGCATCGGGGACGCCATCGCCGGGGACGACATCACCTGCCACCGGCACGTTCGGCCAATCCGATTCACCGGGTTCGCCGGGCTCGTCGTGGGCGTTCACCCCCGCGTCGGCGTCGGGCACGCCATCGCCGGGGACGACATCACCTGCCACCGGCACGTTCGGCCAATCCGATTCGCCGAGTTCGCCGGGCTCGTCGTGGGCGTTCACCCCCGCGTCGGCAGCGGGGACGCCATCGCCGGAGAGATCACCGGGCACCGGCGCGTTCGGCGCGACCGGCCCGTCCGGCTTCCGCGACCCGTACGCGCCCTCCGCGGCATCCGGCCCGCCCGGCGGGAACGGCCCCGCGGGCTGGGGCGACACGCCGCCGTCCGACGCCCCCGGATCCCTGTTCCAGGCGCGGTCGCCGAGATCGGGCGACCCGTACGGCTCCCCCGCGTCGCCGGGGCGCCATGGCGTCCCGGGCCACGGTGACCACGCCGGATCGTTCGGCGGCACCGGCGCCTTCGGCAGACCCGGCGAGCCCGGTCCGGGCGCCGGTGCCCGGCGGCCCGAGGGCGGCGGATCCGCGTTCCAGCCCTTCGGCTCGCCCGGCCCGTCCGGCGCGGGCGGTCCCGCCGACCGGCCGGAGCCCGATCGGGCGGACAAGAAGTCCGACGGGGAGCCGTCGTGGGACACCTCGGACGTGGTGCTGCCCAAGCCGCCGTCGCGGCTCCGCCCGATCCTGCTCTCGGTCGGCGCGGTGGTGCTGCTCGCCGCCGCCGGCGGCGGCCTCTACGTCGTGCACCAGAACAACGTGCAGCAGGCCGCGGCGGTCTCGGCGTCCCCCACCGCGTCGCCCACGGTCGGCCCGCGCCGGCCGCCCGGCAAGTACGGCTTCGCCGCCTCCCGCAAGACCGACCCCGCCGCGCTCACCACGAAGGAGCTCTTCCCGAGGACCAGGATCAAGAGCGGCCGCCGCACCTATGTCATGCGGGTGAGCCGCCGGGACAAGGTGTGCAAGAACGCGGTCGAGGGTGAGCGGATCCAGAAGGCCCTCAAGGCGGCGAAGTGCAACCAGATCGTCCGGGCCAGCTTCGAGGACTCCACCGGGAAGATCATCGGAACGGTCGGCGTGGCGAACCTGAGCACCTCGGCCGGTGCCAGGCGGGTCGCCACGGCCGGCGCGACGAAGGAGCGCAAGGACTACGTCAAGCCGCTGCAGGGCAAGGGGGCCACCAAGTTCCTCGGCAACGGCGAGGCCCTCGCGGGCGCGTGGACCCACGGGCATTACGCGGTGCTGCTGTGGTTCCAGTTCAAGGACGGCCACAAGCCGACCGCTGACGAGGTGAAGCAGCTCAACCGGGCGGCGAGCGACATCACCGACAAGACCGTCTTCCCGGCGCTCGACACCCGCGCGCTCACCGGCCACGCGGGCTGATCCGGCGGTGCGCCGGGCGGCGCCGGTCATGCGACGCCGCCGTACCTGACGCCGGGACGGGCGACGGAAGGCGCGGCCATGCCGCCCGCCGCGCCGCCGCCGGGACTCCGGTACGGCCCGGCGACCGCGCCCCGGCGCGCTCCCCGGTGGCAGGCAGGACGCCCGGCGGACGGAGCCTTCCGGCACGCGGGCCCCGCGCCGGCCACGTGGGGGCGCGTGGGGTCGCGCCTCGCACGATCTCGCCCGACCTCGCCCGATCTCACCCGATCCGGTGGCGCCCACGGCGTCACCGCGGGGGGCGTCACCGGGACCCGGGCACCGGCGCAGGCCAAGGGCCCCGGCGGGCGGGTGCCGCCGCCCGGCAGCGGCCCGGCGCGACGGGCGGGGCCTACGGGCGCCCGGGCCGCCGCTATCGTGAACGCTCCACAAGGCGACGGGCGTCGAGATTCGCCTATCGACTGCTTTTTTGGGGCAAAAGTGCCCCGATGCCGGGCCGGAAACGTTCATCAGGGCGTGACGATCTCCGAGTCTCGCTACGCTTCCCCGTATGCGTGGCCAGGATTCGGCGTCCGAGCACGAGCGTGAGACCGACAAGCCGGCGTCGCCGCCGATGCCTCCGCCGAGCTTCGGCCAGTCATCGGGGTGGGACGCCGGTCAGGCGAGCACGCCGCCATGGGGCATGTCCGATCCCGCGCCTCAGTCGTGGCAGCCGCCGCCCGCCTTCACCGCGGCGGCCGCCGGAATGCCCGTCTGGCAGGGCCCCTCCAGCGGCCCGGCCCCCGCCTGGCCCGCCGCCACCGGCGAGCCCATCGGCGAGCCCTGGCCCGGCCACTCGCCCGCCACGCCTCCCGTGGCTCCCCAGACCCCTCCGGCTCCGCCGGTCCCCGGCCCGGTGCCGGGCCCGATCGTGCCCGGCCCGGCCACCACCGCCGCCGCGCAGGAGGCCGCCGCACGGGACGCGGCATCCCGGGAGGGCGTCGCCGTACCCGGCGCGCCGCACGGCGCACCCGCCGGTGCACCCGCCGGAGCACCCGCGCCCGGACAGGACCCGGCGCAGCCGAACGGCATCGCCGCCGAGCCGCACTTCTTCCTGCCCAATCCGGGCCCCGATCCGGGCCCCAATCCGGGCCCCAATCCGGGCATCGTGCCGCAGAGCCTCCCGGCCACGCCCGCTCCGGGTGCGGACCCCGGCCAGCCCAACTACCCCCTGGCCGAGCCCACCTCCGGCCCCACGTCCGGGCCCGAGGCAGGCCCGGCCGCGCCGAACCCCGGCCTGATCACGTCCGAGCCCACCTCGGGCCCCACATCCGGCCCCACCTCGGGCCCCGCACCGCACACCGCCGACCAGCCACCCGCGGGCGACTCCGTCCCGCAGCCGGCGGGACCGGACGGCGCGGCACAGGGCCCCCACCCGGGCGGCGCACCGGCCGCCGAATGGCCGGGCGGCCTGGCGGGCGCCTCCCCCGAGGCGTCGCAGCCGCCCGCGCAGGAGCCCGCCGGACAGGGCGAGGGCGCCCCGGCGGGCGCACCCGGCGCCCCCGGCGTCCCTGCCGCCGACGCGCCCGCGACCGCCCGGCTCAGGCCACGGCAGGGCGCGCCCAACACCGACCCGCTCGACATCCCGGTCTGGCCGCCGCAGGCCAAGGCCGAGGGCGAGGCGTCCCCGGTGGAGCACGTCCCGCTCGCGGAGACCACCATGCCGGTCGCCCGGCTGAAGCCGATCGTGACGGGCGAGGCGAGCCCGTCCGCGCCCGCCCAGCCGGACGCCCAGGGCGGGGCGCCGGCGAATCCGATGGGGCACCCGCAGACGCCTCCGGGCGCCGGGCAGCCCGGCCAGGAACGGCCCACCGTCGCCAACCCGATCCTCGCCGCGCCGGCCGCCGGAGCGCCGGGCGGGTTCGCCTCTCCGCCGGGCGCGCCCGGCACCGCCGCCCAGGTCCGGCCCGCCACCGTGGCCGGGCCGTTCATCGGCTTCGACGCCGGGGCGGCGCCGGGGAGCGGGGGCGGCCGCGCCCCCTCGTTCGCCCCGGTGCAGGGGACGGCGGCGACGCCCGGATTCGGCGCGCCCAGATCGGCCGCGCAGGGCACGCTCGGCAAGAAGGCCCTCGTCGGCGCCGCGATCGCGGTCGCGATCGGGGCGATCGGCATCGGCGCCTACCTCGCCTACCAGGGGCTGGGCGACTCGGCCACGCCGCAGGCCCACGGCAAGGTGCCGTCGGTGGTCACCCCGCCCCAGTCCGAGCCCACCTCCGCCCAGCCGATCGACTCCGAGAAGACCGACACCAAGGAGATGACGACCGGCGAGGCGTTCCCGGCCGCCAAGGTCACGATCAACGGGGTGACGTTCCGGCGGGTCAAGGTCGACGACACGACCAACTGTGCGAAGGGCGCGGCGGGCAGGTTCGCCACCGCGCTCAAGGACAACGACTGCGTCAAGCTGCTGCGCGCCACCTACGTGGACGGCAAGCGCAAGTACGCCGTGACGACCGGCATCGCCGTGATGCCGACGAAGGACGCGGCGGTCAAGGTGGACGGCGCCAAGGACCTCGCGAACAACGTCTGGTTCCGCGGGCTGCCCGGCCCGTCGGGCAGCGGCGGCGAGCGGGTGGGGATCTCCGGCGGCTACGCGGCCGGCCTCGTCTGGGGACGGTACATCGTCTTCAGCTACGCCACCTACTCCGACGGGCACACGCCGAAGGCGAACGAGAAGGACCTCGGGCCGATCAGCGACGGCTTCCGGCGGCAGACCTCGAAGGTGATCGAGAAGCGCGCCTCGGCCGGCTGATCGGGCGGTTGCGCGTCGCGGCCGGCCGTACCGGCGCACCTGAGGCACGCCCGCCCGGCATGCCCGGCCTCAGGGCGTGCCGGCGGCCGGGCACCTCAGGACGCGGTCAGCGTGCGGACCCGGCGGGTCTGCGCCGCGCGCCGGGCGAGCTCGTCGTCGGGCGGGTAGCCGACCTCCTCCAGGCAGAGGCCGTGCGCGGGGGCGACGTTCACCCCCGGATCGCGTACCCCGGCCGCCAGGACGCGGCCCGGCCAGTCCACCGGCCTGCGCCCGTCGCCGACCGCGAGCAGCGCCCCGACGAGTGCCCGGACCATCGAGTGGCAGAACGCGTCGGCCACCACGGTGGCGGTGATGATCCGGCCGCCCGCGCGCCCCTCCCCCGGCCGGGGGTCCTCCTCGGCCCACTCCAGGCGCCGCAGCTCCCGGATCGTGGTGGCACCCGCGCGCTTCCGGCAGAACGCGGCGAAGTCGTGCTCGCCGAGCAGGTGGACGGCCGCCTCGTTCATGCGCGCCACGTCGAGCGGGCGGTTGTGCCAGAGCACCTCCCGGCGACGCAGCGGGTCGACCCCGGCCGGATCGTCGCAGACGCGGTAGGCGTACCGGCGGAAGATGGCCGAGAACCGAGCGTCAAAGCCCTCAGGAGCGACCGTAAGACGATAAATGCGGATATCTGGGGGCAGAACCCCGGCGAGCCGCCGTACGAGCTCAGCGAGCCGTTCAGCCGTTCGCGGCGATTCGGCGCCCTCGCCCGGCTCGGGCTCGCCGAGCACCGAGGCGGGCAGGTCGACGTGCGCGACCTGGCCGCGGGCGTGCACCCCCGCGTCGGTGCGCCCCGCGACGGTGAGCTGCGGCGGGGAGTCCAGGCGCAGCACCCGGCCGAGCGCCGCCTCGATCTCCCCCTGCACGGTGCGCCGGTCCGGCTGCCGGGCCCACCCGGAGAACTCCGTGCCGTCGTAGGCGATGTCCAGCCGCAGCCGCACCACGGGCGGCGCCGCTCGCTCCGCGACCTGCCCGGCGGGCGCGGGCCCGTCCGCCCCCGCACCGGAGGCCTCGCCAGGAGATCCGGGCGACCCAAGTGCTGCAAGAGACTCTGTCATGGCACCCATGCCCTGTGACCGCTGTCTGGTGACCCCTGTCCTGGTGGCCGCTGCCTGGTCGCCGCCAGGACGGCCCGGCGGCACCGCCCCGGCACGCCGCCGGCCCCGGAAACGCGGAACGGGTCCAGTGCCCGGTGCGGCGCTGGACCCGTCACGACCTGCGTGCCCACCCCGTCCCGGCCGCACGCGGATCCGGCGGCGGGTACGGCGGGCATCCGCGTCCCTCCCCCACGGTCCCGGCCGTGGACGGCGCCACGGGCGACCGGGCCGCGCCGGAGGATCGGACGCGGTGGATCAGCTGTCCTGCTTGGACTCGTCCGCCTTGCTCTCCTCGGCCTTGGCCTCGGCGGCGTCCTCGGACGCCTCGGCGGACTCCGGCTTCGCCTCGGTGGACTCGGCCGCCTTGGTCTCGGCCTTCTCGTCCTTCGCGGGCTTCTCCTCGGCGGCGGCCGGGGTGGTGCGCGACACCGTCACCTGGTTGAGCGGCTCGCTGACCAGCTCGATGATCGCCATGGGCGCGTTGTCGCCCCGCCGCGGGCCGATCTTGGTGATCCGGGTGTACCCGCCCGGACGCTGGGCGAACGCCGGAGCGATCTCGGTGAAGAGGTGGTGGACGACGCCCTTGTCCCGCACGACGGTGAGCACCTGGCGACGGTTGTGCATGTCGCCCTTCTTCGCCTTGGTGATCAGCCTCTCCGCCAGCGGGCGCAGACGCTTGGCCTTCGCCTCGGTGGTGCGGATGCGGCCGTGCTGGAACAGCTGGGTGGCGAGGTTCGCCAGGATCAGCCGCTCGTGCGCCGGGCTGCCGCCGAAGCGCTTACCCTTGGTGGGCTTGGGCATTTCACTCTCTCCTTCATATAACCCGCCCCGGCCGTATCAGGTACCGGAGTCGGGCCGAGGGCCGCGCCGGGGCGCGGCCCTCGTCTCTTTGACAATCTCCCGGAACGGGCCGGTGGCCGCGATCCGGAGGGCTCACTACCGCCGAGCAGTCCGGCGCCCGGTGCGGCGCGCTCAGTACTGCTCGGTCTCGACGTACCGGTTGTCGTCGTCGTGGTGGTGGGGGTCGAAGTCACCGCCGGCGACGGTGGACGGGTCGAACCCCGGAGGGGAGTCCTTGAGCGAGAGGCCCATCTCGTGCAGCTTCTGCTTGACCTCCTCGATGGACTTCGCACCGAAGTTCCGGATGTCCAGGAGGTCCTGCTCGCTGCGGCCCACCAGCTCGCCCACGGTGTGGATGCCCTCACGCTTGAGGCAGTTGTACGAGCGAACGGTGAGGTTGAGCTCCTCGATCGGCAGCGCCAGGTCGGCGGCCATCGCCGCGTCCTGCGGGGACGGGCCGATGTCGATGCCCTCGGCCTCGACGTTCAGCTCCCGCGCCAGGCCGAACAGCTCGACCAGCGTCTTGCCGGCCGAGGCGACCGCGTCGCGCGGCTTCATGCACGGCTTGGTCTCGACGTCCAGGATGAGCCGGTCGAAGTCGGTGCGCTGCTCGACTCGGGTCGCCTCGACCTTGTAGGTGACCTTGAGCACCGGCGAGTAGATCGAGTCGATCGGGATGCGGCCGATCTCCTGGCCCTGCTGCTTGTTCTGCGCGGCGGAGACGTAGCCGCGGCCACGCTCGACGGTGAGCTCCATCTCGAGCTTGGCCTTGCCGTTCAGGGTGGCGATGTGCAGGTCGGGGTTGTGCACCTCGACGCCGGCCGGCGGGGCGATGTCGGCCGCGGTGACCTCGCCCGGGCCCTGCTTGCGCAGGTACATCACGACGGGCTCGTCGTGCTCGGAGGAGACGACCAGCTCCTTGAGGTTGAGGATGATGTCGGTGACATCCTCCTTCACCCCCGGCACCGTCGAGAACTCGTGCAGCACGCCCTCGATGCGGATGCTGGTGACGGCCGCCCCCGGGATGGAGGACAGCAGCGTCCGGCGCAGCGAGTTGCCGATGGTGTAGCCGAAGCCGGGCTCCAGCGGCTCGATGATGAACCGGGACCGGAACTCGTCGATGGACTCTTCGAGAAGGGATGGGCGCTGAGCGATCAGCATTGGTTTCTCCCCTGTAATCCGCGACGCCCGCTATATGACGCCGCTGGTGAAATGCGTACCGCCGTACGGCCGGGCACACCGCCGAGCCGGGCCGTACGGCGGGGGCGAGCCGCTACTTCGAGTAGAGCTCGACGATGAGCTGCTCCTGGACCTGCGTGTCGATCTGCTGACGGGTCGGCAGCTGGTGCACCAGGATGCGCATCTTCTCCGGGATCACGCCGAGCCAGGCCGGCACGGTCCGCTCGCCGGCCCGGGCGCGGGCGACCTCGTAGATCATGAGGTTGCGCGCCTTCTCCCGCACCTCGATGATGTCGTGCTGGCGCACGCGGTAGGACGGGATGTCGACCTTCTTGCCGTTCACCTGGATGTGGCCGTGGCGCACCTGCTGGCGAGCGGCGTCCCGCGACTCGGCGAAGCCGGCGCGGTAGATCACGTTGTCGAGGCGGCTCTCCAGGATCTGGAGGAGGTTCTCACCGGTCTTGCCGGCCTTGCGGTTCGCCTCCTCGTAGTAGTTGTGGAACTGGCGCTCCAGCACGCCGTAGATGCGGCGGGCCTTCTGCTTCTCACGAAGCTGGAGCTGGTACTCCGTCTCCTTGGGACGGCCACGGCCGTGCTCGCCCGGCGGGTAGGGACGGATCTCGATCGGGCACTTGGCGGACTCGCACTTGGAGCCCTTGAGGAAGAGCTTGGTCTTCTCGCGGCGGCAGAGCTTGCAGTCCGCTCCGGTGTAACGGGCCATTGTTGTCTATCTCCTGCTGCTCAGACGCGACGGCGCTTCGGCGGACGGCAGCCGTTGTGCGGCACGGGGGTGACGTCCTGGATGGAGCCGACCTCCAGACCGGTGGCCTGGAGGGACCGGATCGCGGTCTCGCGGCCCGAGCCGGGGCCCTTGACGAAGACGTCGACCTTGCGCATGCCGTGCTCCATGGCGCGGCGAGCGGCGTTCTCGGCGGCCATCTGCGCGGCGAACGGGGTGGACTTGCGGGAGCCCTTGAACCCGACGTGGCCGGCGCTGGCCCAGGAGATCACGTTCCCCTGCGGGTCGGTGATCGAGACGATCGTGTTGTTGAACGTGCTCTTGATGTGGGCGTGCCCGTGAGCGACGTTCTTCTTCTCCTTGCGGCGCACCTTCTTCTGGGTGCCCTGGCGGCTCTTCGGAGGCATGTGGGCCTAACTCCTGAGGTCGTCGGTCCTGCTGCGTGGACTACTTCTTGCCGGGCTTCTTCTTGCCGGCGACGGTCTTCTTCTTGCCCTTGCGGGTACGCGCGTTCGTCTGCGTGCGCTGACCGTGCACCGGGAGGCCCTTGCGGTGCCGGATGCCCTGGTAGCACTGAATCTCGATCTTGCGCCGGATGTCGGCCTGGACCTCGCGGCGAAGGTCACCTTCGATCTTGTAGTTGGCCTCGATGTAGTCACGCAGCGGCACCAGCTCCGCGTCGGTGAGCTGGTGCACCCGAAGGTCGCCGCTGATGCCGGTGGCCCGCAGAATCTCCTGCGAGCGGCTGCGGCCGATTCCGTAGATGTAGGTGAGAGCGATCTCCAGCCGCTTGTCGCGGGGGAGGTCGACGCCAACCAGGCGAGCCATGGTCGGGCATTCTCCTTCGTTCTGGCGGAGGTCTTGCGCGGCACGACCCCTCCCCATGCCCGGGGTGAGGGCCCCGGCCTCCGACCGGGGGTCTCCCGCGTGGTTCGGCAAACGCTCGGCCCCGGGGTCCGTCGACCCGGGGCGTCACGCCACGCCGCCTGCGCGGGTGTGACACGCTATTACTACTGGTGCATCCACGACGCCCACGAGGGGCGACACGGACCGACCCGCCTGGGGCCGGACGACGCGACTAGCCCTGGCGCTGCTTGTGGCGCAGGTTGTCGCAGATCACCATGACGCGACCGTGCCGGCGAATCACCTTGCACTTGTCGCAGATCTTCTTAACGCTCGGCTTGACCTTCATAGTCCCTATTCCGGGGGCTTCACTTGTATCGGTAGACGATCCGCCCGCGACTCAGGTCGTAGGGGCTCAGTTCGACGACAACCCGGTCGTCAGGCAGAATCCGGATGTAGTGCATCCTCATCCTGCCGCTGATGTGGGCCAGGACCTTGTGCCCGTTGTCGAGCTGCACCCGGAACATCGCGTTCGGGAGCGACTCGACCACAGTGCCCTCGATCTCGATGGCGCCGTCCTTCTTGGGCATGTCCCTCGCGTTTCACTGATCGGTCGTCTGAGTGGTATCGGATCACTACGCAGCCGCGACCACCGACGCGCTCGTGAGAGGGACGGCCTGCGAGGACCGCCGACGCGCAATGGTCATAGTGAGCCGACAAAGAAGTTTACGGCACCCGGCGAGGAAAAGCGAAACGCACGGCGCTCGTCAGGACACAACCCGGTAACACCGTACCTCAGGGCGTGCCCCGCGGACAGTCCCGAACGAGAACTCGGCAGGACCTCCGGGCCAGGGCCCGGACCCGGCATCCCCGCCGGGAGGCCCGGGCGGGGCCGCTGACGGGTGAAGGCCCGCCGACGATCCCGCCGACGGGCCTTCCAGCCTGCCCTCCTGGACGGCTTCGCGGAGTTCTCCGCCACCTCGCACGACCCTCGCGGGTCCCGCCGCCCGGGGCCGGGCTCCTACCACAGCCGCTTGAACCCGCTGAAGTCGTCGCGGAAGTCGCGGCCCTCGGAGACGCCCACCCAGAAGTGCCGGACCTTGAAGAACCTCTTCTCGAAGTGGAACCTCTTGAGGGTCTTGTACCGCTTGGTGTGGAACCTGCCGAACCGGTCCTCGTACCTGATCCAGAGGTAGCTGTACTCGCGGTCGAAGTCGCCGTCGAACAGGTCGCCCTTGACGTAGTACCAGCCGCCCCGCTTGAACCAGGCGCCCTTGAACAGGGACCGCTTGCCCTTGTCGTAGCCGGAGTAGTAGGTGAAGCCCTTGGCCGCCGCCGCCGCGCCGGCCGACGCACCGGCCGGGGCGGCCGCGGCCTGCGCGGCCGGGGCGGCGACGGCGCCGACCGCCAGCGCGCCGGCGATCAGGCCGCCCGCGAGAATGTTACGGATCTTCCGCACGGTGTCCTCCTGAGGTGATGGTTGCCGTGCCGGACGAGCTCCGGATTCGGTCTTCCGGTGCTGCCGGTGTCCGGACACCCATCACGCTAGGGAGGACCGGCCTTTCGCTCTGTGGACGAATGCACACAGAGCGTCGAACGTGCACAACGGCACATTCGCGGGCCGTGCCGCCCGGGTCAGCGCTTGCGGCGGTCTTCGAACATCGTCGCGACGAGCAGGGCCGCGCCCCACGGGCCCATCACCCACAGCGGCCACGGGTAGATGAAGTTGAACGTCGTCAGGCTGACGATGAGCCAGATCGTCCAGTTGATCGCGCTCACCGCGGCCCAGGCCGCCCATGCCGCCTTCAGCCCGGTGTTCCGCCCGCGGTCCGGGCGGCGCTCGGCCGCCGGCTGCTGGGCGGGAAGGCTGTGCAGGTCGGTGGCGGGCAGGTCGGCGGTGAGCTTGGCGAGCTCCCCGTAGGTCTTGCTGTTGTACAGCAGTTCCAGGCGCTCGTTGAACTCCTCGACGGTGAGCCTGCCCTGAGCCATGTGCTCGCGCAGCGCCTCGGCGACCCGGTCTCGGTCGCTGTCAGAGGCCCGCATCTCCGGGGACGTCATCGCCACCACTTTCCGCGTTAGGAACCAGTCCCGCCAGGCGCGCCTTGCCCCCGTCAAGCGCGGTCAGCACCCAAGGTCCATTATGTGTCACCGCGACGCTGTGCTCGAAGTGCGCGGACGGCTTGCCGTCGAGGGTGACGACCGTCCACTCGTCGTCGAGCACCCGGGTGCGGTCGGTGCCGAGGTTCACCATCGGCTCGATCGCGAAGCACATGCCGACCTCGAAGCGCGGCCCCCTGCCGGGGCGGCCGTGGTTCGCCACCCAAGGGTCCATGTGCATCTCGGTGCCGATGCCGTGCCCGCCGTACTCCCGGGGGATGCCGTACCGGCCCTGGGAACGCACGTAGCGCTCCACCTCGTACCCGATGTCGGAGAGGTGCCGGCCCACCGTCAGCGCGGCGATGCCGCGCCACATGGCCTCCTCGGTGACCCGCAGCAGCTCCTTCAGCTCGGGCGCCACCTCGCCCACCGGCACCGTGATCGCCGCGTCTCCGTGCCAGCCGTCCAGGATGGCGCCGCAGTCGAGGGAGATCACATCGCCTTCGCGCAGCTTCCGCCGATCGGTGGGGATGCCGTGCACGACCTCGTGGTTCACCGAGGCGCAGATCGTGGCGGGATACCCCTGGTAGCCCTTGAACGAGGGGATCGCGCCCTCGTCCCTGATGGCCTTCTCCGCGATCGCGTCGAGGTCGGCGGGGGTGATCCCCGGCTCCACGCTGCGCCTCAGCAGTTCGAGCGTCCGGCCGACGACGAGGCCGGCGGCACGCATCTTCTCCAGTTGCTCGGGCGTCTTGATTTGAATGCCGTGCTTGTTCCGCTTGAACACGTATGCACCCCCTGGAGGAGACTAACGGCGAACAGCAATCACCAATTCCCCCGATTCTCCCCCAAGGCGTGCCGCGAGGCGGCTCGCGCGCTCAGTCCACGAAGCGCCGCAGAGCCGCCATCGCGCGCTGGGTGACCTCCTCCACCGGACCCGTCGCGTCCACGCCCACGAGGATCCCCTCGTCGGCGTAGTAGGAGATCAGCGGAGCGGTCTGCTCCTGGTAGACCTCCAGACGGTGGCGGATGGTGTCCTCCCGGTCGTCGTCCCGCTGGAACAGCTCGCCCCCGCAGGCGTCGCAGATGCCCTCGCGCGACGGCGGGTCGAAGTCGACGTGCCACACCTTGCCGCAGGACCGGCAGGTACGCCGACCGGCGAGGCGGCGGATGACCTCCTCGTCGTCGACCACGAGTTCCAGTACGACATCCAGCGCCAAGCCCCAGTCCGCGAGCATCTTCTTGAGGATCTCGGCCTGGGGAACGTTGCGGGGGAAACCGTCAAGGAGGAATCCCTCTTGGGCGTCATCCTCGGAAAGCCGGTCCCGGACCATGGCGACGGTCACCTCGTCGGGGACGAGGTCACCCCGGTCCATGTACTCCTTGGCGAGCTTGCCGAGGGGCGTGCCACCGGACACGTTGGCACGGAAGATGTCACCTGTCGAGATTTTCGGGATCGACAGGTGAGACGCGATGAACTGGGCCTGTGTCCCCTTACCCGCTCCGGGGGGCCCGACCAGGACGACGCGCACTACTTCAGGAAGCCCTCGTAGTTACGCTGCTGCAGCTG
>Ga0065720_1019490_pt1 | contig 25044 bp, 19 predicted proteins | sample Thericmetagenome_FD_59107 | JGI IMG/M metagenome (GOLD analysis project Ga0065720, IMG submission 59107) | Thermophilic microbial communities from the Joint Bioenergy Institute, California, USA of rice/straw/compost enrichment - eDNA_2 v2... | ecosystem: Engineered > Solid waste > Grass >... | reverse complement strand
TTTTTTTTTTTTTTTTTTTTTTTTTTTTTGAGGCTGAGTTCATGCACTCATTCTGGGTGCCAGATAGACATTGTGTGGTGGTTGTCCATTTTCGATGTTTCGATGCCACGTGCTAGTCTGTATCTACGGGTTGGCTCTCTACACCATACAATCTGAAATGCCGGAGGTGGTCAGTGCTAGGAAGTATGAACAGAAAAGGGCATCACTCCGTCTCCGCACCCCGGATTTTAGTCCAAGTGAGTTGTCAACTTTGGAGGAGGTTCGAGTTAAGAGATCGAGGGGAACCATCATCCTTCATCTCTCTGCGGGGGAAAATCCGGGGAAAACATGCGATGAAGCAGGGGGCCCAGTGGGGATGGTGGCATGGGATGGGTTGAGGGGAAAGTGTTCATCTGACCGCGAGAATGCCGAGGCAAGAATTTGAGCCTACCTTAACATGAGGCTGAAGTTCACAACCGAGTGTGTGTATACAGTGCTCCAATTGTGCAGTCATCGCAAAATGAGACGAATTATACCAAAAGAATATTGCGACATATCAAGCGAACCCCCCCGCGCCGTTGTAGACCCTGGATATCGTCTATATCATACAACCGCCAACAAGACGATAAAACAGGTAAAGTGGACACAACATATGGCAAATATGTACATCCCTGGCGATATAAGGCCCGGGCCAGACAACGAGAACAAGCCAAGAAAAAAAATATGTAGCCATTAGTCCATTCTAGCTTTCATCGTTTCTCCATATCTATTCAACTCTCATTAAGGGAGCCAGTTCGACTGGTTTTGGTTCCTGCGAGCCGCCGCCTTGGACGCGCTTATATAGCCACGCTGCAAACTTCACAGCTGGCTCGTCGACCATCCGGGTGACGATGTTCGCAACCCACAACGTGAACGGTAGGAGGACAAGGAGGTTGGGGACGAGGAAGGCAATCTCGAGCCCCATTGGACCCTTCTTCGGCAGCGGGAAAAGATTTGCCCAGTGTGCGACCTGCTCGTGCCTATCATTCGGCGGGCGTGTCCAACCGACGGCGTAGTAGACGCGGTCACCGATCGAGGCGAGGATAGGACCGTGGACGAGGTAAAACGCGAACGAGACGTAGCCGAGAAACTGACAGAAGCGGGACTCGAAGAATCTCTTCAGCCAGCCGATTCGCGGGATCGCGGCCATGATGATGTTGCAGGAAAAGAAGAGATAAATCCACTTGTGATCGTACATCGCCGATGGAGTTAGGTACGACATGTAGTACCACCCGGGTTGTTCTCGAAGATATTCGACCTCGGCCTTCTCTGACGGGACGCCAGCGATATATAGGGCCACAAAGAGGCCAAGGTAGTACAACAGGGTCTTACGAGGCTCGAGACGACGAAGGAAGCCGGGGAACCAGCCGTCCTTTTTCGCAAGAAGATCGAGTTCACACTGCATCATGCCGGAGAGAAAGAGGGCTAGATAGTAGCCGTCGACGATGTACAAGAAATAGAACATCAGCACGAGTTCGACAAGCAGGCGGGCCTTGGTTGTCGCTCGAGCCAGGGTAATGCAGGAGATGAAGACGACCATGGAGCCTCTCATCTCAAGCGGAATCGACCAGAGATGTGTGTTGAAAGTAACCCAGACCATTCCTCCATCCTTGAAGAGGAAGCTGAAGTTCTTCATCTCATTGTACCAATTCCACAATTCCTCGCGGTAGGTGGCCTTGGGCTCGCAGGCAGCGTTCCAGTAGTTGAACACATGCCATGATGTGATCCAGAAGAATGTGGTGACGATCAGGGGAATGTAGAGTCGGAACCAGCGACGAAAGAAGGCAGACGCCAGGCTGTCGAAAAGCTTGAGATGTTCGCCGGCATGGATTAGGGACAGCGGCTTCCACGTTAGCACGTAGCCCGAGATAATGTAGAAAGTAGCCACAGCTGCATGGCCGCCGGTGAAGAGCATGCGAACCCAGGGGAAGGTCGCGAAGTAGTAGTTGCCTCGGTAGCCAAAACCGCCCTCAAAGATGGGGATCGAAAAGCAGTGCGCCCATTCTTCGTGGTGTTGGATAAAGACTAGAAGGGCGGCAAAACCCCTCAGGCCGTCTAGATAGGCCGTCGGCCTTAGCTTTTTGGGTTCATCTGGGACGCTGGCGCTGCTCTTGGGCCAGAGCAGCTGTCGCAGGCCTCGAAGTGCACCAAATATCGATATCATGCCGATCGAGGGGAACGCGATCGAAGACGCCGCGCCATCCACGTGGGCTCCAGAGGATATTCCTGTGTGCGTTCGTGTCAACGTCGGGGATGGGTGTGCTGCAAAAGAGATGTAGAGAAAAATGATGGTGTTGTTTGTTTCTTGGCCCAAATGGAACGCGTTGATGAGAGTGGGTGGGGAAAGGACAACAGGAACCTTCCCGGAACCTGGACGGAACCTGGACCTGAACTAGACCACACTCCACACTTGCACGGTCTGGCGCAACCCCTCGAAGCTCTTTCACGCGCACTTGGCAGACTTCTTTTTTGCCTTGGCACACGTATCCACGTTCTAGATGGAAACCCACGAGCGAGTCCACTTTGAAGTCCACTTTCTAGCCCAGCCAGGGGTGAATTATGGGGACAGATGGATGCCACGACATCTAGCCCGCAGCGCTACAACTGGACAGTCTTAGCAAGATGAACAAGATCGGCGGCAAAACTCAACAAACGCTAGTATACTGTGAAAAAGATGCTCGTCTCCAGTTGCCGGCTGCTGGCTGCTCGCGGAGAAAGATTTGGAATTACATCCAGAAGGGTGGCGGCGGCTGAGGGACGTTGCCATTCGGATTACATTCCCAGACAGTCAACAGCCTGCAAATCCAGAACGTAGAGGTTCCAATATGGTGAAGCAAGAGGATGGCGAACCTGGCTCGCCCGCTCGTGGCCCGTGGATGATCAAGATTTGGCGGCATGGGCTCCCCTCGGTGGGGTATGATTTGCCAAAGAGGTTAACAGTTTCGATAACACTGTGTACCCTCATATCGGGCGTGTGGTGGGATGGAGGAAGTTTTTGACGACTCCGCGCATGGAGGAACCTGGAACAGGAGCCGTCTCGTACCTATCATCGCCCATATTCCGTACCGACTCTCTGATCAACAACGCCATCACAATCTCAGCCGTTGGCATCAGGGGCAGCAACGTGTGGCAAACTACTGCAAGGAGATGTTGGCCAACTGTAGTTGAGAGATCGCAACCGAGACTCGACGAGAGATCATGGGCGATTTTCATGCAATCTGGAGGCCAGGAACACCGTATCAGGTGCGTTCTCCGCGTTGACCAGTGGAGCGCGTCCCCATTTTCTGCTGCTGGCCCGGTGCTGGTCACTGGCGCCGCTGCAGCGTTGGTGGAATGGTCTATCTTCTTTCCACATCGGTCACATCGCCCGCATCCGAGAGTCGGCCTGTACGATTGGCCGAGAGTAGCTGCTGTGAACTTCCCGCAGCATTGGCCGCGAAGACAATGCGCCCGTGAACCAACGGCCCCAGGCCCCTGTAAATTAGGAAAGTGTCTTCTCAACGGGCTGATTGGCTGCTCGGCAGGGTTCCATTCTGGGTTCCTGGTGGGCAGAGCCGCGCTAGAGGTACCTGGCGTTCCCTGTCGGACTACCTGAGCCTGGAAGCCCCTCTAGTCGCTCTTCAGTGGCTCCAGCCGCCCTGAGCAAGCTCTTCCATTGTGGGGTACGCCAACTGAGACAGGCCAAGGGCTGGGCCACTTACACTGCAGCAGAGAGGGGACCCAGCGCCGAGGACGGCTCGCGATGGGCTGCCAGGTCTGGACTCCGTGGGACTCCTCTGGACATCCTTCTCCATGGAAAATCCCCCTTCCATCCCACACGCGACGATTCACATTTTTTCCTCGCGTCCGCGCTCATTTTCTGGCTAGCCATCCGTGCTCTCGATCCCTCTCTCGTTGTTCTCTATCATCCCTATCTCATCTCTATCATCCCCCGCGTCCTCTTTGGACACATATCTTTTTCTCTCCTTCGGGAGTAGATCTGTCACTCGCTCGTACTGGACTGAATTTGCGTTAAAGTCTAAGCAGACCTTTCTGCCCGGCATGATTGCCAAACTCGCCCAACCTCTGGGCTCTCCCACGCTCGCGGCCCAGTTCAGAAACCGCGTTCCTACGCAGCTGAGACGAGTTCTGCCACTCTATCTCGGGGCCATTTGCCTGATCGTCTTCATCTTCAACCTCTTCCCCTCGGTGCCACAAACGCCTTTTCGCGCTGCTCCCTCCGTTTCCGTAGCTGTGCCTAAGGTCCGGCGGGATGAGTTCCCCAGGAAGATCTGGCAGACATGGAAGGTGAACCCGCTGAAGTTCGAGGAGCGTGATCTCAACACTGCTCGCACCTGGCTTGCGAAGAACCCCGACTGGCGCTATGAGGTTCTCACCGACGACAATGCCATGAAGTATGTCGAGTGGCACTATGGCCCGGACGGTTTCAACCGGCCCGACATTGTCGAGTTCTTCCGCAAGGTCAAGGCGGCCATTGTCAAAGCTGATCTCCTGCGGTACTTGGTCATGTACGCCGAGGGCGGCGTCTACGCTGATATCGACGTTGAGGCTCTCAAGCCGATTTCCAAGTTCATCCCAGATCGGTATGACCACAAGGATATCGACATGGTGATTGGCGTCGAGATCGACGAGCCTGACTGGAAGGACCATCCTATTCTTGGCCCCAAGTCTCGTTCTTTCTGCCAATGGACCTTCATGTGCAAGCCCCAGCTGCCCGTGATGATGAGGCTCATTGAGCAGATCATGACTTGGATGCACGGTGTTGCCAAGGAGCAAGGGGTTGACATTGGTGATGTCAAGCTCGATTTTGATCAGATCATCAGCGGCACTGGCCCGTCAGCCTTCACCGAGGCCATTCTCAAGGAGATGAACGACAACAAGGAGGACCCCAACATGAAGATTGACTGGGACATGTTCCACGACCTGCAGGAGTCGAAGCTCGTCAGCCGCATCCTCGTCCTGACCGTTGAGGCCTTTGCCGCCGGCCAGGGTCACTCCAATTCCGGTAACCATGACGCCCGTGCTGCCCTCGTCAAGCACCACTACCACGCTTCCAACTGGCCCAGCAGACATCCTCGCTACAAGCACCCCGCGTACGGCGAGGTCGAGCGCTGCAACTGGAACGACGAGTGTGTGAAGGAATGGGATCGCAACGTCGAGGCCTTCTCTAAGCTATCTGAGGAGGAGCAGAAGAAGATCATTGCTGAGAAGGAGCGGGAACGTAAGGAGGCTGAGGAGAAGAAGAAGGCCGAGGAGGAGAAGCGGAAGAAGGAAGAAGAGAGGAGGAAGAAGGAGAAGGCTGAGGCCGAAAAGAAGAAGAAGGAAGAGGAAGAGGCTGCCCGCAGGAAGAAGGAAGAAGAGGAGGCCGCTCGCAGGAAGAAGGAAGAGGAGGAGGAGGCGCAAAAGAAGAAAGAAGAGGAAGAAAAGGCTAAGAAGGGCGGTTGGTTCGGTTTCTCATGAACTTCCGGTGTTCGAAGAAGGTCGGTAATTGGGTGTGGATTAGGGTTGGGTAATCTATGACGATGCAACCGATTATGGTAATGAGGGACGTCCTTGGTACAACCGAACTAGCCACGGGGTCTACGACCAACCGGGCCATGCGAAAGGCGTAACGACGACGATCACGATCGATGATAACAAGTCACGACGAGGAGGTGGATTCTCTGCAAACGTGTCTGCCTTGGCGACGACGGATCTAGGAGTTGAGATGCTTGGATTGTACACGGGACGTCTGTGGGAGCGGAATGGAATGGGTTTTGGGTAGGTAATGTAGGTATGTTTTTAGATGCATTTGCTCACTTTATTGGTGGTGTACATATTTCTTGTTTATACGGAGTCCTGGCACTGGTGTGGCGCTTGGTCGTTGGTGAGGGCTAGGTAACTGGCATTTTACATTCTTCAGGGCCACGGCGTTGATACGCGGCTGGTCCTTGGTCCCCGGAGGGCATTTTGGTTGATGTCATCAAATAGTCGTGTATCTAATAAGCATGTAAGAGATAATATCAATACCCCGGTGTAAAATGCTGGCTCAGAGATCGCGACAGTGGCGGCGTATCCTAACTGTGAGCTCTTTGTGGCAGACAGTGGACAAGCCGTGATGTTGAAGATATATATCCATGGATCCCATTGGGCCTGGCAGCCCTGAGCAGCGGAGGGTTCTTTGCTCAGCTGCTGTCAGATTGGGCCCTCTCTGAACCTTCTGGGGCTCGGGCCGGGCCAAGTCAATGCCGAAGGTGGGGGCATGGGAACGTCACCTTGAGGTCCAGCACACGCTGCCACCAGCCACCAAACCAGCGCTGCGGAAAGCCGATGGAACTTCAGACTCTGTTCTAAACGCCTAATCATGTCATCGTCAGTACGAGATGGGATGGTTATGACCATGGAGGCTCGAAGGTCATGATGAGCGGATGAGCAACTGTGAAGCTCTGACTGTTGCTTCTAAGGCTTGACGGATCGCCATCGAAACTTTGGATAGCTTGTGTCTCATGAGTCGTCCATGCGCACGGATGCCACAACGTGACACCACCCATGATCTGGAAGTTTCGGCACCACTGCTGCACTGAGTGACCTAAGCCGCACCATTACGTTGCCAGAGCGCACGAAAAAAAGGGCAAAGCATTACTCTACCGATAGTTGTGGGTTTGGGTCAATGCCTCGATTACAATTAGTTGTAGGCTACCTCTACCTAGTACCCATTTGGCTGGCCTGAAAGTTCGTACGCTCGCCAGCGGGATCTTCAATATCCTAAAGGCCCCAAACAGCTGCGCAACCTCGCTAATATAGAACTGTCGCCAACCGGCTTGTCCGGACCAAAGGGGAAAATATTTTGTTCCCGTCTTTCGCAATACGTCGCGAGCTGATTCGCAACTTCAGACACGCAGTGTTGGCCGTTCCGTCTTGCTCCATAGTTGAGTCGAGTAGTCGAGCTCTGTCAGCCACAGCTTGCTGCACCATGCTGTATGATCGCCGGGATGCTTTCTGCCGGCAACTCCTCCCAGTACTTCTCCATTACACCGGCCTCTGGTATTGTCCATCGTGGCTATCATTATAATTACCCTCTGATTCATCCCATCATCGTGATCGATCTCATCCCCGAGTCTGGTGCTCTCTGCTCCTGACCGACCGGCTCGGTCGCCACATACTCCCTTTTACATTTTCGCTTCCAAACGGTGTGCCGTTTCCGTCTTTCCACGTACACGTTTAATTCCCAACTACCGCTGGAACGGTTCTTTCTGAAGATACCCAAATGCAGACCAAGGCTTTTGTTCTCGTTGCCATTGCTGGCTTGGCCCATGCTCGCTTTGGCCAGGAGGGCGCTGTCCAGAACCTCGTTCAGGCTCTCAGTAACTTTGGTCCCCCGGGTGCTGCTGGCACTCTTGCCGGTCGGACTCCCGGTGTGCTCCTGGCTGGTGCCAATGCATGCGCCAAGGTACAACGAGCCTAAATCCAACTCTCTCTCCAAAATTACTGTGGCTGACAATTTTCAGCTCGAGCTTGCCGATGAGATCGTGGCAACCCTGGGTGACAATCCCCGGGTCATCGAAGCCGCCAAGGCCCTCGTTGCCGCTGAGAAGAACTTCAATCCCTTCGTCCAGAACATTCCGACCATCTGCAACAACCCGGCCCTGCCAACCACCCAAGCGCTTCGCGGCATTGTCCCCAAAGTCGATCCCGCCGTCGTCGGCGCCGACATCCAAAATGCCAACTCACAGCGGTCACTGACCAATCCCTTCAATGACAACGGGCTGAGTGTGGCTGATATCTCGAGGGCTCAAGGCTTCAGCAACTTCACTGATCAGGTTTAAGGGGCTGGTGTGTTTTTGAGACTAGATCTTGTTTATCACTTATGAGCAGCACGTGTGCTTTGTCCAGTAGATAGGAACTGCAACACGGAGAGTCCAATGTGATGTAGTGTTGATACCTCCAACCTCTAACTTTAAAAGATTATCCCCAGTTCTAGAGTGTCGAGGTCTGTGACTCTTGGAACTCTTTGCTGAAAGGCTGGTCTGTGTACCCGACAGGAGATTTTGGCGTGTAGAAAGTGCTCCTGTCATATGGGTTCAAAGGAATACCCTCCTTGATCCTGAACGGCAAGTCGGGATTCGAGATGAAATACTTCCCAAAAGTAGCCACAACCTTCTTGTCTTTGTACTGATGATCAACCAGATCCCTAGCAGTCTCAGGTGTAAGCTTTCCAGCAATGAGAACGGGGCCATCCCACAAGTCCACAGCAAAGTCAAGCGTCTCATCCTCCCCAGCCTGATTAAAGTCGTTCGGACCCCCGACGCCGCTCCGCACGAGGTGCAGATACGCCAGCCCAAGCCCAGAAATCTTCCTAATCACATCCAAAAACTGTGGCCTTGGATCATCCATCTTCATACCCTGGAACCGGCTCCATGGACTGAGCCGGATTGCTGTCTTCTCTGGTCCAACAGCCCCAGCCACAGCCTTCACAACCTCAACCGCGAACTTCGACCTGTTCTCAACACTCCCTCCATATTCGTCCGTCCTCTGATTGCATTTGTCCTGAATGAACTGATCCACCAAGTACCCGTTCGCCCCATGGATCTCAACCCCATCAAACCCCGCCTTAATCGCATTCCTCGCCGCATTCGCATACGCCTTTACCATCTCCTTGATCTCCTCAACCGTCATCTCCTCCGGCACAACGCCCCCCTCTTCAATCGGCACAGCACTCGAACTCTTCACCTTAAACCCCTCCGCCTCCGCAACCTTGGGGTTTGCAGCCCGCCCCAAAGCCCACAACTGACAGAAGATGAAGCTTCCCTTGGCATGCACCGCATCTGTGACAACCTTCCATGCCTTGATCTGGTCTTCGTTCCAGATCCCGGGTATGTTGGGCAGGCCGCCGGCGTGCTGGGCGATGAATGTGCCTTCGGTGATAAGCAGGGTGCCAGGGATGGATGCGCGCTGGGTGTAGTACTCGGCTACGAGAGGCAGTTGGGGGACGTGGCTGTCGAGGGCACGGAAGCGGGTTAAGGGGGCCATTGCGATGCGGTGGGAGAGGGTGACTGTGCCCAATTGAAGGGGCTCAAATAGACGGGTGTTGTTGGAGGGCGACATCTTGGTGATAGTGGTGAATGTGGTCTTATCTGGAGATTCAGGGGCTTTGTTTACTTTGTGTGGGTCCCAGGAAAAGCACGTGATGATAATTTTCTTCAGACGATCGGTATTGGTAAGGTTGGACAAATGCTTAGGATGCTCGGTTTTGAGTTTTGAAAAGCAATAGAGGCTGGAGGCAGATTTTTCAAAGGGGGACTGAGAAGTTAAGACAGCAAGCGGACCAAGTTTTTGAGACTGGCGGCATTGTGTCCAAAGTTCCACGCGTCCTTCCTTCGGCGCGGTAAAGCTTCAAATTCGATCGATTTGCGAAAAGAGCTGACAAATCTACTAAGAGACAAAAAAAAAACCGAATAGCCCATCAACATATTTTTTGTTCTTGCTCAGCCACTCCGCCGGGCATTCCACGTTACATCACAGTAGCAAAAATAGCTCATCTTCCCCGCTCAATGTTTTTGTGGTGAGAAAGGCCTCTCTTATGGGGGGGCAATGAGATCTTCAGTTACGCACTGGGAAGAATGTTGACCCTATGTTAATTCCTTGACGGCATCAAGGCTGATTAGACAGCATTATGAAAGCCTTAACATCTCAACTTCCGTCATAGCCCACTAATTCTTTCAAGTGTTGACAGCACATTTGGCTCAATATAAGCAAGGTCGGTGTAATAGGACCGAGTTCAACTGACTTTGTGAGCTATATGGTTGAAGGAGCATGGTCTCAAGCCTTCACGACTGAAATTGTCATGATTCCCAATTGTTTATTATCATAACGATCGACTTTCATCAAGAGTCGCGGAAAAGAAGGGTGTTATGGCTAGAAGGTGGACAGATGAAACTGAGATAAATCATCAGATCCAAATAGGGAGCAGTCCTATGAAGTCAGTACCCTTGTGAGCGAAAATTTATGTTTTTAAAGCTATCAGCAGCATAGTCCTTTGGAACTATGAAACTCACTGCCCCTCACTCACACAACAGCGAAGGCTTCTTTGGAAGGCTAAGGACTGCTTAGGTGTAGGTTCTCCGCTGTGAGAAAATTCTCGCTCTGCCGGCTTGATTCTCAGTTCGACGCAGCCTAAGCCAAGGGTGCATCCTTGGCTCAAGCTAAGTCTGTCTGGTCTGATGCTAGTGCATCTGCCGGTTGCTGGCTTTTGCTTCCTCTGCCCACTGTTAGTTTGGGTTTGTACAGTCGACCACTGACTTCTAGCGCCAACTACGGGTGTGCCCCATATTCACCCACTGTGGCAGCGGGCTGATGCCGCCCATAATCAGGCCCACGACTGATGCCGATTTCTGCTCCTTCTGCCAAGGATGGATGCTCTATGACACCTCTCGCTGAGATTTTGTTCGCCAGTAACGGTCTGGGTTTGGTGGCGATGGCCACAGTTTGACTTAGCCAGCAGGTCAATGATTTCAAGGGTCCATACCAGCAACATTTGCTTGTGTATCCAGTTACTGCTTCGTGGATTGCCAAACACCCAATTTCACAGCCAAATGATGGCCACCGTGACGGTGCTGGCGCTCGTCACGTACCTCATCACCACATCAATGACGACAGCGTGCTGCCCAATGCAAGGCCCAATTACGCGGCCACGCTCTCTCCTTGACGCCATGCAGCTGCTGGAAGGCAAGGGCATGGGCCGGCTGGAGAAGGGGAGGGTGGCCGAGCACGTCTTGGCTGCCTAGTTCGTGAAGCCGATGGCTGGCTGAGAGGCCAAGGCGAAGTAGAGGGCCAGCTCAATCAGCCCGTGAGAGGTGCCCGCTGCTTCTACCGGCGGCTGGCGCTAGCAGGAGAGCTATTGATGCTTCCGGAGCTCAAACTGGTTACTCTTGATCAAGGCCAGATACAAATCAAGACATTCATCCAGATGAGTGGTTAAAAACTGAATCGTTGTCATACCGGGAGAGACTATACTTTCAAGAGAGACCAGGGGAGGAGCAACTATGAAGGTAACCGGCGGGTTCTGTTGCATATTCGAATTGTTAGGGAGGAGTTTCTTGAAGTTGTATGTTGCTATACTCTAATTCGAATGACGCGAAAATAACAAGTGAGGTCGCCTTATAGCTATTTGGGCCCCTCAGGAGAAGAAAGGATGAACAAAAAAATTAGTTTTGAAAAAATTGGGGTGATTAACGGCTGATTAAGTTATATGGGTGCTGGCCTGCAGACATCTCTCCGCAGTGTCCGAGGATAATGATTACAAGTGTTTCCAACCATTATACACAAGTACCTGCATCTCGTTGATAAGACAGAACTCACCCCTTTCCTTGCGGCCAGGGGCAGCCTGCTCCCAGTGTTGGACTCGTCTGCGAACACGTTTCTCTTTGAACCACGGTGTTGTGGACCATCGAGCAAGACGATTCTTCCACATGCCAAACCAGATCTGAGGTAAGGAAAGCCAAGACTCACGTGGGGGATGTACAGTTTCGTAAGCCTTGCGATTATAACCAACGCGCACGGCTGGGTTGAGATAGACACCTTTGGTTCGTGAAGCAGGATTGTCGGCATGTATCAGGCAACACTCCGAGCCCTCGAGATGGTACACAGCAAGGGAGTCATCAATGCCACGAAACTTCAAGCCTTGGATGCCAGTGAAGGCAGAGGTCGGCATAGACACTGGGAAGTTGTTAGAAGGAACCAGCTTAGAGTTTATCATGACGGAAACCGACCTATTCCATTCCAACAACTAGATACTGGGACTGGTTTCCCATGTAAAATGGCACTTCTAGATTTAGAGGCGCGGAAGTAGGGCCAGGTCTGAGTGACATGTTCATGGCCGTGGACATCCCGCAAGGCAAAGGTGTCATAGAAGAGAGGGGGTTTGCTGAAGTCAAGGGAACAGGCAGCGGCATAATGACCGTTGTTTGTCTTTAACAAAGTGATGATGTCTTCAACCTGCAAAGTGTTAGATATGACGACTCTCTTACTGAGCGAACAAAAACCTACTGTAAAGAAGACGTCACCAAGGAATAGGACATAGTGGAAGCTAGTCCCATTCGCAGCGAGCTCCAACAACGGCTGAAGGGAGATATTCCGCAACTTAGATAGATACGGTATCCTCCTCAGTGCCATGGCCCCCTCAGATACTTCAATCCACCCTTCCTTCTCTGGCGGCCCCTTAATGAGGTCGGCATGGGTCGTCTCCTCGAGCACGATTTTTCTTCCCACACCGATCCTTCCCAGCTCTTGGTCCAGTTCTCTCAGCGCATCCTTGGACTTATCCCAACTGCCACTTTCGTAAACACTGACGAAGACATTGTCATGACCAAGAGTGTTGACCAGGTCCACTACCCCTTTATTCCAACCATTCCGTAGAATCTTCTCGTTATTCCAATGAAGGCTGGCAATGAACACACGAATGGGCTCATGCAAAACAGCGTGGGCTCGAGCTTCGCGATCAGCGCGTGCGATGCGGTAGTATATAACGTGTGCTTCGAGGAGAGTCCAGATCAAGACGGCGAGGGAGAGCTTGGTGAGGTTCGAGCGCGATAGGAACGAACCGAAGATGCGCGGTCGTCGCGCTAGGATTTTCGGCCTCATGACGCGGCGGGCCTTCTAGAATTTCTGGGGAAGGTGCAAAATTTCAATACTAAAGGTGCAGAAGCCATCGCAGAAGCTTGGATGCTTCTTCTCAGATGACAGTGAAGCAAACAATAACTTGAAATGATGGTTGGGTCGGTCAGTGATGGCGAGGCCCCGGTGGCTTACCTCAGAACCTGGTCCGTCGCGCAAAAAAAGGGTTAGGGTTATGACTAATCGACGTTGCTGGGGAACACCCCAACCTAACCCTTGCTAGGCTTTGCCCCTGAGCCCCTGAAAGGGGTTGTCTCTCAGCACCAAACCCAACGCAGACAGGTGCTGATGTGCAATGACCCCGTAAATGGCACATGAGAAACAGCCATTTATTCAGAGGCATGTGTATAAAGGTTGACCTGGCCTCAAATGATCCCAAAGCATGTAACCAAATAACGCCTATCCCTGTTCTTCATTCAATGCCATCAGACAACCTCGTGCATGCAGGCTAATGCAGTTTGTAGCGACAGACAAAAAGCAGCAGTTGGTACTATAGTGATGTTAACAATTAGCCAGAAAACAATTTTTTCTACCCAGGCGAAAGTTTGCTAAGTCCACATATGACTCTGCTCGTCAAATACCAAGGTCATCAGGCAAACTCGACCCTCTAGTAGATCTCCATCTAGGCACCTAGGCCCCACACAGCCCACTGCGAGCCGCCACTGGGAGTCCTTATTGGGGTGTATGTCTTAATACCAGCCTGTTGGTCGGCCAGCCTCTCGCACTCACGGGCAGCGTTGGCCTGGTTAACGGCAGAAACCTGGAACTGAGAGAGGAACTTCGAGAGTCCGAACTTCTTGGGTTTTGCATCCGGGTTTGGTGCGCTGATTTTTTATAGTAAAGGTAGCGTGGAGATGCAGCTATTTCTTGGTTCTCGGTGCTGTATTCGGGAGCAGCAGGAGTGAAGAGTGTCAGGGATCAGGCAGTCGACTGGCGGGAGACGGGCCACTCAGTGCCATCTCTGGAAGTTTTCTCGGAAGTGGAGTTAGACATTGTGTTTGGTGAACGCTGGGTAGTAGAGACTAATTTTGAGCAGTGTTATTGCTTGTGGATGTGTGAACAGAAGCTTAATGAAGCTCCCTGTAACCTGATGCCAGATGCGATATGGGTGGTTCAAGTATTCCTATAATTACGAAACTGATTATCTTCTTACCATGTAAATCACACGATTACTCCTTGTTCGTTACGTCTTGCCCGGCTGCCGTTGAAGCCAGAGGGTTCATACCAGCATTGCCTTAATCTTCTGTCATTCATGGGGTAGCACAAATTAGGTATGTTCAATGACCATGGCATTGGAGCCAGGACAAGCAATAACACGGGAATGCTTATTCTATGTCACAGCTGGCGAAACGAGATATTTGATCCGTGAGCCGACAAGTAACTGTAAGGGCAGGTGGCTAAAGCACCAGTTATTCTGCCTTGCTCGAGCCACGTTGTGATTATAACCCAGGTATGACTTGAGTCAAATATAACTAATGACTTGGCCTTTTCTACCTACCCTTTACCTGCGGCTGTGCAAGTGCAGTGTGGCTAATTCTATTGCAACATTGACCAGCAGCACACTGGCTTTTAGAATTGCCCGACTTCTTTGACATCTATCAATGAGACAAGAAGATAAATCTAAGGGTCTCAAGACAGACTAACGGGTGTTCAACCATTTTTTTTTTCACTTGTTTAAAATCTCTTGGATCATGATTCATGTTTCCTTGATCCTTGGCTGCAAAAGTTCACCCACACTTAGGTTGCTGCTACAAAAGAAGGTTGGTGCTGTGTCACCGTTGGTAGAGTTGGGAGATCTGTGCTGGCGTATGGGCCAGTTTGTAGCTCAGCATGGCAGAGTGATGCGGGGGCTTGAAATTTCTTTAATGATATTGCTCAATTTGCATGAGGCTTTATCAGTGAAGCCCAATCCATTAACAGTTCTTTTACATGGATCAAAAACCAATTAGCAGATAATGCCAAATCTAGTAGTTCAAGTTTACCAAAAACATCATATCAGCATATTCGAAGCAAACCAGACTCCATCCAACTAGGTAAATTTGACAATACGCCCTTAAGATAACGATAGGCTCATAAGAACTGCCTTGGCCTTGAAACGATGAGCTTTGTGATGCAGAACATCCAGCTTCAGTGTCATGATATCATCTTGATACATCATCTCGACACTGTGGAAGTCTTTTAGCAAACTAATGGAATGCTATGTTACAGGACAAGGTTTGCCATCCAATTTTTCACGAGATCTAAATCTTGCAGAAATGGAATGCAGCGAGTTCGTTTCAGCGGTAACTGTCTCCCTATATAGAGAGAATGCTCTTGAAGTATGGAGGTCCAAGAAACGGTACAGTCCCATACAGCCCCCATTTATATGCAGATAGCCTATGTGGACCCCTGGGTAGGCAGCTTGGAACACGGCTTCTCATAATCTCCGTTCCGTATGTCATTGCTTGTACCGGCCTTCATGATGAAGAGATATTAATAGAAGTATCGTAGCCAAGCCCGCCACTCCTGCTGTACAGGAGTATCGGCTGTTCTTCCGAACAAGCCAGATTGTCTCCAATAGGTATTAACTTTACCATGTCAGAAGTCGGACAACTTTGCATAGGGTACCAAAGACCATGTGCGCGTGGACTTGTACTAAACGATAACGGGCTGTCAATATCGGGCTCGTTCGGATGTGGGTGAAATTTGGATAAATGAAGACTACTGTATATTTGAGACATTCATTGGACGGCCATGCGGAAGACAGCATGGTGCCGAGAGTGAGCCGGGGCCTGCGTCTCGCTTGGCGGGACAAGTTTCTCACGTTCATGCCTGCGGTTTTATGCCCAGCTGAACTGAATTCCGGACCTAGAAATTCCTATCTTTGTAGTTGATGGCGCTGCCCTAGATCCAGAAATGCACAAAGTAAATCGGGAAAAGGAGCTGTCTATCACTAGCGAGGAGTGACAGTGGTTAATGTTACATTCGTCAGCCGAAGCATTAGTAACTTCCTAGATCGTCGCTATGGCATCGCATTCACCATGAACCAAATACAGGCGAGCTTCCATTCACTTTGGGAATACTACTTCGAGATGCTTGTATGGGTGGAACACGGTATCATCCCAGAACTGGCCTATTTTCACGGATGTATTTGGCCACCTTTCAGGTTGTACCCTCAGTGGCTCCGGTGTAACCATCTCCATCAAGACTCTCCGGTAAGTTCTCGGTTCAAGCCACCTTGCCCTACTAGTCCAACCAGAATCCCTGGCGACACAGAACCACCGAGGTGGCAGACCTGCCGAAAACATTTGCAGATCATTACATTGTTCTCCCAAGGGCTGAAACTGCCCCTTCGCATTCCCGACATCCTGGTTTCTCAGCCCGGTAACTATCCCCCGCCGAAGCCACCACTCGCGTCCCATTCTAGCGATCTCGCGGACTCACCACGTCCCGGGTACGGGGTCACCACGGCGAGCCGAGTGCCTGAAAGTGAAAATGCGCATGCAGGTTTAACTCTTCAGATTAAAGCATGTATCCTACCGTCGCGTGGCCTGGCCTTTCGTCTCCTTTACTCATCTGGTCACTTTTCCGTGTGGCATTTACTCTGCTGAGTGCATTGGTCTTCAGTGCCGTTGCCAGTCTTCATCCCTACATGGAACTACATCAATACCTTTAGGCCCTATCAGAGTCCATCGACGCTTTTTATCGACAATGCCGAATTCATCAAGGAAACCAAAATAAAGAGCATAACGTCCAAGCCAAGCCTGGAATCGACGTACTACAATCCGATATTCTTCTGCACGATCGGTACCAACATCTTCTAGGGGATTTTAAGGGACTCAAAAGTTGGGGGGGCATCAAGTTGCATTGATTATCAGTCTTTGCAAGAAATCCGCCTGAATCATCCTTCCTTATTTCATTATCAATCCGTTCAAGATGAAGGTACGGAATTCCTTCCAGCACCATCAGCCCTTGTATCATATCCCCTGAACCTCGCTGACAGATCCTTCTCAGGGCATCACCCTTGTTTTTCTGGCAGCCACAGGCTCCCTTTTCCCAGTCGCCCTCGCTCGACCAGCTTCACCATTATTACCTCGTGACGAAGCCGCCTCCTTGACCAATACCACAACAGACATCACATCAGCCGAAGCCGAAACCAACACAAGCGACACCGATGTTGAAAGTGGAACGGCTGGCAAGACCCCTTCAGCAGTAGCAGCCAACTGGGGCCAGCCACAATGCAAGACTCAAGCGCTATACGATTTGTGTACAGCCAGCAACGCAGAGGCATATTGCGATTCCGTTGGATTTCATAACAATTTTATGGCCAGCTGCAAGCCGCCGAATTGCTGGTGCGAGTAAAGGAGGAAATCATTGGGATATGCTAGAGGAGGAATAGCTCTTTGGGCAAAGGCCTTAGCATGAGGGAGACGGAACTGAGGTATTATGATGCAACAGGAATGCGGCTTCTAGTCGAGGGTGCGAGAGAGATGTTTGAGTTGGCTTTTCAACAGTGAAGAAACCGAAGGCCAAGTTGACCCAACGGTTGACTGAATTATGTTAGGGACGTGGATGATGCACATTAATGACTCTCGGCATTTACTGTTAGAAGTAGCGATGGGCCGAGGAAGCCAGGTGTTTTACGGGAAAGGCGGGCGGGACTAGGAGATGGGGGATATATCTGTTTCATATTGCGTCTCTTTCATGGAGTTTAAGGTTTACTGTGTCCACGTGAATAAAACCGAATATTTTAGTGGCAAGAAGTATATAAAACGTCCTTGAATTATATACAATAACGCCAATCCTTTTTATCCAAAATTGCGATACAGTACCTAAAAAGCTTTATGTCCAATACCCCAAATATCCCTTAAACATACCAGCAAATGCCACTGACACACCCATATGGGTCTGAGCAATCATCATGAGTAAAGCAGGTAGCCCCCAAACAGTGACCAGGCCACTGGCAGCCACTCATGGTGCAAACCTTTTTAGTCTTATGGCAGATCAGTTCACCGCTGCAGTCATCATGGGTGCTGCACTTGGCACCCTCGCAGTGACCCTGCCACTCGCAGATATATTTGGGTGTCGCAGACGCCTTGGCTGTGCTGGTCGTCTTGGTGCTCGTCGGCTTAGTGGTAGGAGTTAGAGTCATTGTGACGGTGGTCGTCCTAGTGGTCGTGCTGGTCGGCTTCGCAGTGGTAGTGCTGGAGGCTTTGGTTGTGACGATGCTAGGCTGGCAGAAGCCGGCAACGCAGACAAGGTCGTCAGCGCAGTCGTTGTAGGTCGAGCAAACAGCACCGTAGCAATGGCCGGGCCAGCTACAATCCTGCTTGGTGCAGACCTTTTTGGTCTTGTGGCAGATTAGGTCGTCAGAGCAGTCATTGTAGGTGCTGCACGTGGCACCTTCGCAGTGACCAGCCCAGCTGCAGCCAGGGGCTGAGTTGCTGTTGCCGCTGCCGGACCCAGAGTCAGAGCCGGAGCCACTATCACTGCCGCCACCGATGCGCTGGATCAGCTTGTTACCGAGAGCCTCAATCGAAGCTTCGAACTCCTCATAGCTTTTAGCATTCCACTTTGCGCCATCAGCACCAGGAACTGCATCAGGGCCAGGGAATGCAATGTATAAGACATCCTCTGGATCATGGCCATGGTCACCGTCGACGCTTTCCTTGCCGAAGCAGGCTGTGGCCAGGGAGAGGGACGCCTCACCGACAACGGCGTGCTTGCCGCCATCGCCGTTTGTGTCACCCCAGACACCATAAATCTAACAACAGGGGGTTAGTTTTGAGCATATCTGGGGCTCAATTGATTAAGCAAACCTACCAGCTTGTTATTGCAGACAACAGCCATGATAGAGAGGGGCTCGACCCCGTACGCGCGGGGGTCGAAGGTATTCCAGCCAGACTTCTTGCCTGAGTTTCCGAACACAACATAAGGATGGACGTAAGCATTGAGATCGTTAATCCCCTTGTTGTACTTCTTGACAATGTACTGGAAGGAAGTGATGGGCTGGTAGCTCTTGTCAAAGTTGCACCGGCCGTCATCACCAATACCGTTCTGCTCGCCGTCGCAGTCGATGTCCATGTCCGCGAAGTTCTGGCCTTTGCCCTTCAAGTAGATGACGCGGTAGTCGGAGAGATGATCGCCACAGTAGTCAACGGCTATGAAACGAAAGTGATGGTTAGGTCCCGAGACGTATGAAGAGGTATTGTTTGAAGTGTACATACTGCCAGCACCGGTATCGCTGTGATCGTTGTAAAAGCCCGCGCCAAGCTTGTTCTTGCAGTCGCCTTGAGCCTTCAAGGCATTGTAGAAGTTTTGAATGTTGGAAGGGATGTCGCGGGCGGCCACGCCGGTAGCGCCCATGAGGGCAGAAAGGAGCAGTAGCTGGTTCCTCATCTTGACAGATAAAGCAACACGACTAACTGCGATTGATGGTGTCTAGATCAAGAGTGAGAAAAGCATTCGGCTCATAGCCAGGCTCACTTGGTTCATTTAAGTTATCATCGTGTTGCTCACAGCCTTGTTGAACCCTATCTAGAATTTTGTGGTGAACGATTAGCCACCTGGCCAGCCTGAAAGTCTAAATTGATGTCAATGCTACCATACAGTCTCTTCAGCACACGAATCCGAGCCTGCAATTCTTGTTTTTGGAGGCGTTTCTGCTTCTACATAAGGCTGCGAGAGATTGTGGGAAATTACAGGGGCTAGCCAGACTGCCAATACTCCATCAGCAGCAACGCAGCGCTAACGTGATGGGGAAGGAGAGAGGCACGAAGGTGACAACGCCGTCGTCAACTCACCACGGCCTTTTTCATGCCTCGGTGGAGGCCATTGTGGCATTCTAGAGCGTCATAATCAGTCCGGGTCGGATCAACAAGGCTACGACGATGGGACCTCAACGGCGCAGTCTTACCATGATCCCGGCAAAGCTTCAGGCTCAGGAGCAAAAGAATGCAACCTCAGCCGTGATGCTGCCGGAGTGCAGCTGGATAGACTTCGTTTCGTATTTGGTCAAAGCCATAAGAATATTGCTGATGTTCACACTCGATTCTCACTATCCAGCAAAGCCTGACGAAGTTATGCGGTGGTCAAACAGTTAACCCACGGGAGCGTGGCACGGAGGAAAACGCTGAGGAACTCAGTAAGCAGATCATGCCAGGCATATCCGCTCCACCAAGCATGCTACCCCGTAATTAGCTGTCAGGTAGGAAAGAAACAAGCTTTCGCTTACTACTAACGGTTTCAGGGGGGTTTCTAACCCACACCTTAGCTGCAGGCACCTGCGGGTTAGTACTAAACTTAGCTGTCAAGCCAGGAGGGGTAGTTGTAAGGCCGTAAGCCTCTTAAGTTTTTGAAGCCTTGTAACCCATGACACTACACCTGAAGGTGTCTGCTTCGACACGAGACTTCAAAACAGTCTAGAGAGACTGATCGGAATTCTGAGATTCCCAATCGTCGGCTAGACTTGACATTCTGCTGGTAAATTGGAGGATCGCACCATCGGGGCATCCGTGCCTAGTGAAAAGAACAGTGACTCCGGGCCGAATGACCCCGTTATGCGGAGCGCACTAACACCGATGGATCACTGACCAATATCTCTGGCGATCGCTGAAACGAAACAGGGCAAATCGAAACTTGCCAATAATGACCAGAGGGATCGGTCGGAGCTCGCCGTGGCAACTGGTTTGACTTTGTGGGTTCGGCCCATGTTCTGAAGCCAAGACCCTGCCCGTTGTGTTTCCGAGAGCCAGCTGGACATCAAGCTCCAGACGCATGATCGAGCCCAGAGCCGACCCGGACGATTTGGAGCAGATCTATGTCGTAACGTGGTTAGGAGCCGTAATTATAAATGTGGATTCATTGAGTCCTGCAAAGAGTCTCTCGATCAGGTTGGAACTTAGAGTTTTGTCGTGTGCTTTGGTATCCATATAATTTGGATGCTTTCTGCCTTCTGTTGTGTAATTTCCGACTCCTCGAATTTCAGGAGCTCCATCCAAGCTGTCTCATAGCTTAGTCAGCGATCGTTACTGTGAGAGAGTCAACATGACGCCACCATCACCATTCTTTGACCGATGACGACAACTTGGTACCTTGACGCTTGATATTTGAACACCCTAAATCCTTGGTCGTAGAAACCTGGTTGTTAGGTACGAAGGACTGTCTGAATATGCAGCGCCCCTCAACTTTCGTAACATCCAAACACTTTGCACTAAACAAAGTGTCGGGAATGTCTTCACAGCCAAACGCCATATCTGAGCACGGCTGGACTGCTGTTCCGCTTGATGCCGATGCCATCTTTGCAGGAGCTCCATACCTGATTAAACCAGTCCACATCCATGCCAAGGACATCAAATTTCCTCATGATGACCCCATTGTAGTCAGAGCCCAACGCGATGCTCAGGACACGCTTCCGATCGAGACATACAACCACTCTATGCGTGTATATTACTGGGGTAAACTAGTCGTTTCTACAATTACCTTATCATACCATTTCCCTTCGTCTCTTTCTCATGACTGACCAATCCCAGCGGTCGTTATCCTCCAGCAACAGTTCCCTTCATACGCATCCACACTCTCCTTCTCAACCCTTGCCCTGGCCTGTCTCCTGCATGACATTGGTACGGCTCCGTCTCACCTACACTCCACACGCCTTTCGTTTGAGTTTCACGGGGCGATCACAGCACTGAATCTGCTCCTCTCTCCAGAATATGCGGCTCCAAAGTCCCAAGCAGAAGCTGTGTGTGAAGCTATCATCCGCCATCAAGACTTAGGAAGTGAAGGGATGATTACGTTTCTGGGACAGCTGCTTCAGCTGGCGACCATTTTCGATAATATCGGGTCCAAACAGGAATTGATACATGAGTTGACCCAGGAAGAAGTGAACAAGCTGTTTCCGCGACGGAATTGGAACAGCTGTTTTGCGAAGACCATCCGCGAGGAAGTGAGGGTCAAGCCGTGGGCGCACTCGACCCATCTAGGGAAGAGCTTTGCGGATGACGTGGAGAAGGCTACATTCATGGCTGAGTATGAATAGGAAAGACAAACGTCAGTCAACATGGCAGTTCTGCGGGTCTACTATTGCCATGTTCATAAGGCTAACATCATCTAAATGTAAATTAAACAACAAGTAAAAGACAAGAGGACCATCTAGTCCCATAGCCAGCTGAGGGCATGGATCCACCCTCGTTTCTTTACTGGAGGCTCTGGTTCGTTTGGATACTCCTCTATTTGGCAGAAGGCCATCTCAAGGGGGACTTCGTCCAGAGAAACGATACTTGTCTTTTTGGTGTACTTCCAGAAGAGGAATGCTGATGACACAATCGGTATATCGCTGCTCTTCAAGTCAGCCGTCAAGACATTCAAAGAAAAAAATAGACTTGGTGAGTCAAGACTGACAGATATGAGGAGACAAACTTAGCGGCATCCCAGTTGCCCTTCGTAAAAACACTAAAACCGCCTGTGAGGAGAAAAACAATAACAGTGACAAACGCCAGAGGCGAGGAGTACTCTGGAGAATCCTGTCAGACTACCGCCGTATGTCTTGACATGGACGAAGCAACACTTACCTGTCCACCAGTTGTGCCATGGCAACTTCGTAGTACTATAGCCCTGCTTCTTCATGGCCTTCAGAAGCCGGATATGGTTCAGGAGGATAGTTGCCCATGACACGAGCACTCCAGCAGCTGTCAGAGAAACCAGCCACCAGAACACTGTGATCGCACTCTCAGATAGACTCAAAAGACTGAGGAGGATGAAGATCGCAAACAACCCAACGCATATGTATGGGGTGCCCCATGATGTTGTCCGCAGGAAGATCTTAGGAGCCTGACCCTTCAGAGCCAGCCCGTAGAGCACACGCGTGCCGGCTAACAGGCTCTGGTTTGCCGCGGACCAGGCCGAAGTAATGACCACAGCGTTGACAAGCGACGCGATAGCCGGGATACCTGCTTGCTGGGCAGCAATGACGAAGGGACTCTGTGCCACAGTGTCCCCAGAACCATCCAGCCGCGGATCATTGCTGGGAACCAACAGGCCGACGACAAAAACCGCCAGCATATAGAAAACTACAACTCGTCCAAATACCCGCTTGCAAGCTCTAGGGATAGCCTCCCTCGGATTCTTCGTCTCAGCCGCCGCCATAGCGAGCGACTCAACCCCCGCAAACGAGAACACCGCTCCCGTCATGACCGCCCAGAATCCCAAAAACCTCCCCCAGTCCCCTGTAGCAATATACTCAACAAAAGGCCCGGGATCCGACCAATACCTAAGCCCTATCGCCTCCTGCCCCGGAACCCATCCCAGATCAATTATCAGCCCCAAAATTACCAAAAACACCACAAACGTGACCTTCACCAGCGCAAACACAAACTCCACCTCCCCAAATACCCTCACCCGCGCCATCCCCACGCCCACGGTTGCAACCCAAAACACCAAAATCACCACCGCGTCATGGATCCCCCATCCCCAGTACCGAACCAACACGCACACGGCCGTTGCTTCTACGGGGACACTGACCAAATTCCCGTAGACGAGGTTCCATCCGACTGCAAAACCCCACGCCGGGTCGAGGAGCATCTCCGCGTGGCGGACGAATGAGCCTGTGACGGGTACCAGAGCGGCGGTTTCGCCTAGGGCGAACTGTACTGCGCAGACGACGAAGCCGACTACAGCATAAGCGAGGAGGGAGCCTAACGGGCCGGCGCGCTGGATGGCTTGACCCAGGGAAAGGAACAGGCCTGTGCCGATTGAGCCGGCCAGGGCGAGCATAGACAGGTCTGCGATTATGTAAACATTAACAAATGTTATTTAGAAGAGTGAGGGAGGAAAAGACCTACGGCGCTGGGCTAGGGAGCGTTTGAGGGACTTGGTTTCGGAGGTTGTGAGGAGGGGGGTATCGTGGTCATGGTCGTGGTCGTGGGTTGAAAGGGTGTCACCGTTGAGGAAGGGTTGGGTGAGCGATGCATGGCCTAACTCGGCGTCGACGCCCCCTTGAGAGTCGATGCTTGTTCTGCGCCCGTTGGAGGGCATAGAACGGCTGGGGTCGGGCATCTTGCTGCGGTGTCTATGGCGGGAGGACATGGTAAACTATTGGATTTCAGCAATTATGTATGGAAGCCAAACCATTTGGCGCTGTGAGCTTGATGGAGGGCGTAGATGATAGGGGATTAATGAGTCCGGCGGCGTGTTAACGCAAGCGTCAGTTTGAATTTCGTGTAACCTCTGGCCCTGATGATCGTGAGGGCTCAGATTTGATGTCTTATACACATAGGAAACCTTATATGCTTGAGATCATTTTGCCTGTTGTCAAAGAAAGTGAGACAACGCTTCTGGAAAGCCTGCAGCAAGAAAAGGTCCTGGTCCTTGGATACACAATAGTTTATGAATGCAAGGGCTAAAGTTTGGTCATTTGATAAGCGTGATAACCCTAACCCTGATTAAGGCTTGGCACGAAACCCGAGACCCAAGAACCTGGAAGTCCCAAAACGATCATGATCACTGGATAAACTCAACAAGAGCGTGTTGTCTATAGCTGACTTGACATTCTGTTTGCCTGTCATTCATAGCTACTGAGACATAATCACCATCCCAGGTTGTTGCCAAAGTACCTCAACTCATACAGGAGTTTCCATAACAAGGGGCAAAAATATCACTGCCATCAAAACGACCAGTGAACTAGATTAAACCCAAGAACTGGCCAAACTCCCCGAAAATGTTGCGCATGCAGAAATCCTCACACATGGCATATCAGAAAAGGTCATGATACCCTTCATCTTTCAAGCACACACATAACAATATGCAATCTCCCTCCCAGATATACATATTCAAACAGCCTCCCTTAGGAAAGCATCTTGAAGTTTCCTCCCATTGCTGAAGCCTGGACAAAGACCACACTTACTCATCATCAACCCACTTATCATCATCATCCAAAAACTCCACCTCAACCTTCGTCCCCAGCGCCTCTCTTCCCTGCCTAATCATATTCAACAGCATCTGATTAAACTCATCCACCTTCGAGTCCACATCCCTCTCAACCGCCAACCTCTCCTGCGCAAGCGCGATTGCCTCCGGATCAAGCCTCTGACTCCGCTCAATGTTCAGCGCCGCGTCAAACGACAGGTCCATCGTCTCATCATCATCGTCGTCGGCACTGTGTCCAATCGCAAAGCTGCTGGGTGGACCCGCCAAGAAGCCACTATGCCGGCGGTTGGACGACGTTGAGGACTTGAGGAAAGACGAAGGGGAGGAGATGCTGGTTTGATTGCGGCGGTGGTGGCCGATTTTGGTGGGAGATACGGGACGTAGTAGGCCAGTCGCACCGAGGCTGTGCCTAACAGACTGGCGGCTGGTAGGGCGAACGGATTGGCGGCTGGAGGGGCGAGAGACGGAGCTGCG
>Ga0065720_1019492_pt1 | contig 25057 bp, 28 predicted proteins | sample Thericmetagenome_FD_59107 | JGI IMG/M metagenome (GOLD analysis project Ga0065720, IMG submission 59107) | Thermophilic microbial communities from the Joint Bioenergy Institute, California, USA of rice/straw/compost enrichment - eDNA_2 v2... | ecosystem: Engineered > Solid waste > Grass >... | reverse complement strand
TTTTTGTCTCAGCCGCCTTGCGTCTCAGCGTACCACAGCCCTCCGGCCAGGCAAGGGTAAAGCCTTGCGGCCGCTGCGGCATATCCTCCCGGCTTTGCCGGTCCGGTATATCCTCGCGCCCTTGCCAAGCCGAGCCATCTACCCCCGAGCACGCCGACAAGCGGCGCGCCGGGTCCCGAGATGGCGATCGGGCGAAGCAATTCCAGAGATGTGTTTTCCCTGTGGTACGTCTGAGCCACGGCGGCAGCCACACCGGGCCGCAATCAATCATCATCGGGAGGAATCGAGGATGGCAAGGGTGGATGTTTATCAGCTGGTTACTGACCGGATCATTGAGCAGCTGGAGCAGGGGGTTGTGCCGTGGCGTAAGCCGTGGCTTGTACGCGGGAACGCTCCGGTGAATTGGGCGACTCAGCGGCTGTATCGCGGCATTAACCGGTTGTTGCTGCCGCCTGGCGGTGAATATGCAACGTTTCTGCAAATCCAGAAGGCTGGCGGTCGGGTGAAGAAGGGCGAGAAAGGTTACATCGTCGTGCTTTGGAAGCCCTACGAAGTGGAGGAAGAGAAAGACGGCGAGACGATCAAACAGACGAGGCTTTTCCTGAAATACTACACCGTTTTTGAGATCAACACGCAATGCGTCGGGCTTGAAAGTCGGCGTCCGAAACTTCTGGAATTCGATCATGATCCGATTGAGGAAGCCGAACGCATCGTCGCCGGATACAAAAGCGCACCGAAGATTCGATATGCTCCGGGGCAAGCGTTCTATCGTCCCTCGATGGATCTGATTCAGATGCCGTCGTTGAAGGACTTTCCGAAAGCAGAAGAATTTTATAGCACACTTTTTCATGAGATGGTTCATTCGACGGGCCATGCTTCCCGACTTGACCGGGAGGGCGTCACAAACAGCGACGGTTTTGGCAATGAAAAATACAGCTTTGAAGAATTGATCGCCGAGCTCGGCGCGGCGTATCTGTGCGCCGAGGCCGGCATCGACAACTCGACGATCGAAAACAGCAGCGCCTACATTGCCGGATGGCTGAGGAAATTTCGGAACGACAAGACGATGATCATCCGGGCGGCAAGCCAGGCGCAGAAAGCGGCTGACTTCATCCTCGGAGTCGGGGCTGAGGAAGAAGCGGAAGGCGAATCGGAAGAGGCGGTCGGCTGACCGCCCCCCTGGGTCGGCGGCCGCCGCGCCCCGCCCGCCGGCCGGGGCGCGTGAGTCGGCCTTGCGGCCGAATTTATGAAAGGAGGATCTACGATGGGATTCTATCAAAACCGTTTTGCTGAACTTGGCGAAAAGACGGTGATGGATTCGAAGGGCAGCTGGACAATCGGCCATGTTTGCCGAAACCGCTACATTCCGGAATGCAGGCATCACTATACGGTGTCGATTCAATTTAAACCAAATTTGTTCCAGATCCCGAAAGCATCCCCCTGGGGCGTGACAGGCGGCTTCTTTATGCGAGGCTGCGAGGATATCGAGATGATGAAGCGCCGCATTAAAGATTATGTCGGCTACACGCCCAGCGCGGATGTGCTTAACGCTTTCTGGACTCATTTTACGGCGCTGCGCGATGCGTATGAGGCGGAAGATGCGTTTTACGCCGCCCAGGACCGCGAAAAGGCCAAGCGGCTGCTTATGGAGCTTGAGGATCTGGCGGTGCTGCGGTTTGAGAAAGGGGAGGAGATGCAACCGCCGAAACACCGTTTTGATCGGAATCGGCCGCCGATGGATGTTTACCTGACCGAAGGGGAATACCGTCAGGCGGTCGAGGCGCAAAAGGTGCTGAACGGTCATGCGTATGTTGAGCCGTATTCTGCCTTGGGAAGATCCGGCCATCTGGCCGACTTCAACGAACGCATCCAGGCGCGCATGGATGAGGTCAGGCGGAAGTGGGAGATCGAAGCAAGGGAGATGAAACGCAAGCAGCTGCGCCGGCTGCTTGATACCGATCCGGAGTTCCGGCGGCTTGTCTCGAATGCTATGGCGGCCGCGAAGGAGTCTCGGGCAGGGAAGACGGAATATGAGCTGGCTTATCGTTATTTCGGTTATGTCAGTTCGCTTGGTGAATTCCGGAAGGTGTACAGCCAATTTTCCGAGCTGATGGGGCGTTTCGGGCTGGAGACATATGAGGCGGGCCTGTTGGTTTCGCTCGGTCGGGAATACCTGGCCGATGGCGAACTGCTGCCGATTCCTGTCGCGCCGTTCGAGCGGCCGGAGGGGCTGTTTTATCAGGACTGGATCTGCACGGAGAATCGGTTCTACCAGGTCGATCGGGTTGGGCGCTCGTATGTGTATGTCACCGGGGATCGATTTTTGAAGCGCGAGGTCCGGCCGTTTGTGTGGAAGGAGCCGCCGGCTGTTGATTCGCTCGAATCTGCGATTTTCGATCACCTGGTCTGGCTGCACAACGCTAAATTTGTGCCGTATGCGTATGAGCTTGCGCCCGCGGAGGCCGTAAAGAAGCTCTTTCTGATCTGGCGGCGCCTGGTCGTTTCGGCTTACCAAAGGCGGATACAGTATGAAAGGCATCCCCTCAAGAAAAAGGCTGCGCAGCTTTTTGCCGATGCGATCCGCTGTCTACAGCTGCTTGAGCAGCGCGATCAACTGGTAAAGCTGTTGTCTGTTTATCCGCAGTCGGCCCTTGCGGAGATTGAGCAGGAGATCCGGGAGCTTGCGGAGCGCAATCAGATTGCCCGTGCTTTGGTTAAAGATGGCATGGCTGCTGTGATGAAAAAAGTTCCCTTAATCTAATTGTTGTGATAAGATTAAGGTAACCAAATTCGAAAGTGGGATGCCTTTATGAAAAAGAAGACGCTGGATCCCGAACGGTTAAAGGAGCTGCGCAGGATGCGGGCGGTGGTCTCCCGGATGCTGAAGTCGGAAGTGGCCGCCCAGAATCCGGAATTCAAAAAACGGGCGAAAGAATTTGTGAGCCTTGTACCGTACAAAAACGAAGCATATCTTCGGATGGCGATTCGGGCCAACACATCGACCTGGCTCGAAGTCTTCTTAGACGAGCGCGTAAATGAGTTTGAACACCTGGTCGAATGGCATAACCGCATGCAACGTATCCCCGAATTGAAGCAGGAAGATCCGACCGAAATCCGAAAAGAAAAGGTAACCAAAATCAAAAGCAGCCGTGGCGGCGCACGTCCCGGCGCCGGCCGCAAGCGGATCGGCACGACGAGAACGATCAAGCTCACGCTCCCGGATGAAGACTGGGCGTTTCTGCAACTGATCGCCCCGACGCCTTCTGAAGCAATCCGGAATATCATCCAGCAATGGCGCGAAAATGGAAATATGGTATATTGAGTTTGGCAGAAAAACGAGGGCAATCGCTCCTGCCTGAAATGAGAAGGACTTCTACCAAATGAGAAAAGGACTTCAACCTTGCCGGGACGTGGAGTCCTTTTCTCTTGGCGCATAAAATGAACTTATTGTTCATCTAAGATACATACCGTGATGAAAAATTACTTTAAAGCATGGATATTTCATTACCCCTTTAACGGAGGGTGGTCAATGTGGGCGAAGTCAGGCGTTCCGGGTATCTTTGAAGCTGTCCGCTGGATGGAAGAAAGGATCGGGACCTCGCTCGATCGGGTCGGCGCCGGCGATCCGGAAGCGATCGCCACCATGGAACGAAAAAACATGCTGAAAGAGACGATGAAGGTGCGCACGAAAACGGATTTCAGAAGGCACACCGAACGGTGAAGATTAACGTGCATTACCGTGACATAATGTTCATCAAAGGCACATACCGCGATGCAAAACTAAATAGAGTCCGCGAGTGTTTTATTCAAACTCTTTCCTCAAGCGTTCATCAAAGTGTTCGGCAACATATTTCCGGATAAACTCCTGCTTTGCTTCCACGTCCTCAATTCGTTTGAACAAGCCTATCTTCTTGGTCCGTTCTTCTTCTGGTTTTTTGCTCCACAGCTCCCTTGCCTCATCCTCCAGCTGCCGCGTGATCTTGTTTGTGGTCAAGATGCTGTTTAACCTTTCCTGGCGCGCTTGTAGGCGATCCTGATTCAGTTTCTCATCGAGCTTTTCCCTGAGATCGTTCACCTTTTGATCCAGCTGCTCTTCGATCTTTTTTGGATCCGGAAGTGATTTTTGAGCATCCTGCAGATGAGCATGTATGACTTCCTGGATTCTTAGGATTGGGATCCCTTCCCGGATCTCAATTAATCCTGCGGCCATCATTTGGCCGATGATGGCCTTCATGACTTCGAATTCTTTCGCCGTCTGATCCGGGACGGACAAACTCCGTCGCGAGTTGATGACTTCTGGATCCAGCGGTTGCACACCCGCATACTGGCAGACGCGTTGCAGTTTAAAATTTTTTTCTCTTAATAAGAGTGCCATCCGGACACGGAAGACGGCCCGGTAATCCAAACGGATAACGCCCCTGTTTCCAACGGTGCGCACTTCTATATACTCTTCCAGGGCTTTGATCCAGCTGCGCATTGTTGCGGGCTTCAGATCATCATTACAGTACCAGTTTTCGATGTCCGTTGTGCTATATTCTGCGCCAAGGTTGAGATTCATAATATGCTCGTCAAACAACTCGTCTGTAGCGCCAATTCGCTTGATCAGCCTAAAAAGCGGATCCTGGCCGAATTCGCTTACCAAATACTCGTCCATTCGAATCGGTGCATCCGACATTCCGCTTCCTCCACATCAGATTTTTTCTGAGGAAATCTGATTAAAAAAACTTTGTCATCAGTTTATCTTATTTTTGCGTAGAGTTCCATCATATCATCTTATTTTGTGTCAATACTAGATCAGAATACATCAGAATATCATATAACAAGTAAACATGCGTTATGTTGCGGTTGGTTGACGGTTCATCAGTTTTCATTAGAAAATTTCTGATGAAAAAACGGTATTTGCATTGCAATGTGCGTTGCATTTGCGTTGCATTTGTATTACAATAGGGATAGCTTAAGTACATATAGAAGGAGATGGAACTGATATGAAATTCGTGGGTGCAGACCTGGGGAATGACAGCACCAAAATCGTGTTTGGGCCGCAGCAGTATTTCCGTATTCCAAACGCAGTAAGTCAACGGATGCTCAATGAAAAGCGGAAGAACTTGAGCATTGATGCTATCCGTGTCGAGGGTTCCTTGATTGAAATGGAGAACCATGCGAGAAATCGGCTGCTGAATGATCTGGATGTCGTGATCACCAGCAACACGATAAATGGCCGCTTCTTTGTGGGAGAGCTGGCTTCCAGGAACGGTGAGAATGAAATCCTCACCGGAACGCCGAAGGCAGACAACCCGTTCATTACGATCCCGCTGATTGCCATGCTCGCCCTGGACATTCCAAGCAGCCAGCATTCTTGCGAATACAAAGTAGTGTGCGGTCTGCCGATCAGCGAGTACACCCAGGACCGAGAAAGATACCGGGAAAAACTGATCGGGGAATATGAAGTGGAATTTCAGTCCGAGACAATCAAGAACCGACGGGTCAAAGTGATCATCAAAGATGCGTACGTTGTTCCGGAAGGCGTGGCCGTCGTCTTAAACCGGATGCTCAATGAGACGGCAACGGGGCTTCGGAATCCTTCGCTGAGGCAAGGACATATCGGGGTAATCGATATCGGGGCTTTTACAACGGATATTCCGGTCATCGTAAATGGAAAGCCGGATTCGGACGCATCGGAAGGCATTGCCGAAGGCATTGCAAACTATCTGGATAAAATCGTTCGTCACGTCAACGAAACTTACGGCGTAAACATGAGTCGCTCGCAGCTCGTCGGCCGTCTGGAAACGGGCAAACTTGAGTTTCCGATCAAGGGCAAGCTGGCCAATCTCCGGCCGATCATCGATGAGCAATTTCAGATCTTTGCCCGGAGGATCGTTTCGCTGGTCGATTCCATTTGGGAAAATCATTTCGAGATCCGGGAGTTTTTCGTCGTGGGCGGTGGCGCAAAGGCGCTCAAAGACCACTTGACGGCCGAGATGGAAAAGCGGAACATTCATTTGACGTTCATTCAGGATGAGGATCCGCAAATGCAAAATGCGCTCGGCTACTGGAAATACGCCAAGCAGAAATTTGGTGGTTAAACATGGCCGGTAAACGCTATGCACCGGGCGGCACGGTAACTTACCGTTTATCCAAGCATGATCAGGACATCGCAGATTATCTTAACCTGGTGCAAGAACACGGAAACGGCAGTATCGCCGAGTGTCACCGTAAGGCTTTGCGCGCTATGATGTCCGGGACAGCTGCTGCGGATCCTGTGATCTCGGCTGAGCGCGCCACTCCGGCATCGGATCAAGACATGCTCTTGATGCTTCAGCAAATGAACGAAAAAATCCAATTGGTACTGGATCTGTTGAAGCAAGGGGCAACGCCGGAATTGGGCGTTACCCATGAATCGAGCATGGAATCTGAGCGAGACGAAACGAAGATGGATCAGGAAGAGCTTCGTAATTTGGCTGATGATTTGATGGAATTTTAATCCTCGCCTATCATCAATCTAACCGCCGGCTTGAAAGCCGGCATTTTTCTTAGAGACGTGAGCGGCCAGGCGGGGGAGCTCCTGCAGCTCGTCGGCCGCCGGCGTCCCGGCTTCCTGGATGCGGCCAGGTGACCAATACGGATGTTCGATTTCTGTGCCTGCTTCGTGGATCCAAAGGCGGGGAGGACGTCGCCCACCAGCCGGCAGCTGCAGTAACGGGCCTGTTATGCTTAGTACACGCATTAGGAAGAATGTGTGATCGAGCGCCGGTGGATGCTCCGGACGGACGCGACGGTCAACTGCTCGCAGTTGCGATTAAAAAACGTGGCAGTTTAGTGAAAAAGATCGGCTGCCCAATGCTTTGAGTTCTCTTTGCATTGCATCCGCATTACATATTGCAATGCAATTATGCATTGCAATTGAATATTTGCGTTGCAGTTGCGTTGCTTTTGTTTGGCAGCTTACCTCAGACTACATCAACTTCTTACGTGCCTGGTCGGATCTTGATAGACGTACTTTCGCATGCGATAGCAGTTTGCGATTGGTGGGGCGTTATCGCGCACGGACAAAAAACCGCCGCCTCGCAGGCCAGGCGCAACGCGCCGGCAGCGAGGCAAGGCCACTCAAAATACGCGCATCGAGCGCGTATTTTGAGTAAGGCAGGATAAGGCGCGTAGCCGCGCAAGACTACATATTCCCGGCAAAGCCGGGAAATTTAAAAATTAAGTAGACTACATAGAGGACTACAAAGATTTAATTTTTAGCTTTACACGACTACGCAAAATTATTTATTATTGTTATATCAAGATATTTGAGGACTACAGAGTCTAAAGAGGGTGGTCATATGGCTGTTGAACTGAATCGCCCTATACGAATTCGTATTGACGAAGAGCTGGACTCGATGATCTCTGCAATTGCGGTCAGACGGGGGGAGACGAAAGCTGAAGTCATTCGGCGGCTGCTTCGGAAGGGCGTGGAAGAAGAAAACGCGAAGGACAGTATTGACCCGGTTGCAATTGCCGTTCGGAAGGCAATGGCCGATGTCTTGAGGCCTGTAGAAGAACGCCTGGCAAAGATCAATGCGAAGTCAGCCATTGCAGCTGCAACTGTCCAGTACATGACGATGCAGCTCTATCACGACATGGGAAAAGACGCGATGGCACTTTATGAGGAAGCAAGAAAGCGAGCGGTTGCGTTTGTTAAGCTGCCACATGACGAGCTGGTAGGCGTCAAAGATGAGTGAAGCGGCAGGTCGATTTGAAGCTCCCTTCGTCATGAAGGTTTCCTTCTACGCGCCATCATCGAAGAATGCAGCGAAAAATGCTGCGCATATCAAGTACATTGGGACGCGGCCGGGAGCAGTGATTGAAAACGAGGGAGTGCTTGACATAACAGATTCAAGCCGACCGGATCCAGAAACGGCTGCCGGGCATGTTGTTTATGCGCATGAGCGCCCCGGAAGCCACGGCCTGTTTTCATCCGGCGAGAAGCATCCTGTGCTGGGCGAAGTCCAGAAGGAGTTGCAGGAGCACAATGGAGTGGTCTGGCGCTTCATACTATCATTGACTGAAAAAGATGCAAAACGGCTAGGATACGATGAACGATCTGCCTGGGAAGATTCGCTTCGATCGGTGGTTCCGCTGATTGCCGAGAAGATGGGAATTAAAGAGAGCAATTTGCGGTGGGTGGCTGCATTTCATCAGGAGAAAGGCCATCCACACGTTCACCTGGTTCTATGGGAGAAGGATCCGCATCGAAGAAAAGGCGCGCTGTCGCGAGGTGAGCGCACGGATGTCAAGAAGGTATTTATGCGGGAACTTTATGCGGACGAACGGGTAAGGCTTCTTCAAGAAAAAACCGCTATGCGGGACCTTATTCGACAGCAGGCAAAAAGTCGTTCATATGATGCGACTGATTTGCATCGAGAAATTCTCTGGAACCAATACGAGAAAGTGAGACTTGAAATGCTGGCGATCGGTGGGATCGAACCAGGTATCCCGTCGAAGCTGCGGCCGGAAGAAACGAAAGAATTACTCGGCATGATGAAGGAATTGGCGGAACTGATGCCAGGTCAGGGACGGGTTGCACTTAAACTCATGCCAGAAGAAGCGAAGCAAAAAGCTAACGAGATTGCGGAATTCATTCTAAAACAACCGAAATTCAAAGAGTCCTATGATCGGTACATGAAAGCCGTTGAAGATATGACGCGGCTTCATACTATTAATCCGACTGCGATCCAGCAAGCAAAGGACAACGCCCACAACGATATTCGGGACCGAGTCGCCAACGTATTTCTGAAAGGTGCTTCCATTGTTCAAATTCAGATCAAAAATCAAAGAGAAAGGTTTGAGAAGCTGGGAGAGAAAGTCGAACAGAAGCTGAAAGATAGGCAGTATCGATTGGAGAAACAAGCGCTTCAACAACAAGCAAGAGTTGTGAATACGGTTTGGAAATCGATTTGGCATGTGCTTGAAAAAGAGAGTATTCGCCAAGAAGCAAAAAGTGAAATTGAAAAACGCAAGGAACTGCAGCGGAAAGCACGAGCCAAACAAAGGGAAAACGAACAAGATCGGGAACGTTAAACCGAGCCTCCTTTCGAAAGGAAAGGAGGTTCTGTATTTACAGATTTCATGATTGATTTATTTCTGTGGGATCATTAGAATGAAAATATATCCATGTCGGAAGATGTAAGGAGTGGTCGATATTAGAATGAAAAGAAAGCTAATCTTCATTTTTATGGTCCTATTGTTCGATGTTTTCATTCTTCCTTCGGTCATAAGGTTCCCTTACTACGTGAAAGAATATGGGACTGACGCAGCAAGTCGGTTTTTTGACGAACTTCATATCGTTCATGCCGCGCAGTTGGTCATGACTGACCCTATCAATCGCCAACTTTGGTTGTACTTTCAAATCCTCTTAGGTGTTTTTGTTCTCTTGCAATTTTGGAAGGACATACCGAACAGAAAAAACCGCATTGCGGATGGTGTAGGCGGTCCGGAATCAGCTGGTTCCGGAGAATACGGAACAAGTCGCTGGCAGAGCAAGCGAGAGATGGACAAGACGATGACAAAATGGGCGCTTGGGGATACGAAGACCAGAGGCGGAATCATCGCGGGCGTGAACTTGTCTAAGTCTTACGCTTGGACGATAATCGAGGATCTCCACACGCTCATTATCGGTTCAACAAGATCAGGGAAGACGCGGCGGTGGGTGCTTCCGACAATATGGCGGCTCGCCTTTGCTGGTGAGAGCATGATTTTAACTGACCCGAAAGGCGAGCTTTACAAGAAAACTCACCGATTCCTGAAACTTATGGGTTACAACGTGGTGATGCTCGACTTTCGGGATCCAGGACGAGGCAATCGGTGGAATTTGATGGATCCCGTTAATCGTGCGGTTGAAGCCGGAAATTTATCGGAGGCCGTCCAGCATGCATCAAGCATCAGCCACATGCTGGTTCATCAAACGACGGATTCCAATAAAGGCGACCAGATCTGGAATAACGGTGCGGAGTCCGTCATTCAAGCGCTGACCCTTGCGGTCGCAATGGAAGCGCCGGACGAGGCGCAGAAACATATGACCAGCGTGTACAAAATGCTTGGCGAGCTGGGCGAAACACAGAGGATAGTGATCGGCGATCATACTGTAGATTTCGTTCCACTTAATGATTACATGAAGAGTCTACCGACCGATCACCCGGCGCGGGATGCCTTCATTGCTGCAAGGCTTGCGCCTGAGCGGATGCGCGGATCCTTCTACAGCCAGGTGGCTACGCTTCTTAGGTTCTTTGCGGATCCCGGCTTGCAATATATGACCGGCGCGCAAGACCACAAGCTTGAAGACATCGGTGAAAAGAAAACCGCTGTTTTTCTTGTAATTCCGGATGAGAATACCACCAGGCATCCGCTCGCAGCGCTGTATGTTGAACAAGCCTATCAAGCGCTGGTCAAAGTCGCAAACAAGCACGGTGGCAGGCTCCCCGTCAGGGTCAATAATATTCTCGATGAGTTTGGGAATATGCCACCGTTCAAAGATTTTGCGACGAAGCTGACCGTTTCAGGTGGCCGTGGCATCCGTTGGCATTTGATTGTTCAAGACTTCAAACAACTTGATGAACGGTATCAGGGTTCGGCTGAGACCATCAAGGGGAACTGCCATGTATGGATCTATCTCCTTACATCCTCAACGAAAACGGCAGAAGAGATAAGCAAGAAGCTTGGTAATTACACGATCCATACGGACGGATCAAGTGTCACAGATGGCGGGTCATTCAACAAGGTGTCCCACAGTCAAAATGTTGGAAAAACCGGCCGGAGACTTTTGCTTCCCGAAGAACTTGAGCGTTTTCCGGAAAAAGAAGCGATTGTCCTGCGGCTCAGACACCAACCTGCGCGTGTCCCATTGCCGGATCTGAGCGAGTGGCCAATTGGAAAAGATTTCGAGGACTTCGATAGCGAAGATGAGCGCAAAATCGAACGAGTGCCGGTATATATCCCTTACCTGAATCACAATCCGGATGTAGACGATACCCATGAGGTCGAATCTGAAAGCAAGAAAGAAAATCTATTTGGTTTTTTGGAGGAAATTTAAATGAAACAGAAAACGACCAAGCGTTCGATGATGATGTTCTTAACTAACCTTTTCGTAATGGCTCTGGCAGCACCTGTCGTAAACGCAGCGCCATCGGGAGCAGACCTTGCAAATAAGGCAGCAAACTTCTTTAATGATGCCCTGACGTGGATTCTCATCTTGGTTATCCCAGTAGGGGGGCTGTGGTTTGCATACCATGCATTGATGAAGATGCAGACGGAAGATCCGACCGAAATTGCATCTCGGAATAAAAAGATGAAGAACATCCTGGTGGGGGTTGCAATCGTTGAATCGTCGCTTGCTATTGTGAAGATCATTTCCAGTTACTTTTAATCAAGAGGTTTTGATGATGCTGGATTGGTTAATTGGGGATGCAATCGAATCCTATATACAAAGGCTGGTTGAGCAGGCGATTAACTTTTATCTTGGAATCTTGGCTGATATCAACGGTATGGCGGCGGAGGTTCTTGATCTGCCTGTCGTCATACATGGTATTGCTTATGCGCAAGCGCTCGCAGGATCTATATTGGTCGCAAAAATCGCATTAGAGGCTTTTACAACGTACATCCTTCATCAGAACGGCGACCCGGAATCCGATCCGGGTGGCCTTCTGCTTCGAGCTGTTACTGCGGTGGCAGTAGTTTCCGGAATTCCGTGGTTGGTTAGATGGATATATAAACTCGGAACGACGATAGCCAGCGATATTTCGGCATTGCCGGGGTCAGGTTATGAAGATTCAGCCTCGATCATGCAGCAACTCTTTAATATTATCTTTTCCGGTGGAGCGTCAATTGTCTTTGCCGCATTTGGTATCTTCTTTGCTCTAGCAATGCTCGTGATTGTATTCATCCAAACATTTATCAGAGCTGCTGATCTTGCGGTTGCAGCAGTCATCGGTTCCTTCATGGCTTTGGGGCTTACGAATCCTGAAAGCACCTCTTTCTCATCGTGGATTAAAGAAACTGCCAGCTTGTGTTTTGCTCAAGCTGTCCAACTCTTTTTGATGAAACTTGCCTTCTTTTCACTCACTTATTTCAACTTCGGAACGGGGCCTTTAATGAACCTTTGTCTGTTCTGCGGATTCCTTTATGCCGCATACAAATCCCCGTCTACCTTGAAGAACTACATGTATTCCACAGGTATCGGTAGAGCTGCAGGTGCAATGGCGTCTTCTCTCGGCTCCATGATGCTCATGAGGCGCTTTTTGGGAAGGTGATCGTGCGTGTATTTGATTCCCAAAAATATCAGGACGAGGTTTGAATTTTTTCAGGGTTTCGGTGCCTTTGAACTTTTTCTCACAATCAGTTTTATTGCTGTAGGCTTGATAGTATCTTTCTTAGTCTTTTTCCTGTCCAAGCATATGTTGTCGTTCCTTATTGTTATCTTTTTCGGCGCCTTGGGGTTGTTGGTCGTGAAGAAAGATCCTCGTTTCGGTCTTTCGATACTTGAACTCATCTTTGAATATAAACATTTCTATTCCAAGCAGCGCACGTATTTTTACCGCTACGGATCAGGTCGCGAGTAGGAAGTGAAAAACATGAAACTGTTTATGAAAAGCAAGGCTTCTCCGGCGACTACACGTTCGCCTTCTCCGGCTGCTAACGGTTCGATTCCTGTTGGCATATCAACGCAGGAGTGGATGCCAGTCAAAGATGTTTATAACGGACTAATCCACCGCAAAGACGGTACGTTGGTTTGCGCCATACGTGTACAACCCAAAAACATTAAGTTGCTGTCCCTGAATGAAGCTAAACGACTGGTTAAGTTGCTTGCAGAAGTCTTGAACGGGATAGATTATTCGTACCAAATTATAACGATTCCGAGGCCAGTTGATCTCGATGCGTATATCGCGAAACTTCAAAACTTAAAGTCCATTGAAGAAAATCCGATCAAAAACCGTTTGTTGGGGAATTACATTTCCCAGGCAGCTTCGGTTGCGGTTTCTGGTGAAGCACTTGACCGTCTATTTTATATTTTGATCGATGAACGCCCTAGCAATAAGAAACATCAAAGCGAAGCAATACTTCTTCAGCGTGGAACTGAGCTGGTTTCAAACTTGATGAGTGCGGATCTGAACAGTCATTTGTGTTCGGATGATGAACTGCGTGAACTGCTCTTCATTTTCACCAATCTAAGCCAAGCTGCTTACGAACGAGCGCCGAAAGATAGCTTGATGTTGCCGCCTATTTTTGAAATGAGGGATTGATGAATGGCTATCCTTGCAAAGAAAGGCAAACAACAACATACACCGCAGACAACAGCACTTCTTGATATTTTAAGTCCAACCGCCATGCAGTTTTATCCACGGCATTTTATTTTCGGTGAGAAGTATTATTCTGTTGTGGCTATTATTGATTTTCCGCCTAGGATTGAAGAACCCGCCTGGCTTTCTCGGATTGCAACACACCAGGGTGTTATTTTATCCATTCATGTACGTCCTACCGATCCATTTAAACTTATCGAAAATATCAAAAAGGAAACCGGCGAGATCCAAGGTAAAATTGACAATGGTGGGAACCCGGCTACTCAAGAGGCTTATAAAGAAAAGCTGGAAACCGCGAAACAATTGCTTAAGAAAATTAACAACGAGCAGCAAAGGGTCGTATATCTAACGGCACTCATCCTTGTTTGGGCGAATGATCTGGACGAGCTGAATCAACGAAAGCGGCGTGTTGAATCGATTTTGGCTGGTGCAGGTATGAGGGCGAGAACACCGATGCTTTCTCAAGAAGAAGCCCTCAAAAGCGTTGCGCCGTTCAAAATCCTTGAACCTAAAATTTCAGCACTGGCTGATCGGAATATGCCGGTTGAGTCCGTAGCGGGGGCATACCCGTTTGTTTACTCCGGAATAAACGACGGAGACGGTATTCTTTTAGGTTCCGACAAATCGGGCGGGATTGTCTTGGTGAATCCATGGATTCGTTCTGGAAACCGGACAAATTCCAACATGACAATCATGGGAAGACCTGGCGTCGGGAAATCTACGGCTGTTAAAAAATTTCTTTTGAGCGAATATGCGAGAGGAACCAAGATTATTATTATCGACCCAGAGCGCGAGTATCGGGATCTATGTCTAAATTTAGGTGGTGATTGGATCGATTGCGGAGGCGGAGAAAAGGGTAGGATCAATCCCTTGCAAGTTCGATATGTTCCAACGGATGACGATGATGAGGAAGAAAAATTATACCCTGAGCAACTTTCTTCCAGGGGTCCTCTTTCTTTGCATTTTCAAACGCTTCGAACTTTCTTCTCACTCGAACTTAAAGGTATATCCACGATACAACAAGGTCTGCTCGAAATTGCATTGGAGGAAGTGTACAAAAGAAAGGGCATCACTTGGGGTACGGATCCACGAACTGTTGTAAATGGCGATTGGCCTATCCTCCCTGATCTTTATCATCTTATTGAAGAAAAATCGAAAGAAGCAGGCGAAGATCCGAACTTAAAAGAGCTTGCAATATTACTTCGTTCTTCGGCTATTGGTTCAAAGCAATCGCTTTGGTCAGGTCCGACAACCATTCAGGCAAACAGTGATTTTGTCGTCTTAGATATTCATAATCTTTTGGAAGCTGATGAAAATACTCGACGGGCACAAATGTTCAATGTCTTATCGTGGGCCTGGAACAAGATTGCAGAAGATCGGACGCAGCGCGTGTTGTTAGCTGTCGACGAAGCGTATTTGCTCGTAGATCCCGAGACACCGCAGGCACTTCAATTCCTTCGCAATACGTCGAAGCGAATACGGAAGTACGAAGGCGGCCTTCTTGTCATAACTCATAATATGGTGGATTTTTTGGACCCTGCCGTCCGGCGGTACGGCCAGGCGCTAATAGACAACCCTGTCTATAAGCTCATCATGGGCCAAGGCGAGAAGGACATCGAAGCTCTTACCAAACTCATGAATCTTTCGGATCGTGAGGTTCAGACACTTTTGGAAGGCAAACGGGGTGAAGGATTATTTATCGCCGGTAACCGCAGAATTCATGTGAAAATTGATGTCTCTCCCTTTGAACTTGAAATGTTCGGTGCAGGCGGTGGTCGCTAATGTGGGCCAGCATAGCCAAATTTTTAATCCGATACGTCCCGCCCGAGAAGCTGGTGAAGATTTTCTTCATTGCATTTTTTGTATTCGTCCTATTGATTGGCCTCTTGTTTGTTGGACCCATTATGGTCTTAAAGCATTTTCCGCTTGGAAAAAATATGGACGAATTTAATTTCTATATCGAAGCAGCGCAGGAGATCGAAAATGCAACGGGAATTTACGTTCCTTGGCAGAATATTATGGCCATTGATGCTGTACTACTGAATCAAGACTTTTCATCATCCAGCAAAGAACGCGCACTTCGTTACCAGGATTACTTTGTGCGAGAGGAACAAGAGAAGATCGAGCAAACATGTACACGCACGGTCGAAATAAAAGACTCGAAAGGAAATATCAAAAAGAAAGAAGAGAGTTACGACTGTTCGTACTGGATCACCGTTTATTACGAGCGGCCATACGATGAAACCCTCCAACTGCTTGTGGCAGATGGAAAGCTTGCTTCCGAGAAAATCGAGGACGTGAAGCGTTATACCATCTACGACGTATCACCCTATTTGGAAGGGTCTCTGCAGCTTCCTTCTGACTGGTTACCATTCATTCGGGATTTTGCCTGGCCGCTCAACGGTCACTACTTTATATCTTCTGGTTTTGGTTCACGAACAGACCCCTTTCAGAAAGTGTTCAAAAAGCACAATGGAATTGATTTGCCAGCTGCAACAGGGGCGCCCGTCTATGCAACCAAGGACGGAAAGGTAATTGCGGCGGGAGAGATGGGGAACGCCGGAAATGCTGTCATCATCGACCACGGCGGCAATGTAGAAACGAGATACTACCACTTAAGCAAAATCCACGTGAAGAACGGGAAGAAGGTTAGCCAGGGCGACTTGATCGGGGAGGTCGGGTCAACCGGGAAAAGCACCGGTCCGCACCTTCATTATGAGATTCGTGTGAGAAGTAATCCTGTTGATCCATTGCTTTACTACAGGTAGTTCAATATCCGTCCAAAGTCTCAAAGAAGTTTACAAGAAATCCTGTTTTCTGTATTCCTGTAGTTCCTTTTTTGGTATAATATTCTTATGTAAGAAGTGCGTTGATATCTTCTTTATTCGAAGGGAGGTCTGTTATGATATTGGTAGCGATCTCATAGGAGGGCCTGCCGTTGTCAAAGGATGATACGAAAAAAATGACCATTGTCATTCCGAGTAACTTGAATTATGCCTTGAAAGCAGTTGCGGCAAGAGAACGTTGCTATATCCAATACATAGCCGCAGAAATGTTTTCGAATTACATTAAGGAAAAACATCCTGATATTTTCGAGGAATATCATCTCAAGGAATGCATAGCTGAATTTTTATCGAACAAGTATCGATAGGATCTGATTGCAATGCGTATAGGGATTATTTGCAGCCCGGATTATTTGCCACATATTCGGAACGAACTTTCTGGACAACTCATTTTGTTGGAACGGGCAGGGCTTTTTCATTTTGAGGAATTCGATGCACAAATTACATCTGCGATCAACGTTTCTTTGGATGTTCTTGTCGTAGACATCACCTGTGCAGATGATGATGCGATCGTTAAAGGCCTGAGGAAATATCGGATTACGAAAAGTGCTCGCGTTATCGTGATTGCGCCTGGAAGAAGCCCTGGAGACATTACCATGTCGAAGCTTGTAGCGGATGGGATATACGATATTATTGCGCCTCCGCTTCCGGAAGAAGACGACGAGGCTTCTTCTTTTGAAGGTAATCTGGGTTTACAGAACACCATAAATCAGGAATACCATATGGGCAACGCCGCCAGATGGCGGATTTATCAAGATGACGAGGCGGAGAAAGAGCGGCAGAAAATCAAGCTTCCGGACATCAATTTTGATCGAATCAAGGGTGTTTTCTCAGGCAGCCAAAAAGTGTCCGGCTTGCCTGGCGAGCTCGAAGAGGACTTTGATCTTATAGATGATGATTCGTTTGTATCGTCCTCCAATCGCACCGAAGTCATCGAGCGATTTATCGGAACGGTTACCATAGCTGTATTCAGCGGCATAAAGAGAACCGGCTGCAGTTTTACGGCCATACAGGTTGCCAACTGGCTTAGCCAGAAATACAGAACTGCGTATGTGGAGATGGAAAGTAATTCCAGTAATTTTTACAGAAGTTTTAAAAGCGAAAGAAAACCATCTTATTTTATGGTTGGAAACCTAACCATTTATCCAGGGAGAAGCCAGCTTGAAGAAATTCTGTTTGAAGATTGGGAATATCTTGTGATTGATTTCGGAAGCACCTGGAAAAATCATCTTCCTTCATTTGCTCGCAGCCATGTGCATATCCTTACGGCTTTTGGCAGCGATATGGATGCGACAGCGGATATACTTAACGATCTTTTTGAAGGGAACTGGAAACGCCCCATCAACCTTGTTGTCACAGCTACAGAACAGGGGTTCAAGGAATGGACAGAAGCGGTGACAAGGAAAGAGAAAAGGGATATGCAGCTCCATTTTTGGAAGCAATCCCTTTGCGATCATCCCTTTCAAAACGGACCTTTACCGGTCCATGAAATGCTCAGTTCTGTTCTGCCGAAGCATAAGCCAGGCTTCTTGAAATTCTTCAAAAGGTAGGGGTGCTGCGTGAGAAACCAAATGAGGATAATCCTTTCCCTTCTTGTGTTTCTTCTCGGCAGTTCCGGACTTGTTTATCTTTATCTTTATGGTCCGAAACTGGACAGCAGGGAAGTAGTGGTGGCCGCAGAGTATATAGGCGAGCACCAGATCATTCAAGCGGCGCATCTTCAAATGGTCAGGCTGCCATCACAAGCGATACCCAACAGGGCCATTAGAGATCCTAAGGAAGTCATCGGGAAAGTCGCAAAGGGTGTCTTGCCCGCGGGCGCCTTTATTTACCCGGAATGGATTGAAGAAGATGGTTTTTATCCGAAGGATGGCGAAATCCTGCTGCCGATAAACACGTCATCCATCTTTGCTGTCAATCTATCGTTGCGAAGCAAGGACAAAGTCTACATTGCCTTTTTTAAACGAGCACAAAATCAATCCGTCACACAGACCGCCGTGGAAACGATTGATTTGGACCAAATACAAATTCCGATTGAAAAGGCGGATGATCCATTTGTGCTGCGGGATGTGAAAGTTGCAGCTGTGCGGTCATCGTCAGGGAACATGGTGGTTGACACACAAAATGGACTCAGCAACAACCGCCTTACCACATCGGAAACGATAGGATCGATTGAGCTGATCGTTACGGAATACGATGCGCAGATCATCAAAGATAAGCTGGAACATGACTATACACTCTGGATTTCCCGGATGAAATAAAGAGGCGGTGATTAGGATCGAGATCATCAGGACCATTTACACGCTCATCCACTTGCGGGATCCGGTCACAGCACAACACAGTTACGCAATGGCGGTTTGCGCCTATGAGCTTGCCAAGATCTTTGATCCGGATCATGCTGGCGACTATTACCTGGGCGGGTTGGTGCATGATGTCGGAAAGATTGGCTGGCCGGATTGGCTACTCAAGGGCGAACAAAAGGTATCAAGCGAAGATAAAAAACTGTTGATACGTCACGTTTCAGATGGCGTTCGATTTCTCTCACAACTAAATTTGCCGCCTGTCATCCTGCAAATGACGCAATTTCATCATGAACGAAACGATGGGACCGGCTATCCAACGGGTGTATTCGGGAAGTACATCCCGATCAGCGGTAAAATCGCTGCCGTGTCCGACGTATATTCGGCCTTACGCATGGATCGCCCATACCGAAAAGGCATTGCCCATGAGGAAGCGATTGCCATTATGGAAGAAGATAGAGGGCTTGATCGCTTCGTGTTGGCCCGGTTCAAAGAATGTTATGAAGGGAGAAAGTCGATTGAAAATTTACTGCTACGGCATCGATCCGCAATGGACAGCAGCCATGCGCAGCAGGGGGTTTGAGAGTGTTTCTTATCAAACCTTTCCGGATCCGGGCGTAGTGGGACATGATGCGCTTCTTTTTTCCTATGAATCCCTTGCAGAACCGAAGGATTTTTCAGCATTGCGGGAGAGTTACCCAAGCGCAAACCTGATCTGCTACTACAACGAGCGGTCTGTTGCCGGCTACCACAGTATCGCGGTTTTGTTGAAACAGCATGATATCAAGTTCATTCGTCCGGGTATCGGCATCGAATCGCTTCTTGATCTTTTGTCGGTTTGGTTTTCGGGAGCTGTCATTCAATCGAAGCCGCTTATCGGCGTCTTTTCAGCCGTTCCGGGCGCAGGAGGGACAAGCGTTGCCGCGCTTTTAGGCAAGCAAATTGACGGCGTTATGCTCGGGCTGAATCTTTTTAATCCGGGGTGGAGCAAGCCAAGTCTTACGCTCGATCAAATCCGGTTACGACTTTCCCAGAAAAATTTCAGTCTGCAGGACTTGAAAAAAGTGGCGGTCGATGTGTCCGGGCTTATGTATTTACCCGGCAACGCGGACCCTCTTGTTTCATTGGACTTTACGGAAGACGAGATCGAGCATCTGATCGAGACCATCTGCAACGAAAAAACGGTTATCGGCGACTTCGGCGCTATACCGCACAGCGCGGCGTGGACGGTTGGCGTTCAGCGAAGTTCCATACGCATCATGGTGGCCCACCCCGATCATGAACTGCAGCTGCAGCGGCTTATGCAGCTTTCTTCGGACCTGGGAGTGGATTCGAAGCATTGGTTCTTGGTCGGGAATAAGCTTCGCAGCGATGACCTTCCTGTTCAATCGCTTGCCCGGACGCTGGGAATGCAGACGCTGCCGCTTGCGAGCCTAAGTGTCCGGGATCCGGACAACAATTGGATCCTTCCACTATCCAAGAAGGAACAGGAACTTTTAATTCGCACAACTTCTTTGTTTGAGTAGGAGGCGACCATGTTTTCGCTCAAAGAAAAAGTTTTTCTGAGAGGATCCAGCAACCAGGACTTCTTTGAATTTGTGGAAGAGATGGGAAAAAGAATAAACAAGAAAATGGTGAATGATGACGAATTTCTTTCGCTTGCGCAGCGCGCTCTTCTCGGCGAACAGGTGGCCGTGGATACATGTATGAAGCACATTGAACAGCAAATGCGCGAGTATCCTTTTTCCGGACAGCTTCCACAAGCCTTTAAAGGTATCCATATGACATCTGCGATTTATCACGAATGGATCGGGTACTCCGTCATAACGCCCTGGATGCTCAACAAAGATTTCGCAAACAGTTCCAAGATTCAGATCGTCGGCACGAACATTAGCTATGCAAGGCAAGGAGAATACCATCCTTATCCTTATTCGTTTTCAAGTCTTGAGCGCGTCCAGCAGCTGCAGCGCACGCTTGTTCGTCATGATCCTCGCGTCAGGTTGGATGCAGCTCATCCAAGCGCTGAGCTCAAAATCGATGATCCGATATGGCCAGGACGTTTTATACGTGTCGCCATGTTTGCGCCAAAAAGAGTATGGGAAGGGTTCAACACGATTACCTTGCGGCGGCAAATTGTGGAGAACATGTCGCTGGAAGAACAGGCCGGAACTGGACTGATTGGCGAAGAAGCGGTACCGCTCTTCCGGGATCTGGTGATGACCTCTCCGAACATTGTTGTGAGCGGGCCTGTAGAGTCCGGGAAGACCACCTTCGCCAACACGCTCGTCTCCGAACAGTTGAAACAAGCTGATCACTCGTTGGGAGTGCCGATCATCGAGCAGCATCCTGAATCGACGCTGCCGTACACAGAACTTGCCAAGCGACATCGGATCATACCGATTCAGGCAAAAGCAGAAGAACTGATGGATGTTGCCGTTCAGCTACTTCGCCACGATCCGGATTTTGTGTTCATGTCCGAAATGCGTTGGGCAGAGTGGGGCGTGTACAACTTCGTCGGAGAAAAAGGTTACCGAAACCTGATCGGGACTTACCATACGAAGGATGCGGAAGATATACCCTATCAGGGCGCCTTCGCCGTTTACGCTCAAACCGGAGGCAATCTCAAAGGGCATTTGATGGCAACGCTGAAAAGCTGCGAAATTGTCGCCATACTCGAGCCACAGCGCCACGGAAAGAAAAAGCTTATTCGGCTTTCGGAGATTCGGTATGAACCGGATTCGGAGGTTCATGTGAAGGCGCATGATTTTATTCGCTGGGATCCAGACAAAAGACAATGGCTATACAGCGCAGAGATCTCGGATTCGCTCTGGCAGCGAATGATCCGGGCGAACAAAACGGCTGCCGAGCGTTTCCGGGATCGCCTGATCAAGCTTGCTCGGGAACGACCAAATCATAATCCATTTGTAGTCAGCCGCAAGTGTCAGGTCGTGCTTGAGGGGGCTGAATGACGATGACTGCCATTTACCTCAAATGGGCGCTTTCAATTGTGGCTTTACTCGGACTTTTCGGGTTAGTCTTCCCGTCGTTCAAACCGCTCTACAAAACGTCACGGTTGTTCATCAAAAACAAGTCGCAGCAGGTTAAAAAATCCTTCATATACAGACATTTGGACGATCTGATGTACCTGGCGCGTGGAACCAACAATGTAGCCCGCTATTTGTACACATCTGCTGCGCTTGCTGTCGGCACGTTTGCCATTGCACTACTGGTCGCAGCAGATTTACCGAAACCGGCCGGAAACGCTTTTTTCCGGGGGAACATATCCATCGGCACAACGCAGTCTCAATTTCTGTTTGCAGCGCTATCGTCCATCCTGGCGATTGTTCTTCAGTACATTACGCTTCGGATCCTGGCGTTTTTTAGGCAGCGGAAGGCTGGCTATGATCTGCTGATTGTGGTTAAGACCATGCCGCAATTTTCGGATCTTTCCATTGACGAAGCGCTGGCTTTGACGGCAGAGCGAGTAGGGAAAAAGAACCTTTTGCAGAAACCGCTCCGGATCCTTTCGTATGTGCTGACTAGCTATAAAAGGCAGATTGAGCTTGAGTATGAAACCCAGCGGTTCATTTCTGCGGTCAATACCACTTTCGCCGTTGCTTTTATCTCGGACATCGTCTATGCGCATCAATCCGGAACGCCCTGGCATGAATCCATGTTTGCCCTTGGTGATGCAATGGAGATCCGGTTGTCATCTATTTTGGATGCTCAAAAGAACATGGGCGATGCCATTCATACCGGTTTGTGGGGGAACGCGGTCAGCATGATCGGAATTATAGGGGGTATAATCTGGCTTCTCGGATGGCCGGTATATGCAAGCTTGCAATTCCGGACCACGACCAACATGCTGTTGTTCATGCTTACCGTGATATCCATTCTTGCTTCAACGGTTCTGAGCTTGTATCTCATGAAACCGGCACTCGATTACAAGTGAAAGGAAGGGAGTCTGGTGTATGACACAATTCTTCTTGTTCTCTATGTCGTTTCGTTCATGGCGCTAATTCTGTGCTCGGCCCAGATCTTCAAGCTGCGTCGTCGGATGAATCTTTTTCATCAAAAACCTTGGCTTAAGCTCAAGATGACCAAAGTCGACGTCGTATTCGATCTTGGCAGTCCGTCTTCCGACCTGAAACGCGACGGTGAGCTTATTGCCTTTTGTAGGCTCTACGAGCTGACGAAAGCCAAACGCAGCATCCAGTTGTCCTTGTTCGCTGAAAATGTTGCGCCTCATTTTCCGGCGATCAAATCGGATCTGCTTCAATTCTCGCAGATGCTCACAACAACCGGATCCGAGGCCTATATTTGGCTCGAAGGGAGGTTTCCCAAAAGCAAATTCATCCGAAATGTTTGCGCTTTTTTGCAAACGGCGGAATCGCTTGCAGATCCGAGGCAATTTTTGAAGCAAAATGCAACGCTTCTCGAAAAGCTTTCGGCCGACCAATTCAGACGGCGTAAAGATTTTCAAGCGCCATACCTTACGGCGGCCAACAGTATTCCGACGATGCTTATTTTCCTGATGGTCATTCTTGAAATGATTCAATATATGAACATCGTTCAACAGTCCATTCAATATAACTAGGAGGAAGATTCATGGATATCAAACGTGTTCTTTGGGTTATTTTTAGCTTTGTGCTCGTGGGCATGATCGCATCTGCCGTTATTGGGATGGCAGGGGTTCAGATCAACCGCGCTAAGTCTCAGCAGCCGGATTTCCCCGATACGCCGTCCATTTCTCTTCCGAACTGATCCGGACGAATGATCAAGAAAATCCTCTGGGTTATTCTCGCTTTCGTGGTTATCGGAATGTTATTTGGTTATTTTGTTGGCCAGATAGCCGGTACCGAAAGCGAAATAATCCTGCACAATAAACGCATCGAGCAGTATTAGGCGGTGGGGAATATGGCGGGTGTATTCGTGCGGATCGCATTCATTTGGCTCCTTTTGTTCATGGCTTTTCAGCCTTTGCTGGGCCATCTCGACTACATGCTCTATGTCGTGGTCAAATCCAATGCCGAATACGCTGCCCAGAAAGCGGCTCCGGACGGGATGCTTACGCAAGCCGTCCGGGACGCCGTTATTGAAAATCTTGTGGCGGTTGGATTTAAGGAAGAGGATATTTCCATTACGACGAATGCAACGTCTCCTTTGCCCAGGGGAGATGAGTTGGTGGTGGAAATTCGGGCGCCGCGGATTCCGCTTTTTGTGATGAATCTATCAGGTGAATCCCTTCCGACGCAATACTTTGGAAAGGCTTATATTACTAGCGAATATATCCCGTAACCGGGGAAGATCGAGATGGACAAGACCTTTTACCTGATTTCGATATTTTTCATTTTCGTTGTTTGCTGGCTTCTGCAGGAGGAAAACCAACTGTGGGATCAACAACGGCAGATTCTAAAGGCCGGAAATAACAAAGCGGTTCACGCTTCTCTCTTTCCTGTAGAGTCACTGAATGCAGGAACGATTCTGCTCCCTGAAAACGCGGCTTTTCAAGCCTACAAAGAGTCCTTGGAAGAAAACTTGGGGCTGGATGAAATGCTGCAGCCCAAACCGGGGAGCCCGGTCTTGTCGCAGATTCGCATCCTTCATTTTGAAGTGATCGATGAACATTCCGGAAGACAGTTCCCGTTTCTGTACGAAAACAGCGAATACCACTTGGCGAAATATCTTCGCGGGCCAGCTGTGGTCGCTGTTATCGAAATGGATTTCCCTCGAATCCAAACGTTCCAATTTACAATTCGTGTTCCTTCGATCTATGAATATGCACGGGCAGATATCTGATGGTTGCCTTTCGCCGACGCGAAAGCCGCGGCCCTCGTTTTATGTCTCAGCCGCCTTGCGTCTCAGCGTACCACAGCCCTCCGGCCAGGCAAGGGTCCGCATACGCCGCTGCGGCATATCCTCCCGGCTTTGCCGGTCCGGTATATCCTCGCGCCCTTGCCTAGCCGAGCCATCTACCCCCGAACACGCCGACAAGCGGCGCGCCGGGTCCCGAGATGGCGATCGGGCGAAGCAATTCCAGAGATGTGTTTTCCCTGTGGTACGTCTGAGCCACGGCGGCAGCCACACCGGGCCGCACATTCAATTCCTGCTTTCCAGGGGAGGGATGGTCGGAAGCAGGAAGGGAGCTTTCCCTTCACCATTTTAGGGGAGGGGAGGTGCTTGGGATGAGAATGATGGATGCCGTGCTGGCGGTCATTGGGGTGATCGTTCTCGTCATTTCAGGGATTAATCGCGTCTTAGATCAATTCATTTACACCCTGGAACGATTGCAGAAGATCCGGAACCGTTTCATCCGGCTTAAAGAGCCGGTGAAAAGGAAAAAGGACTCCCGACCCCGGCAAAGGTAGAAGTCCTTTTCATCACGGGCTGGAGCGACTGGCCTCGCTCCTTCCCTTCCTGCTTCTGATTATACCTCTCTGGATTTCAGGAATCAAATAGGAGCTCGGAATTAAGCAGTCGTTCTGAGTCCGAATGAGGGGTGAATGAGGCAGAAATGTCGATGAAGCGGCGCCTATGAAAGCTGTTTTCAAGAATGTGCATGCCAAAGAACCCTCAAAAG
>Ga0065720_1019491_pt1 | contig 25066 bp, 22 predicted proteins | sample Thericmetagenome_FD_59107 | JGI IMG/M metagenome (GOLD analysis project Ga0065720, IMG submission 59107) | Thermophilic microbial communities from the Joint Bioenergy Institute, California, USA of rice/straw/compost enrichment - eDNA_2 v2... | ecosystem: Engineered > Solid waste > Grass >... | reverse complement strand
CTCCTCCTCCTCCTCCTCCTCCTCCTCTCAGTTGTCCCCTACATGAACGAGAAAGGAAGTATTTCTGAATGCGTCTAGGTCCCGTTAGCTTCTGAGCGCAGGACGGGAGGTTCCTGACCACCAATTCTTGAATGTCGTCCTGAGATTTCACTAAAGCATCGAATCAACCGAAAAAAAAAAACCAAGTGCCATCAGCTGACGTTAGTTGAGACTTTTCAATAGTTTCCTCAACTTCTCTATGCTAACTTAGTGGAGTTGACCCAGCACACTCCGATGTCAGTGCTCAATAAGCACAGATCCAGCTGGGGGCTCTTGAGAGCGCTAGACATGCAACACTAGCATGCAGCGGACTCTGTTCTTATCAATTAAAATCCATTCTATGCAAACCTTCAATATTAAATCAAGTTTCGCGATAACGTTTTTTGGTGGGTGATTATGTGGAGCACTACCGATCAAGCTCGGTGCTACTTTCCAGCGCGCCGATCAACTTCGTGTCTAGCATCTGCAAATAGGGAAGGCCAAGTAGATCTTCACTCCTTCCCCTCGGCTGCAACGCACCAGAACGGAAGGTTACACTGCACAGTAGGTATCATCAAGCGTCAGCACGTTGAGATTGGCCCCAAGTATTGATGCTCATTTCACCAATCGCCAGTTTACATGCGTGCTCGCAGCATCTTGTGGAGTGTAGATTGAGCCGCGACCAGAGCCCTCCTTCAGCATGCTACGCGTCCCGTTGTCTCGATTATCGGCTCGTTGTTGGTATTATAAGATATTATATGGGTATATGTAGAATTGCGACGGTCGAAACCATTCAGCGTTGTCTTACGGTTGCACTGGCGACTGTCGTCGAGGGTGACAGGTTTGCCGGATGACCTCATCTTGGATACGCAAACAGTGAAGTTGACGCTTTCATATCAACCTCGCCGCCGGTCTTAGGTCTCTTCAACATCTTCCACGACAATTTGTGATGAGGAGCAGTCAAGATCAACACAGAATTCTCCAAGCAACATCTTAGTGGTTTCACAATGATCAAACATCTTCTCACAGCTGCCTTTCTGGCTGGCGGCGCCATTGCCAATATAGTCCAAGGCAAAGAAGACATGCTTGTGAGTCGCAGACTCTCAAAACGATTCTATGACGATGCCGGCAACTACAACATCTCCTTCTACCACATCAATGATGTCCATGCCCATTTGGACCAGTTCTCCTCTTCTGGAACAGATTGCACAAAGCCGGAAAAGGGTTGCTATGGAGGGTATGCTCGAGTGAAAACCGTTCTGAAGGAGACCAGGCCATCGCATCCGGATTCTCTGCTGCTCAATGTCGGTGATGAGTTCCAGGGGACGATGTTCTTTACATTTTATGGGGGAGAGAAGATCGCTGAAACGCTGAACCACATCGGGTTCGATGCCATGAGTATGTTTTAGGCTTCTTCCCTCTCCCCCCCCTTCCCCCAAACAATTGTGCTCAGTGATGCAACGGAACCAAATGTAAGTCTAACTGCGTGTTTAGCCCTGGGCAACCACGAATTCGACCGCGGCGACGACCACCTCGGCGAGTTCCTCTCAAACTTGACCTTCCCCATCGTCACGGCAAACATCATCACCGATCATCCGGTCCTCAACCGCACCATCAAACCGTACCATATCTTCCCCGAGTACGACCTCGCCCTGATCGGCGTCACAACCGAGACCATCCCCGACATCTCTCAGCCCGGCGACGGCACTAAGTTTACGGACCCCGTCCAGGCCGTGCAGGCTACCGTCGACCACATCCGTGCCACGACCAACATCACTCGCATTGCTGCCATTACTCATATCGGGTATGAAGAGGACCAGCGCCTTGCACGGGAGACCAGGGGTCTGTATCTCATCATGGGCGGCCACAGCCACACCCCTCTGGGCGACTTCGAAGGCGCGGAGGGCCCATACCCCACGATCGTGGAAAATGTGGACGGCGAGGAGGTCTTTATTGTGACGGCGTACCGCTGGGGTGAATATCTAGGATACATTGATGTCACCTATGCACCGGACGGCAGGATCCTGGCGTATCACGGTGCTCCGATCCATTTGACGAATACCACGAAGCAGGATGAGGAGCTGCAGGCGATGGTGGATGAGTGGAGGGAGCCGTTTGAGGAGTTTTCGAAGCAGGAGGTTGGGTATTCGAATGTTGAGTTGGATCAGTCAGCTTGCCAGCTGAAGGAGTGCCTTCTGGGTGATTTTGTAGCTGAGTATGCCCCTTTCAATTTGTGGATTGGTGTGTCCTGAGGACTGACATGGTTCACAGCGCCATGCTCCAATACCGTCTCAACAGCAGCACAGCCGAGAATTCCCCCGATTTCGCGCTCATCAACGCGGGTGGCATCCGAGCGACCATCGACGCCGGCCCCATCACCCGCGGCGAGATCTTGACCGCCTTCCCCTTCGGCAACGCCATCGTTGAGGTCCCCGTCTCAGGCGAGCGCCTCTGGAAGGTCTTCGAGGGCATTATTGCCGGTCTTAACGTCGAAAACGGCAAGGCAGTCACATCCTTCGTACAAGTAAGCAAAGGCGTCGTGATCAAGTACAAGCCGGACGAACTGCAGGAAGGTGCAGGTAACTATGGCAAAGGCAAGCTCGTCTCTGTGAAGATCAACGGCAAGCTCCTGGACAAGACGAAGCAATACAAGATTGTCACGCTGGACTTCATTGCGACGGGTGGAGATAACTTCTTCAGTGAGAAATTCGATAACTTGGTGCTGCTTGATACCCTGGATGAAGTTGTTGTTAAGCATATTGGGGCCGTTTCACCTGTTGAGATTGCGTTGGAGGGGAGGATCAAGGAGGTTAGTGACTCATGCAAGAAGAGGAGGAAAGCCAGGGGCCTAAAGAAGCGGGCGATGTAGATGTGGTAATGGTTGTGTAAGAACGTTTAGTGTATCAATGTAATTATAACACTTCGTTGTACCCTTTAAGCATTTATCTATTCATTCAATGGTTCATTATCACCCATGTCCCCTCCGATTAGCGACCCCTCAAGGCAAGCATGTCAGCATATGCTGCAACTTCTGCAACACAATCGCCTGCTTTTCAGCCGGAGCAGTCGTCTTGTCATTCGCATCCACCACGCTCACCGAAATATAGCACCCGCTCTTGGCAGTAACCTCCAGCTCAGAAGGCAACCGCTTGCTACCACACCACTCAACGTCATCCTCAGAAAACACACCCAGGTTAACCCGGCTCAACACCCATTTAAACTTCCCGGGAGAGTTGCAGCTCTCACTGACCTCGGGGAAGTTTACGTTAAGGAACACATCCTCCGGCAGGTATGGCTTGCCGCTGGAGATCACTGCATTAGTCAGGTTCGCCGCTAGGTCTGCGTACACCAGGCTGCGCTGCGGCACCGGCGACGTGTTCCACGCAAGCGTGCCCGTCGATTTTCCGGAGAACGCGATCGCGGGGATTTTAGCCTTCTTTGCGGCGTAGGTGGCCGCGCCGACTGTGCCGGAGATGTGGTCGGCGAGGTAGATGTTGCTGCCTACGTTAGGACCGGTGACCGCCAGTTCGGGGAGCTGCCCGTTCCAGAACTGGGGAGCGATTTCGTTGATTCCGTAGCGGATGGAGGTGACGGGGAAGGAGTTGACCCAGTTCAAGCGGGGAGAAGACTCGTTGCGGCCAGTGCGTCCGCTGTTGGCCGGACAGCTGTTGTATTGACAAGGGAGGAGGCGTGGCCAGGGGTCGAGGTCGAGGGATCCTGAGGAGGTTAGAGCGCGTGTTGTTATGAGATGATGCATATAAGTGATTGATAGCGTACCTGATCCGGATTTGTTCTCTGCCGGAGCGGACAAGACGACGTCATGACCGGAGGAGACAAGGGCGTCGTAGAACGACCGGGTGTACAGCTCGGCCCATCCGTCATCATTTGAGTGAATGATGCGGATGCCCTGGACGCCCAGAGTAGGAAGGAGGGTTATCCCTCCAAGCAAGGCCCAGCTTCTCATGGTGTTAGCAATAGACTTGATCTTGCGGTCGTCGCTCTGAGACCAACTCACCGCCGCCCACCTATCTCATAACTGGCAGCTGGTTGAGATACTAGGCATATTATACCTCTCCCAGCATGATCTCAATCATATGAACACGGAGCGTTGCACCGTTTGTTTGAAGTTGCAGCCATTTGGCGCCTCTGTGGCACCAACGAATCATCGTGCATCATCACTTTTTACCCCTGAGCGCGAAAATACAAACCCAAGCCATACAGGACCCAACAATACAACCCCTTGCATTCGGTTCGACCCTGTATCAAGGAAGGCCGTCCACATGTGCCAGTAGCATTGGAGAGATTCAATTTTTTAGCATTGCTTGCGTTGCCAGTGTTGTGAGGTAATCCCTGTTGCTGGTTGCAGTCGGCTACCTCTTAAGATCAATGGCAGACATGACCTTGGAGGCCGTGCTGTCGCAGGTGCTGGTTGGTCAATGCGCAGGGCTGCTAGAGCCTCCTGCTGTCTGGAGGGTTTTCTCGATCCTTGCGAAGAGCAAAAGCCAAGCCGTCTAACAAGATGGAGATCTGAAGCGCATGGACAAGTTATTGAGACTTCTGAGAGGTTGGTATGAAGGAACTATTGATCAGTGTTCTAGGTGAAAGATAGCTGAATAAGGCTGGACTTCAAAGGTTTGCGCGGTTAGGGATTTCCAAGTAGAAGGTCGCAGCGAGCGATCGGCAACGTAAAGGACCTCGCGATCGGTAGTGCAATGCTCTCAATCTTGATAACTACAAAGGAAAGTATCATTCAATATTCCTATTCCAATGTCATTTGTCCCTAGGGTATCATTAGGCGAGTCATTAAACAATATAGTTGTGTCCGTAGAGTACGATTCCCAAGCATCCAGTTGTCCATTGCCTTGAGTGACCTATCCGAGGGTGAAAACCCTAACCCTTGCCAAGACCAACCGTTGTCTGTGTCTGTGTGGCGCTTCTGCACAGCGTCTACCCCATAGTGGGGCGCTGGAGCCATCGTTTGCCACGTGGTTTGGAAAGTCCAAATGAACGGGTCTGTCAACCTCCACACAACGCGCCACAAACGCTCAACTGAGAGCGCTGCTGTTCCTTTACCGCAAATTGTACCGCTCCTCTGTTCGAGGCCGACGACTTCTCACCACCCTGGCTGCTTCGTCGCCCGTAGCTGTTCTTGGAGCTGAGCAGCCTCCTCTGCGCGCAGCTCGGTGGTGCTGGTGTGGAAGGACCGCTCCTCCAAGATGATGTATTTGCCCGCATCCTCGTCGACCGTGTCGAGTGCCGTCATGCCCAGCGTGCCGCTCTTGGTGCGTTTCTTGCCCTTCGGATAGGAGCCGATAGTAACGATAGTGCTGTTGTTTTGACCTCCAGTTTGTTTTCGATCGCTCTGCCTGGGCGTGCTGCCGAGGGCTGATGCGCCGAAGATCTTCTTGATAAGCGGGAAGAGAGTGGGGATGCATGCTCTGTCCGATAAGTTAGCAACTGACTCTCCATTGCGATATAATAGCCAGGCTTCGTCTTAAAAGTCAAGAAACCTACCCAATGAGCACGCAATTACCCTCGATACTGCAAAAGTTAGCAAGGATGTTCAGGGTGACTGTGGAAAGGAGGTTCTCACTTTGTCCAGAGGACGACATCATCGACAGCATAAGTGAAGTCAACCAATGACAAAAGGCCGTCGAGGGTGTAGCACTTGTAAGAAGTAATGGCCGCGGCGCTGGAACCCCGTTAGCAACAAGCTGGAGTTCAGCTTAAGTTCCATCGATACCCACCAATAACCGAAGCCCAACGCAGCCGACAAGCCCAGCTTCTTCTTCCAATTCAGTTGAAGCTTTGAAAGCACAATTGTCGGATACACGGCCAAGTATAAGTCGAAAAGCACTGAGCAGATACCCAGGGCCATGGCATAGTCGACTGTGATCTTTCTGTTCCAGCACTTCTCGATCGGCCCGTTCCACTGTGCCGACGGGGGATTGCACTGGACAAAGTTGATGACAAGCATACCGATCGAGAGCATGACGTAAAGGATCGAGATAATCCACATGATGATTTTGTGCAGTCGGCTTGGGTCGAGGATCTTGGCCAGCAGGATGACGACGGCAAGCTTCGGAATGGTAAACGACAGGACGCCCGGCACAAAGGAGACCACTGTATAGTAGATCGCCTTCGGGACGTAGTCTGGTGGGAGTGTTAACAGATGTCGCCCTCCACCATACTTGATTGCGAAGGATGCGAGAATCACATAAGCGATACTGAGAAACTGTTGTTCGGTCAGTCACACACTGTCTTTGCTGTTGAGTAATCGATCTAGCACTGACAATGCAAATGATGATGATATAATCATCAATAGCCAATCTCCCCTGGGAGATGAGGCGACTGTAGATTCTCCCAACAACAAAGAGGCCAGTCACGCCAGTAAGTGTGCCGGTGACAGTAAGAATGAGAGGCCCCTTGTTCTCATCAGCCCAACCCGGATAGGGTTCGACGAAGGCTGGACTCGTATCGTTCGACATGGTCAATATGTTGTGAAGTCGATATTTGAGCCTTGTGTAAGTGTGATCGAGTGTCGGTGATGTTACATGTAAGCTTCTCTACCAGCAGCCCCGTGGACAGTACCTGAGCCCCCGGGACTGGAGATCAGGGATATGGGGATCCAGAGACTTGGGTTCGCCGGCCTTTATCAATGATGGAGATTCGACAAATTCAGAGTGGCAGTTGGGGAGGGCATCCACGACAAGATATCCGTAGCTCAGGGGCCTCATCAACCCGTGTCGTGAAACACGGACCTTTCTTCACACACCAAGGACGACCCAGGCTGAGTGCTACCAACAAGGTGGGAAGGTGTTGTGTTCTCTTGAAATCACACAGTCCGTGTAGGATATATGACACATCCTCGTCTTAAGGGTATTTTTTGTGCCTGGGGGTGGCGAAATCGTCACCGATGAGCAAACACATTCCCACAACAGATAGCCTAAAGCCCAGCTCCATCATAGCCTCGCCCTCTTAGTGAACCACAGACACCAGTACCCGAGCACCTGCAGAGCGCACGGTCGCTCGCTTGAGCTTTGACAGGAGCCGACGCTTGCGATGCGCATGGCTAAGCTGCCCTTCGAATCCGCCGCTGAGGAACAGTGCATTTCTAGCTTCTTGGCACACTTTAGCTGGGGGCCGGACCTATGGGAGACGAGCAGCTACAGGGCCTAGTCTTGGTCTAGCCTGGGTCCTTTGGCCCTTCGCCTGGAGAACAGACGTCGCCGAGCGGACGCTGCAGTGCACCCTTTCCCATTCGCTTGTACATCATACGATTTTACCCGCTGGTTCCTGTCGCGGAAAAACACCGGTCCACCGATGAGTGTGCTATGGATCAAAGTCACTAACAGCACTGACGGCACTTGGCAGAACGGTCCGTGGTGTAAGACAGCGGGATGGGCCGTTGGCACAGAGCCTCATCTCCTCTTCAGGCCATGTTCCCTCGTCTCAACTTTTCCACTCCCTGTCTGCTCCGTCCAGAAGGCTGCAATGCGGTGAATATTGGGAGTACATGCGTTTGCAGAAGTCAAAACGCAGACGCACGGTTGTTTCGATGTCGGCTGCAGTTCCAACGACCGGATAAGAGGCTGAGCATGCCGCTCGGACCCTCTCGCCAAGAGACTCGCGAAGGAGCGAGGCACTGTCCAGCTTGGCCCAGACCAAATGGAGAAATTCCCCGCATGTCCTCGCCACATGGTCAAGCAGACCATCTCAGTCTTTTTTGTTCGCCCTTGAGATCGCTTCATGTGCTGCTGAGGAGAACGGTACATCACTACATTGTACCTCAATATCTTCAACTAGTATTCCATGTTCATCGACGAGCTTGCAACGCATCGAGTCCTTGTCAACCGGATAATGGGTAAGCGACAAAATGGGCATCCCGGTGTCAGACCCTCTCAGAGGGTCTCTGCATCATCTCCAACAGCTTTGTGCTACCTCCTGGCATCTTTTGGGATCTCGCTGACAGCTTACCGATAGCCTTCGACACACCACAAGATATTGGCGACTTGCTACCCGTGCCGGTGGTTAGGCAAGGTGCACACTGATTAGTGTCCTGCGACTCCATCTTAGCGGATGGGTCCCATTTGGGTCCGGTCGTCGTTCTGCAGATCATTTGCATACCTTATTTTACTTGGCCGACCGGCCCCAAAAGTGCCGGCCTGGTCGCCTTTTTTTTTTTTTACCAATTACAAGTATGCTAATTGATGGCTCAGCGTCTCGCCGCTTTGGAGATGTGGTTCACACGCCAGCGTTGAATGGGAGAATCTCCTCCGATGGTTGACTTCACGCTAGTTGCGAAGTGGCATGCTTAAGCTACACGTGAAGGCTTTCCAGAAGGTAACGACCTGCTGTGTGGTCTGGTTGTCATATATATATCACGAGGAGGTGATTGATAAGGGCACTGGATATCCTCGACCCCGTTTGCCACAGACATACAGACTCAAGGGGACCTGGCTATTGAGAGGAAGGTGGGCTCTTGAGGTTGCTAACCCTTCTTTTCAGTAGCATTATTTCTGGCACTTTCTGCCTGCACCACCAACCCAGCTAACCTCACAAGTAACAGAATCTCCCACGAGAACGATGTAACAATAATCCTATATAGTGGTTGCACTACCTCCCTTTACTACATATAGGGTAGCCTGCACAGTCCAAGAGTATGCTTGGCTAAGCACAGGCTGTCGAATCGTCCACCGGCTCCAACTATTGCCAAGGTCTTATATCCAGATTGTTCCAAAGTACTGGGTTCTATTGTTGGGGCATCCCGGCTCCCAGATGCAGGCCGCGATGTCAACGTCAAGTAATCAGCAAGGCTTCCAACCAGCTGGCTGCTCAGACAAAAACCAAGGTTCCCGAACCCAGTCCCTCACTCATGCAAGGTTGATCTCAAATCCCACGTCAGCAGAGAAGACGGGAGATTAAGTAGTATCATCTGCGCTAGAAATGCTGAGATGCACAAGATCCTCGTCAACTGACTGCATACAGATATGGGCCTTCTTGGGTATCCATGTGAAGTGTTCTAGTCTCGCTTCATTCTCTTGTCGGCAGCCATTCACGGCCCACCTTCCTGTTTAACATGCTTCCCTGCTCCAGTTCTTTCGCCTCCATACTAGCCTGTTGATTTCGAATCATTACCCCTGAGCTTCTACGCGTCCAAAAGACCCAACATAAGCAAGGAAAGCGGGGTTAAGGCCCCAATAGGGTTAAGTACGTGGCATCGGAGCTTCGGCAGCATCCGGTATACCCCGAACATTTGCAGCCGCCTTGCATGGATTAGGCACGGCAAAGCAACCCGGCCCAGGCTCAAAGGGCAGAGCAATGCCTGCAATCTGCAAACGTTTCCAGGAAGCTCAAGTCTATAGCTCTAGTTCGGGCCGCCCCCTCACTTCCTCCAGCTCGTTTGACACCACACCCCCATGTCTTTGAGTGTTGGCGTGGTCTGTCCATTCCAAGCCGGCTGGTTTATCTCACCAGTCTGGCTTATCCATTCTTTTCAGGGGAATCTTGAGTAACATCGTCTTCACGTGGAAGCCATGCCAACAATTGCACTATAGGAGACCGGCGTCGCAGCATCTCCGCCTGGTCAGGGGCTCATCATGGCTGTTGGGGTCGGCATCGTCGGCACGGGGCACAGAGTCGCAGGTTAAATACCACTCGGTGTCCCGCTCGCTTACTGGTTGTGCCGCTTCATCCGGGCATTCTCCAACCATTACCAGATCGTAAAGCCCAAGGTCCGAGCTTCTACGTCCGTCTGCCCGTTTTCCTCTTCTACCGCGCGTTTAAGCCTACCATCACTTCAATTGCCTGGGCGCACAGTCCTTCATTCACACATATCCAGCTCTTTCCCCAGACACTATCACACATCATGATTGGTCATCACCGTCTTGCGGCCCTTCTTTCCGCTGCCGCTGCTCTTCTTCCTTCGGCCTCTGCCGCCGCGGTCGCCTCTCCTGCTTCGTCTGAGCTGGTCGAGCGCACTCTCATTCCCCTCCCTTGCTACATCTTCGGTCCTACCGTGAGCCCCTGGTGGTTGAAGCTGTGCAAGCCACACCTCGACCTCGTCGTCATTGACCTGCGCTCGGCCGACGAGTATGCAGCCAACCACATCCCCGGCAGCTTTAGCCTGCCATTCGAGCCCGTCTCAGCCTGGAGCAACATGGGCCCAGGCGATTTGCTGCTTGAGATGCCACCCTCGGCAGACATCTTCGCGACGCTCGGATCCATCGGCGTGAGCAACCCCAACCCCGCCACCAAGGTCGTCCTTGTCAACGGCGTGGGCAACCCGGCCTTCCCCCAGGCCGCCTCACCCCGTGTTGCCACGACCCTGAAGTACGCCGGTATTTCTGAGGGCCGTGTCTCCGTCCTCGACGGTGGCTTCCCCGCCTGGTTGAGCGAAGGCTACCCCGTCACCACTGCCGTTCCCACGCCCACTCCGCGCACCTACACTGCTACTGAGGACCGCAGCTTCCTCGTCAACATCAGCTACGTCGCCGAACGCATCAATAAGAAGCATCAGCACATCTATATCATCGATGGCCGTGACGAGGCCGTCTACAACGGCACCATTCTCGAGGAATGGGCCGACAAGCCCGGCCATATCCCCTCGGCCGTCAACCTCCCCGCCAAGTATGTCTGGAACCCGGATGGCAGCTGGAAGAGCCCCCTCGAATTGCTTGCTCAGTTCCGTAGCAAGGTCGGCTATGGCGTGAGCCGCAGCTACGGCGAGATTATTGTCTACTGTGGTGTTGGCGGCTATGCCTCGACCTGGTATTTTGTCCTGACTCGCATTCTCGGCTTTGACAACGTCAAGATGTACGACGGCTCGGCTCAGGAATGGAGCAAGTATTATGATATGGAATTGTAATTCGGTTGTGGATTGTGAGAATAGCATAAGATACCCTGATAATTTTAGTTTCCAAATAACTACCGTTTAACAATTATCCGTTACAATCGAATTATTGATTCATCGCCGGCTCCTGTTCTAGAGATTTGGGCAACTCAATTTATACCAATATCCTCACAGTCCCCTTTCCCACATCCAGCAAACTGGTTTTGGCCCCGCCAAAGTCGAAGCCTACCAAGGATATCACGGCCTTAGGAACTAAGGTTCCCCGGGTTCTCATGAAAGATCGGTAGCGAGCGACAGTGTTCGATCTTGTAGATTTCGTCGCTGGTTGTGCAACTGGGAACCATAACTGAAAGCTGATATGGTACTATGTAAGGAACAACTTTGCGCTACTTTCACAGAGACATCGAAGGCTATCTACTGTTAGAAATGACCACTGGCCAGAATCCCGTCTGAGATCTTGGAAGGTTGTTCCATCCTAGCGGCTCCTCTACCTCTACCTCTGGAAAACACACCTGCCGATCGATATGAGTGAAAGTGTCCCCAGTCTCAAAGCCAGGAGTGATAGGGCTTAATACATTTCCCCCCTTGATCTTTGCTTCACTCTCCAGCAACAAGTTCAGTGAAACAAATGAGCCAGACCACAAAGCTGCATATTCTCTTGTCAAGATACCCATCCTGTTCGATAAGGCCAAAACATTTATTAGGTATGATCAGCACAAAGCCAGCAAGTGTCCGAAGTGGTGGTAAGGCTTTTGAATTTGTTGTGTTCTGTTGACTTTGCTCCACTTGTTGTCAGAGTTCAAAGTGGTAAAGGAAGAAGTCTGCGACTTCTGGAGTACTTCATGTCTGTTTTCACGAGATGGTGGCTGCAACTGAATCATAATCTTTACGGAGGGCAAGATGGCGTGCTCGGACCTTTGGCTCTCCGGCAGAGGTAAATGAATTGGTCGCTCGCTTGAGATACCTAGGACCCCAGACATATTTTCTCAGGCTTTCGCCAACTCAAAGAATGGTATACGTTATTCCTATAATTCTGGAACCCAGGAGGGTAAGAAAATAGACATGCAATGCTCGCAGAGCATGGCATGTCTGCATGCTTTCCTGTATACACTAACATATCGAAACTGTGACAATCGTACATAGCCCACACAGCCCAGTTAATATTAATATTATGCACGGACAGTCTGTAATGCGGCTGGATGCCGTAACAAGGAGAAATGTTAGGCACTTCACACACGGCATCTCAAGGATCAGCCACGTTATGTGAAATGGAAGTCTGACGTATTAACATCAGCCCTGGTACCTTCCATCCCTTCTTGAATGATGAACAGTAGCAAGAGTGACGACAACTCTATCAGGAACATACATTGAAGCTTTGTCCAGTTGCTGAATTCAATGGAGGTGTGCTGTATATCACCCCACTGAAGAAAAAAGTGGCAGTATCTGATGTGAAGAACGCTTCCAAACTTGCGACAATGAGCAACATCAATTTCCCTGGTGTGATTACTGCCCCAAACATGTGAAAGTGCGACCGGGAGTTTGTCAGCACGATTTTTAGACAATTCATAACTATCTCCAATGCTCAGACCCGAAAATATAGACCGGTCCACTTTGTATCGTATTGTCATGTCATACGTCCCAGGCTGATTGTAATAGCTGAGTTATCACTCTTAGCTTCTTCTGATCTTGACGCAAGCCATTATGGCAGCAGTCAGTAGTTATTATTCTCGATCTCTGCAACGCCTGTTCGATATCTGTAAGTTTAGTAATGGGAGTTGAGGATTTGAATCCCTCTGAAAATGTGCGTGGCTCTTCACTCGCTCTGTTATCTCCTTGCTTCTCAGTCTTGCAAGACGAAGGTCAGAGCGGTAACCATCTCTTACCAATGGCACCATTGGATAGCCCATGAATGAACTAGGAGTCTACGCCTGGCCAAGATATCACAGCTGTGGTGCTCCGACATACGTCGCTGTGAGCAGCACTTGGTTGTTCTGCTCGAGCACATCTTGTTGGTTGATACAGAGGGCATCAATTCACAAAAGTGTCCCAGCTAGGATGCAGTTATCTTTGTTATATAGCCATGCGCTGCTGTAAGTTCACAACTACCTAGGCTGTCGGCGATGTTGTCAGAATGTGAAAGACCCATAGACCAGTGGAGCTAAAGGTTTAGTGGCAGTCTGCAAGGTGTCCAACAGCCCAAGCGGTCTGGCGACAAGGCCAGCTATTGGAGATGTAGAACCAATCAAGTAGATAGCGGCATGGAGATGAAAAACGGGGGTGAGAAAGCTGTGTCCGTAGTCTGCATCATCCGTCGGTTTCCGAAAGAAGTCTTATATACAGAACTTACCTCTGCCACAAGATAGGACAAGTGGCTTCTGACTGCTGCCAGCAATGGTTGGTTCCGCTTAGGGGGCTGAGTCGTCGCCCCCTGGCTTTGGTTGGTGGATGCTACAGAAGACTCTTAAAGCACACGGGGCGGGCGTGCCAAGGCCTGAAGGCTTGGCCGCGCCGTGTAAGTCCAGGTACTGCTATGCAACTGACGGTGCTTTTTATCTCTTAATAGCTTCATGTCGGCCGGTTAACAAGCGATATGGACTGGATCTTAACCACTGCCTGAGCATGTTTTCTACAGCAACGACATCGACAACTCCCGCTTCTACAGGATAAGCTGTAAAGGGTCAAGAATGATGAAATTTCTGCTCGAGATTTTCCTCCTCACCATTCTCTTTATCCTCGCCATTTACTACGCCTTCCTGCTCCCTCCCAAACACCCCACTAATATTCCAACCGTCCCATTCTGGGTCGCTCTCTTGCCTTTTTTCCAAGATATCGACCAGTCGGACATCTTTCACAAATACATTCAGCAGCCACTGAGGAGATACGGCGCAGTAAAGCTGTGGTTCGGCGCACGATGGAACATATTAGTCCATAGTCCGTCCTACTTGGCCGAGATCTTCAGGGAAGAGGATATATACCAAAAGAGCGGTAACCAGAAGAAGATCCCTTACAGCGTCTTGGCGGAGTTCCTCGGGGATAACATCATCTCCAGTCATGGAGAGACCTGGAAAGGCTACCGGTCGGTGATCATGCCGGCACTGAAGAACTTTGATACAGCAAAGATTGCTGCCAACGCGAAACTGCTTTGCCAGATCTTAAGGGATGAGCAACTCCGGACCGGGAAAGGCGGCGTCTTCGTGCAGGAGATCCTTCAAAGGTACTCGGTGGCAAACTGTTCGGAAGTCCTCCTCGAGATGGATCTAGAGGTGAGACCAGGGGAGATTTTAGATTCGTTCATAATGACAATGGCATACTAACTAACCTTCTGTAGGCATTGAAGTCACCTGATGTGACGATTCATGTCCTACAAAGCGCAGTGAAGAGAGAGATCTTCAAGCCCATCTTCATGAACTTTCCAAGGCTGGACATGTTTCCCTTCCCCAGCCGCCGAAGGGCTCGCCAGCTGGTTCGCCAGTTCAAGCAGGTGTTGAGGTCTGCTCTTGTGACTTCATATTCTTCGGCATCTCTAGATGGGTTGAATCGCAGGATGCTGGATGCTCGAGAATCCGGAATGTGGACAGAGAAACAACTTCTTGACAACTTGACCGTCCTATTTGTGGCAAGTCAGGAGAATCCTCAGCTTTGCATGATATCGACACTCTACCTCCTGGCAAAGCATCTGGTAACTGGCGTTCATTATCATATCAAGAACTCACATTACTGACAGTCTCATCAGGAAGCGCAAGAGAAACTCTATAATGAGATCGTAAATCACGGCCTGGATGATGCCACAGCATCCCTCAACACCAACGTCCTTCAGAATATGCCATTCCTAACCTCCGTCATCTACGAAAGCCTGCGCCTCTTTCCCCCAATCAACCAACTCATCAACAGACGTGCCAGCACCAATATCTACCTGGGCGGCACAATCTTCATCCCCGAAGGGACCTATCTCGGCTACTGCTGCTACTCAACCAACCGCGACAAGTCCGTCTGGGGTCCGACCGCGGACGACTTCGACCCAGCCCGATGGGGGGACACGCCGGCCGCCATCCAAAAACACTACCGCATGCGGCGTGCTCGGGCAGAATTCATCAGCTTCCACGGCGGACGGCGGGCGTGTCTCGGGGAAAAGTTTGCGCTGCTGGAGATGCGGATCACACTGGTTGCGCTGGTGCGCGAGTTTGTCTGGGAGCTGGATCCTGCGTGGGTCACTCGGATGACGCCGGTAAGTGCTCTACCTCCTCCCCAGCATCGAGTCGAGGGGATCGTACATTTTGGTGGAGCTGCAGGCTGCGCTGGTTAAGAATCTCCAGTTTTTGAGAACTTTTTCCCCCCTCCTCTTTTGCTGACATGACATGGGTGATAACAGGCTGGTCCACTGTATCCACGCGCATTGAAGCTTGTGTTTAGGGAAAGGGAAGGAAGGACTGGTCCTTTGCAGATGGTTTGAGAACATACTATGCCGGGATTGGTCAGTGCTTACAAACTTGATCTTTTACAACTTCTTCTGCCTGACAAATCATTCCTCAATAACCACTTGATGGATACCAAATTACCAAATGAATTCAAGCACGAACATTGTTCGCCTCTTTTTCTCTGTCATAGCCTTCATGACCCGATACATGACCAGTTCGTAATTTATGAAAACGCGGTACTCGGATCAGATTACGGGCTAAACTAGCAAACAACTGATATGTGCAAACAGCCCCTGGTCAATGCCCCGTGAAATCGGGCACTTTTCCCTTACGTGGTGAAACTTTCTCAAATCCCGAACACTATCACGTCAGCAATGTAGGCCAGGGTTAATGTTGTCAAAGCCATACTATGAGTATGAAACCAGCAGGTACATATACAGAGTGGGGAGCTTGAAGGCTTATTATTGTTTGCACGAGCAGAGAGGCTGTGGCTTTCAGCTCATGTTCAGACAAGTAGAACGATTCGTATCTGATACCCCCGAATTGTTCGAAAGTGCGATGGCAGTGCTAGACATACTGTCATACAAACCCGATTGTTCTGTTTACATCGTACGGAAAGCTTGGATAGCCCATTGTAGCACAAAGCATGTTAGCCTGGCATTGACGCAGGCAGCAACTTCCTTTTGTCTCATTCCCCCGATATCCAATGCCAAGGCTCAGGGGGGTTCTTTGTCCGATTGTAAGCGGGCTTGATGCCCTTAAGTGAACTTGAATTCTACGATAGAGGACGCTCGAACATACTTTTCGAGTGTGTATTGAGCGAGTTTTTCATGCAGCAGTTGCGTTAGGTTACCCACCCCAGCAGCTCATACTCGCCAACTTACAGGAGATCACGACATCTCATCAAAGGACCTTGCCGTACTCGCTTTCTAGTCCTGAAGAGGGCGTACCCTGCTCAGAATCAGATATCGTGAATCTTGTTTTTAGGCTCCTGTTCCTCAAGTTCAACGATTCATTCCCTGCCCAGGGTGCCAGTTTGAACCACGACACAAGAAGCTCCAACACACCGGCAACTGAAACATTATGGAGGTTTCAAACCAAGGGACGTCGTTCTACCACCGCTTTCGCAGTTCCTTTTACAACCCCAGCAATGCATTGTCAATCTCCTGCTCTGAGATGTCTCAGAGCTTGTGTTCAATACCTCAGCATGCGAACAATATTCACAAGAAGCATCCTCCACCCTCACCTTCATCCCCAGATGGATCAAGATATGTTGCCATCAACGGCTCCTACACCCACAATGAACATAACAAAACAGCTATTGACGCTTTTTTCGCCAACTTAATCCTCTCTCAGACTTCCTTCCAACAAACCCATCCCATCCAACATACCCCAGAGAGCATCACACTTGCCACCAAAATCGTCAATCTCTTCGATAGCTACCTTCGGTACCACGGTGGCATCAATGACCAGTGGGAATCACACGGCCGCGAGTATTTCACCCATTGCGTGCGCCACTTCACGGCACAAAATGCTCCGATCGAGTTCTGCTTACCGGCCTTTCCATGCAAGTCGTCCAACCTGGACAAGGTGATCGGTACAGACCCGGATAAAGGGGAAGAAATAGCACTGGAACGGCTACACAGCTTCATCGAGGCCGTCGATGGAATCTATGAGCCGGGAGGAAGGCTCTGGATCATCAGTGATGGTCATGTTTTCAGTGACTGTATCGGGGTTGACGATTGCACTGTGGATGCTTATGGCGAGAAGCTACGACGGATGAGCCACGCAATTGGGTTGCGTAAGGGGAAGCCAGATCGTGTTGTCTTCCGGTCGCTTGTTGATCTTTTCCAGCTGGGGACAGTTAGACAAGGTAAGGAGGAGTCAGGACTTGTACAGCAACTTGATAATCTGCCTCCGGTCACGCATTACCTCGAGACACGAATGACAGACGAAGCGGAACTATGTCGCCGAATCTTGATGGCAGGTTGCGGCCCGTCCAGAACTGCAGTGAGGGCTAGGATCGAATCCAATGATTCTGCTATCACTGCACTTTACAGGGGCTTCTCGAGGTTTATGCTGGAGGACCTGGAGCTACATTCCCTGTCCAGGACGAGGACCAGGTCCCAGCAGAAGAAGCTGGCGACAAAAGTGGCTTTCGAGATGATACTGGTCAGTTGCAACAAGCGTATATACCTTAAACTTGCCCATATTTTGACCTGGCGTTCTCCTGAACAGAGAAACCAAGCCTATTCGAACCTTGTCGAGTTGCTCTTCCCACACCACGTCCGGCTCTCAATCCATGCGTAAGTGCAATAGCACCTAAAGCATTCAAACAGGCCTTATGGAAGCAGTTTCTGAAACTTTTGACAGACACAACAACGCTGGTCCCAAATTCGGAATCCGTCTCTTCGATCCCTCTCGGGTGAAAGCCGTGAAGGATCTGACAGTTGGCAGTGAACTGGAGGCCTCGCCGGACCTGCTGCACATCCCGACGCCCTGGCACAACTGCATTGTGCAGCTCGGGGGCCAGGATGTGTTCTTCCTGACCAAGGCAAAAGTTGCACGTGCGGCACTCGTCTCGGGAGTGGTTACAGGAAAACTGGCTGGGATGGACGAGGGCAGTGCATACTTTGCGCTGGAGAGGAGGACCATTACTGTGCTCTCTTCTGTGAGCCTGGCAACTCCTGCAGTGGCTAGTGCTGACAGTATCACCGTTCTGGAGGCGGCAGGGGGGCGGCACATCAACGGATTTCGGGTGCATATGGGGGACAAAGCAGAGAATGAGGATGACGGTGTAACGGCCGGAGGTCGCTTTGGCATCGGGATGCCAAGAACGGGGACTCCCGTGACCGCCGTGCCGGCATTGTCGGCTATTGGCGATTGCTAGATCGTGGCTTCGGAACGGCGGGGGCCCACATCTTGCGGAAATGGCCCGATCGGCCAAGATCGGGAGCGGATAGATATCGTAGCTCGTAGTTAAAAATTGTTTCCACCGAGACTAGACCATGTTTTCTTACATCACGATATTTTGAGCTGGTTGCCTAGTGTATGCCCAGAGTTTGGCTGCTTTGTTAGGCGCGGGGGGCTAAGATCGGGAGTCAGGGGGCGGTGGTGCACGTGTGCGTCCAGCGCTTGCGCATTACATTCTCCCCGGAGGAATATGGCACCCTGTGGACACTGCTGGCGACGATACGAGTTCGTTCTCTGAGCCACAGGATCTGGTGTCCGGGGTCAGCAATCAGCATTCGGATAGCAGTGTCGCACAAAGCTTGCTGCTTGACAACGAAAATTGGCTGCCAAGTCACCCAGCTTCCCCAAATGTGACAAACCATCAGAACTATCAGGTCAACATCTCGCCATTTTCCCGCGTGGGATCTCGTTGCCAGTACCTTCTAACCCTCACAATTCTCTCTTATTCCCTCGCCTGCATCCTGCCTAACTAACATCGAGGGAAGACTTCACATGCGCATGAAGTAGCACAACCAGTGAAGAACAGTTGCATTCCTTCTCTCTGGAACGTGCTCGGCTGACGGGGACGAATTTAGAAGCATGCTGGCAGGAAATCCGTAGAGAAAACCTGGCTTCCGGGCCCCCTGGCCTGCCGCAGAGGTTCCAGAACCAGGATCGAAAGTAAAAAAAGAGTGAAGCGCGAGCAGCGAGCGACAGCGAGAAGGGCAGGTGGTCCAAACTTTTGTGCATCTCCACAATTTGCTCAAATCAACGCACGCAGTTCGCTCTTGCTTCTCCTGTTCCTGAGGTAAGACGGCCGACAAGGCCCATTTTTCAGCTGATCAACAGCCAATCACAAGCGTTGCCGATCGGATCTAGTTGCTAGGGCGGGCCACCCATGCCGCGTTTTGTTCTCACACGCTCTGGTTATGCGTGTTCTGCGGGCGGTGCAGGTGCAAGGCAAAAGTAGGCGATGAGCTTATTCCTCTCTGCGTGCCTGCTTGTCCGCGCCGCTGGTGGTACTTCTGTGCAATTGGCGTCGTTTTGTCGGGGGACAGGATGGAGCCCTTGGGGAGCCTGTTGGTCAGACATTAATAACCATGCTTTTCTAAAACAGCTTAAAAGCTTCATTGCTCTGGCCTCGATCCGGTGTTGAGCTGGTCTCATGGTGATTGACGTGCTTCTGATTTCCATTTAAACTCTTCCCACGAGGTTTCCCCCCTTCGTACTCTTTTGTTGTAATCCAACCACTCGGTGTCCAAGCTTCAAACGAAGACCAGACTACTTCACCCTACTCTGACATCCTCAGACCAAACTTCACGCAATGGACCACATGGACCACGGCGGCGGTATGGCCATGACCGCAACCGTGACAATGGCGTCAGCGACAACAACCGCCCCCGCTGTCGCGAGTACGACTAAGGCTGCTATGAGTATGGGCGGGCATGGTTGTAAGATTTCTGTAAGCCTCCTCTCTCGCCCTGTCTGTGTAACCGCGTGACCAGTCGTCTAACCCTCCAAATTGCAGATGCTCTGGAACTGGAACACCATCGACTCCTGCTTCATCGCCAAGTCCTGGAAGATCTCCTCCAAGGGCCACTTCGCCGGCTCGTGCATCGGCGTTGTGCTGCTCGTCATTGCGCTGGAGATGCTGCGGCGCGCCTGCAAGGAGTATGACCGGTTCCTGATTAACAAACATCTTCGCGCGACGTCCGCGGCGGCGGCGAAGGCCTCGAGTTCGGCGAAGTGCGATTCTCAAGACAGCATCCCCGCTGCGGCTTGCGCCGTGGTCAGCTCTGGGTACCGGCCAAATGTGTTTGAACAGGCGATTAGGGCACTTCTGCATATGCTGCAGTTCGCTGTCGCTTACTTTGTCATGCTGTGAGTTGCTCGTGGACCTTGATTGCTCGAAGCTGGCCGCTAACTTATCCGTCTCTTGCAGTTTGGCTATGTATTACAACGGTTACATTATCATTTGCATCTTCATTGGCGCGTATATTGGCAGCTTTATCTTCCACTGGGAGCCTCTCGGAGGGTGAGTTAGCAGCCGTTGAGTCCGTTTGTTGTCTTGGGAGCACATGTTGACCAAATTGATAAGGGGTCTACAAACTAGCGCGACTCAGCAGGCAACGGTTTGCTGCGGTTAAGTGCTTCACTGGGCCGTGGAAAAGGGGGCAGAGATGGGATCGAGACATGAGGTTCTGTTGCTATTTCAGAGGGTAGATACCTCGTCGCATAGCAGGGGAGAAAGGGGTAAGGAGCATTGATAGACATAATGACTTGTGATGTTAACGGTAGGGATAAAACCAAAGATTAAACAATACCAGCTCCAGAGAGATCGTCTCTCTCATGTCTAACCAAACATATGTGGCATGCATGCCGGGGTATCAATGAGCCCAACGTCCACCCCTAGTTAATCCTCACTTGTAGAAGCTCTCCATCCTCCTCTTCATCCGGCTCAACCTTGCTATCCTTCAGGTCCATATGCTTCATTTGAGTCACCAGACCGCCCAGCGTTTGCGCATCTCTCTCGTCCATGAAGCTCTCAGCTCTCATAATCAACCTGCTCTGCGGAACGGCCGATCTTAATCTGTGTGCTGTAGGATCATCGTGTGCCTTACGACAATGTTGACACGCACAACCGGGGACATATTTAACCTCTCCTATGACTTGCCCAAGTTTGGTTTTCGTGTCGTTGTCCATCAAATGGGTTAGGACATGCAAAGTTATCAGACCTAGTATCATATTCTGGCCCTGGTCGTTCAGCCCCTTAGCGGCCAAAAGTAAAGTAGACTGGAGCTCTTGAATATCGGTTGGATCAACGTAGGTGGTGTTGGCAGTCTTATCGAGGAGACCTTTTAATCTGTTAAGGACAATGAAACCGAGATGGACAAGAGGCTGACCAATGAATGAGTCGAAAAAGCTAAATCCATGGCGGATATAGTAGATGCGGATAAGAGTTTCAAAGTGACGGAGAGCGGCGTCGCGAATCTGTCTGGGATTCAACTGCTCTATCCCAATATTTCCGGTGATATTATGGGATGGCGAGGATATCGGAGTTGTCATCTCCTCGACACAATAGGGCTCGTAAAGAGCCTTCACGATAATATGATAGTTGATACTGTGAACAATGTGTTAGTAATTCGGCTTCTTAGCATGATGGCTGCATGCATTACAGGATCCCAGCACTTACTGTAATAGTAGCTGGCTTGGAAGCGTAATATTCTCAGGAGAAAGCTCCGTTGGAAGATTGTCGAACCATTGTTTGAGCTTCATGTAATATGAGTGAACCCTGTCCAATGGAATAGTGGACTTTGGATCCTGTCTGCCAAAAACCTCTAACCATTCGCTATTCATGATAGCGCGGACATCACACATTGCTTTGAAGACCAGAGGGAAATGCGCTGAATATGCCTTTTGGTCTTGAGGATATCTCAATCGAATTTGCCCGTACCAGCTTGGATCCTTGTTTGGATCAGGCAAAGGGATAGAGGGCGGTTGTTTCACTTGAGGGCGCTCATGCAAAACGTATGCGTACATCCTGCGGCCTTAGTGTCAGTATGGTAAGCAACCATTGAGTGTAGGATCAACACATACGCCTGGAAATTAAACAAAGCCCATGCCGTGAAAGCCTTCGCTCTCGCCATCCTCGTATCTAGCTTGGTGTTTCCAGGATTGAACAAGCCAACTCTTTGTGCCATCGCCACACCCTTCTGGGTAAACTGAGTGCCAGTGGCATCTGCGGCGTGCATGATATGGACGAGGTTCAGTAGGACGGAAGCTTGGATGGTGGTAAGCCGAATTCTGCCACTTGCTTCTTCAATGTCCCAAAGTCGCTTCGCTTCGGCCAGGAACTGCCAACCAAGAGTCTTGGGATTCCATGCACTCTCGTTCCGGTTTTGGAGTGTTTGATCAGCTGCCTATATATCCGTTTGTCTTAGAACAGGGCGCTTGCTGGGTAGTGCGAGTGGAAACTCACAGTTGCAATTGCCAAAACGCAGTTGACGAGCAGCGAAGAACAACAGCCTTGCCGCCCAGTGGCCATGTCCTGGAGAAAGTAGTCCTTCTGAAACACGGGAAACCATTGATACTCGTTCAAAAAGTAAAAAGCAAGAAGTTTTCTCATAAGCTCATCATCTGCGCATACCGTAGTCCATTCGGAAGGCTTAGCTGAACTTAAGAAGGGCTCGATAAGCTCGGCAGCGTGATATGGTTTGGTGTACGGACTTTCCAATGCAATTGCTGAAGCTGGAGAGGAGAGGGAAGATTCAGACATTTGTGGCGAGGGCAGAAGTCCGGTTGGCAACTCGAACTCGTGCACCTTAATCCTGCGAAGGTATGGGTTGTCACCCCGTACGAGATACCGCGGCAATGTCCTGAGGAATGGATCGTGATAGCGAAACCGCGTTTCGGGGGTAACAGCCAACTGCAAAAGAAGATCACCCTCTTTGATATAGCGCAGAATAGTGTCCGGGTCGGTACCAGACCTGATGCGCTTTACAATTTCGAGCACCTCAGGCTCGGGCCGATCGCGGAGGTGATCAAAGATCTGCTTAAAGGTTGCCTCGCGGCTACCCAGCTCAAAGAGCTTTCTTTTGAGAGCCTGGCCATGGGTCTCATTGCTGTTGCTGGTGTTATAGACACAGCTGACTCCGCTCGAGACGCAAGAGTTGCAGGCCGGGCGGGCGCCGTTGCACTGTGCGGTATCGACGTCAGTCGCACCGCGACTGCTGAATGTTGCGCTTGACAATTGTAAATTTAAGCGTTTAATATGCGTACCTTGACCTTTCGCTTCCGACACGTCTCACAGGCCGCAGTGGTGTATGATTTTCGCCGGGAAACGGTTGTGGTCTTCGCAGAGGAAGCTGTCTGCGGGCTAGGCGATTTGGACGTTGAGGAAACAGGCGATGTAACTTGAGGTGAGGTCGAATATTGATAAGCCGGGTGATATGCTTGTATTGGAGGATATTGCGTCGGAGGACATTGGCGTATGGCTAGAAGAAGTGGCCGAGGGGCAATGGGAACGGCTGTGTCTGTTTGCTGTCTCTGTCGCATGACTGTGATTTCGCTCGCCTTGCGCTCAGCTGGTCTTGGTCTTGATTGGAGAGCTGAATCTGCAGCAGCAGAGACACGCGCGAAATGCGCGTGCCGACAGCCCGGGATACGGGAGTGACAGGGCCCAGGGGCATCAGCGGGGTAAATTCCGATCTGGATCTGGTACTGCTCATTGGAGGGCGTAATCCCGATGTTCAGCCGACCAAACCTTAATATAGACTTGGTCTCCAGGTTATCATGGCCCTCCATTTGGTCATGAAACATCGGCGTCGCTGTTCAAGGTCTACGGTGACTGAAATATGTCTCTACAACTCTTTCCCAACCACCGGGTCTTTGCTTGCAAGAGCCGTTCAAAGATGGCGTAAAGACAGGCAGACCGCACAGTGTCAGGTCAAGGATGCAAACTTTTAAACGTTAACTCTACGAAGATCATCTCGAATTATCTGTGCATTAATACAAGTAGCGCTGACAGTACAAAACTGTACAAACAGTTGGGCTGAACAGTATGTACACCTTCAGCCCTTTCGCGCAATCTACACAACGAAGAACTGAACAGTAGAAAAAAAAGCCAGGAACCACCGCAGTCCAGATCGGCCCCAAGCGGAGTTCGCAGATTTTCAGATGCGCGATCGGCTTCTCCGATCTGAGATCTGTCGATCTGAAAACTCGCCTCGGACATCATTAAGGTGTGGGTCTTTTCGGTCAGCTCTGCCCCACAAAGGGTCCCACACGCAGGCTGCAAGCCTCCACACCCCGTTAAATGGACAAGGCCATCACCAACCTGCGCGCTGACTCTGACAGCTAGCAGCTGACCCATACCTTCAACCAACCTCTCGTTCGGGTCAGAGCATCATGACGTCTTGATCGACGAAACCTTAAGATCCACGATATACCTCGTCCCCGCGTGTTCCGTGACGGTGTAGATGTGCCCACCGTTCCGCTTGTCATAGCTCAGGTCCTCCGGACCGCGAGGCACGATGCCACCATTCTTCCTCGCTGTCTTACCCGGCACCCAGCCGAAGATATCGCCGCGATTGTTGCCGTTGCTGCGCGAGATGTAGAACTTTCCGTTGGCCGAAACAGCGCCTTGCATACGCTCGATGCCAACGCAGTAGGCCCAGGTGCCCTTGGCCTTCTTGCCGCTAGACGTCACGAGCTTGCGCGTCTTGTAGTCGAGCTGGAAGCGCACCAAGCGAATCGGTTCGCTAGTTGACTTTTGATACTCGCCAACGATGAGGCTGTCCGGGCTGGTGGTCCGGTCGAGGGAGATGAAGCTGAAGCGGAAGGGGAAGGAGGACGTCCACTTGTACCATCTAGCGGCAACCATATATCGATTAGTGATCGGTGATGGGGTAACGGATAGCAACAGTGATTGCCGACGAGTTCCGAACTCACCTGATCTGAGGAATAACATATTTATATCCTGCAGCCGAGTATCCACCGCCGGACTTCTTGCCGACCCCATCACCATCACTGACCTGCCAAATATTGTCGAGATCGAACACGCGAATACCGTTCTTTGTGTCCACGACCCAGAGCGTGTTGCCATACCACATAATCCCTCCAGCATGGATGGGCACGGCCTTGAAGTTGTCCGCAGCATGGGGATAGACAAGCAGCGCATGACGATACTTGTTGGTCTTGCGATTCACAAACGTGACGCGCACACTCTTGTCATCATTCCGATGCCAGCTAACGATCCAGCCGTCTTTCCCCTCGTACAGATCGGAAGAGCACACGTCTGAACTCCAGTCACTGACCAATCTCGTATGCC
>Ga0065720_1019489_pt1 | contig 25078 bp, 23 predicted proteins | sample Thericmetagenome_FD_59107 | JGI IMG/M metagenome (GOLD analysis project Ga0065720, IMG submission 59107) | Thermophilic microbial communities from the Joint Bioenergy Institute, California, USA of rice/straw/compost enrichment - eDNA_2 v2... | ecosystem: Engineered > Solid waste > Grass >... | reverse complement strand
TCCTTATTGTGTAGTATAGACTTGAGACCGAAGTTGCCAGACTTAAAGAGGAAAACGAACACAATAAAAAGGTTATCGCTGAGCAGGCCGAGAGAATAGACTATCTATCAAGGAGATACAATTCAACTGATAGTTATTCCGAGGAAGTTCCAGAGAGAGTCAGAGTTAAGAATGAAGTCCTTGAACGTGAGAATAAAGACTTGATTGAGAAAATTGCTCGTTTGGAAAACGAGCTTGCCATGCACAAGACTTTTATGAAGCAAAGTTATGAGGAGGATCCCTATGGACTTAACAAGAAAATTCAAAATCTAGAAGTGGAGAAAATTAGACTGGCTGAGAATAATGAATATCTGGCAGAGAGGGTCAGAATGATTGAGGCCTCTTATAATAATCTGAAGGATCAGCTGGATGACAATATTGCCAAGTATGAGGATCTTCTGAATAAAGTCAAAGACACTGATGATGATAAAGAGAAATATGCAATGCATGCCAAGAAGCTTCACGAAGATCTTAAGAACCTGAATAAAAGCTATGTTAATTTACAGAAAAAAGTTACCCAACTGGAAAAAGAAAATAAAGAGCTTGCCGAGAATCTGAAAACGGCAGAGGCTGAAAAGAAGAGTTATGCTGAGAAGTGGCTCAAATTATCCAAGAAAGCTAAAAATGAAGACCTGAATAAAACTTCATTCAAGGCATTAGAGCTTGAAATTTCCGAAAAGACCAAGGAACTAGAGGAATATAGAGAAAAGTTTGTCAGTGCAAATGCAGAGCTTCAGGTGCTGAAGGAAAGCGAAAAGGCCTATAAGGAAGTGATCGAGAAAAAATCTAAGGAATTAAAGGAACTTCAGGATAAATTTGAGGCCGATGCCAAGGATAAGGAGATCTTATTACATAGCAACTTGGAACTCATTGACAAATTGGAAAAGCTTCAGCAAGAGCAGGCAACCTTGAGTCGCAAGAGTGAACAAGGTTTCAAAGATAGAGAGGAAATAAATAGATTGAGAAACTCCGTTCTCCTTTTACAGAAGACTATAAAACAAATGGAAGTCGAGAAATCTGAACTTTCAAAGAAGCTCATTGAGCTGACTCAGGAAAATGACAAGCTTTATAAGAAGAAGATGGAGCTGGAGCAAGCTAGTTCTAAAGCAAAGATGGAACTTCAATACGCTAATACTAAATGGCAGCTGTTGGTCAAAGAATATGAGAGATTCCAGGAAGATCATAAGAAGATTTTGAATGATTACAAGAGCGAGAATGATCTGATAGACAACCTTCAGAAGAAACTGACAGACCGTGATGAGTTCTACAGACCCAGTAGCATGCTTGCTGTCTATGACTCTCATAAAGATGACAAGCTGCTCTCTCTGAAAAAAGAAATAGAGAAAATAGAGAAAATGGATGAGACTCTCTTCCACTCAATCTTCCAAGCTCTTGACGAATATGTCGTTCACATTAAACATATGATTGACTCTAATCCCATGAACAGCAAGTATAACAGGCTACTTGTTAAGTACTACAAGGGATTAGAAAGAATCAAGGAACTTGAAAAGTTAGTCGAGAATAAGGACATTGAACCCTTCGATCCTAACTTTAGCGTAAATAGTTGTGAAGTCTCTGGGGTGAGAAGTGAGTTGAAATCAAGAAGTGTCGGCAAAGAAAGAAAAGCCTTAGAAGAAATTCTTGACAAGACCAACCAAACCATCAAGCTCAAGCAGTCCTTAGGAGAATCCTTCGACACTTGCACACCTGGGAAAACTACAACTTTGGAACTTGAAACTAGATCTAGTTCAACAGAGAAAAAGTCAAGGGGATCCCTAAATAGACTTATCGCTGAGAGATTAGCTTCTGCTTCTAATCATAGCAGTATGAGTCTACTTAAGGGAATACAAACCCCCAGCACAGCTAGTACTAAATCTTTATTAACAAGCAAGAGTGTGGAGAGACTCGGGACTAGAAAAGGAAACCGTCTTGAGACTGAACCTGCTTCAACATCTAATTCAAAATATAAGAAATTGCTTAAGAAAACACTGGGGAACATCCAGGAAAAGGGAAGGCCATCTGTTGGTGGCAGAAGCTCTTCAAAGGGAAGGTCATATCAGGACCTGCATTTGTCTAAGAAGGAACACCAGGTGACTCAAAGTCTGATTTTAAGTGGCTCGATTCAACAATTAGCTAACATAATGACGAATCATTTCAGAGAGAATAATAAAGTCTAAGGATAATAAATGTATTATAGAGTATGAATGAGATTTCCTTTATAGAAGGGTGTATTCTTACACAAAACTTAAAGTAATATGTATCCGAATTTTTTCCTTTCATCTAATTTCAGCTCTCTTTTGTTAGAATGTATGTAATTGTGGAACTCAACAAAGAACTAACATCTCATTAACAAAAATAAAGCCCTACCTTCTGAGCAACACTGTAATTATAAACCATAGACTTGATCTGATTAGAAGGCGAGTTTTCATTTATATCCTTCCAAGCATATAAGTTCTCCCCAGCGAATCGCTGAATTTCATCATCCAAAATCTAAAAAAAAATTAATCCAATAGCAATACCAATCAAACCTTAGGAGAAAATTCTTTAATGACTTTGTCAAGTTCAGAGCTGACATGGAATGCCGACCCTAATCTGAACACCTCCTCATTCAATTTCTTTACAATTTGCTCATGATACTTATACTGGGCTTCGGCAACTGCGTCTTTCATGATACACTTTACCTGAGCAACCTGGACATCCTCGGGTCTTAATAAACCCTTAGTAATTGCAATGAGATAATTTATCAAGTGGAAAACCTAAAAAATTAGAAATTTTCCATCAGCAATACTGTATCAAAGTCTCCATTCTTGATGCCTTTCTCACACAAAAGGGCCAGCTTTAGAGAATTAATCCTTGCAAGATCTTTGACCAGTTTATGAATATATGATGATGGGTTGGGTTCCATCTAAGAAATTAGGTTGAGAGAAGGAGATTTACATCGATTATGCACTTCATTCCATAGCAAGCATCCTTCCACTTATCCTCCAGGAATGAATTGATAAGGAACTTTGTATAGATAAAGATGGGATATTCAGCTGAGTATTCTGCAAGTTTACAGTCAAGTTTATTCTCTTCTTCCCTCGATAGTATCAAGTGAGTAAAGTAGTAAGGCCTATTCAATGAAGAAAGTCTGCTGCCTAAGATAGTCAGCAGATTTCTGGAGGACTTTATATCTCTCAGGCTGGTCTTCAGTGCAGAATCCTGAAGTGTAGTGTCGATTATATACCATTTCAACAAGCTGTCAAAGTGAGGATCGTATTTCAGGAAGCTTCCAAATGAATTAAGATGGGTGGGTGGGGACTTGACATTTTTGCTCTGAAGTGCTGCAGTGACCATATCATATCTGAACTTGTAGGTTTCTACAATAGATTTTAAGCAGTTATTAAATCTAAATTCTTCTAATTCGTCTTTATAAACAAGGTTGTCAGTCTCAACTTCATCAACAAGTCTTGGGGTCAAGAACAAATTGTAGTGCTTTTTCTCAACTTCCATACCGTTGACAGATTCAAATGGAATCTTTTGTTGTCTGAGCAAAGCTTCTTCTTTGACAATGGCATCTGATAGATAGACGAGGCAATAAGCACTTGTGTTAGAATTTCCTCCAAAGGCTTCTTGGAAGACAGTTTCTTCATTTTCTTCTGTAACATGAATATCATTATATTTCTTCCAAGTATCAGTTGCGATATCTCTATTGAAGGAGTAGTAGTGGCCTGTTCCAGCAACACCATCATGTATCAAGATAGCAGCCAGATGATATTTCTGCTTGCAGAGCTTTGAATTAAGCTTAGAGATTTGGTCCTAAGTATAGTTAAATAGAGAATAATCAATATACTTTAATATTCGCAATGCTGGCTCTGAGATCATTCATCTTTCCTTCAAGGAAGTTCTTGTAGTTGTCTATAACTGTGCACGTAGTCCTGATATTTTGCTCTTCATCAAGATGTCCAATAATTGTGGGATCTAGGGTGAACATCTTGGCGGAACTCATATCAAATTCAAGCTGGTTTTTCAAGAAATCAGATGCTATTCCCAGGACATGAATAATATCCAAATTTGAATCTTTATAGCTGCTCATCTTCTTAAGACTTTTTTCTTGTTGTTCAAGCTAATAGTCACAAAATTCAATAGGATTAGTACCTTATCCTTCAGAATGGCGATTTCTTTATTAATTTGAAGAGCTTCTTCACGATGTTGAAGCAAGAATCTATCGAGGTAGATTTCCTTTTCAAAGGTAAATTTATCATTTAGCTTGATAGGTTGTCCTAAAATATCATGTAATTGTTATCTAAGTCCTACCGCTCTTCACATCGAAGGTCACTCTTTGAAGCTGGAAGAACATGCACTCTGGAGGCCTTGTAATCCAAGTGTGACTTTCAGCTTTAGTAACCTCACCCTATCTGCTTGAAATTCCCAACTTTATAGCTTTACGTTTGGAGCTCTGAATCCATCAATGGTGAAATGACAGTAATTCTCAAAACTGGAGTATAATTCCTTGTGAGAGATATCTAGAATAATTGGCCCAAATACATTCTCCTCTTCTTGGACAACCTAGAGTCTTTTGAAAAAAGGGAAATCCTGTACCTTTTCACCATCCTGAACATAGCTCCTGAATTGCTTTAGTTTTCCAAAGAACTGTTGCATCAGCAGGCTATTTTCCTGCTGACTTGAAGAGGAGAATTTCCCTATTGAGACACTCATGTAATTAGCAGGAGCATCTTCCATTTGGACTTCTGGTTGCATTGTTTGGGATTGTGTCATTCTCTACATAGTCAGATCAAGGAGGTTTAATGAACCTTTTTGTATTTTTCTTGGTAGTACAGAGCTTCTTCGATTCTAGAGAGGAAATTAAGATGGTATTCAGTCACATCCTTCTGGTCTCCAACAGGAATATTTTCACCTGTTCAATGAATTCAAGGATGAATGTAAGTCTACCCATGTCATCAACAACATTATTCAAAACATCTGTGGGATCCACATACTTCTTGTGACTTCTAATCATCATAGCAAAGAGCTTTTGTAGGCTCTTGATCAGATTGATTGAGGCCTATCAGGTCAAGAATGGTTCCAGTCGAGTTACTTTGATTCTGATTTGTTTTATGTCTTTTTCGCCCTTGCTATAAAAGTTCAAAAATAGTTTTTTATCTATACTTCAAGTTAGTGTTGGAGTCACTGTCCAGGAATTTAACATTGGGGTCATATTCTAAAATAGCCTTGACAAGTTTGTGATTGGTAAAATAGGTTTGGAAAAGAGAATTGACATAGCAAGCTAGCATTTAAAGAATGAAAATCGCTAAATACTATTTCCCACATTCTTTAATCCAACTGGCATTCCTGGTTTACGTATTCTCTGTTCAGGATTTAAGGGTTCGTAGCTTGGAATGACAGGTTTCTTCTGATCCTTTAATGATAATTCAATTGCCTTTGTCAAATCAAAGTCATCGCCAGGAATGGAGCCAGAGTGCTAAAGGTTACAATTTCCCATTTTTGAGTACTTTAGTCATTGGTTTATTAGGACTAGGTTGTTGACTAGCAGTAAGAAAAGTGTGTTTGTATGATTACTTTAAACTTAGAAGGTATTCAAGCATGTGATTTTCATCGCCTCGACACTGCTCATATGCATGATAGACAAGCTGCGCTGGGAAGTCCATATTAAGGAACTTCTTTATGGTCACATCTGGATTTCTGGGCTTATACATTGGGTTCATCATTTTTTATTGCAATTTTATTAAGACTAATATAGTTATTTTTAGTGTCTCAACACATAAAAATCCCTATTTTTCTTCCCCTAAGAATAGCCAGGTCGATAGAATGTCGAATTTTAAACAATAATTCTACTATCCCATGCCAGAGAATTCCTAATTGACTTTTTTCAGTTTGAATGAAATTAATACACTGCTAATTTGGGAAATGTATCTTTCTAAATTAAAAAATATCCTTCCAAGAGCCGTTGTTAAGCACAGTTATGCTCGTTTTGGGTCAAGTGCTACAAAAAAGGAGGAGACTGTTACTCTTGAATTTTGCAGGAAGGCACCTAAAGTCGAGCTTCATGCTCACCTTCATGGATGCATTCGCCCATCGACTTTGCAGGAATATCTGACTGAAAAGAATGTGAAGTATACTCCAGAGGAATTCAAGACAAAGGATATGAAAGGAGCCTTTAGAATCTTTGACTTGATTCACGCCGCTATTGATAACTTGAAGCAAATCGACAGGATAAGTGAGGAATTGTTTGAGGATTTCGCTAAGGAAAATGTTGTATACTTAGAATTGAGAAGCACTCCTAGACATCTAGGTAGCAACACAGCTGATGATTATGTCGCACTGCTACTTGATAAGATCGCCAAATTTGAGCAAAAACAATCTCAAATGAAGATCAGACTATTGTTGAGTGTTAGCAGAGCTGAAGATATAGAGAAAGCCAGAGAAACTCTTGCCTTAGCCAAGAAATACAAGTCTTCAGGGTATATTTTGGGTATTGATTACTCTGGAAATCCATTCCAAAAGACTTTTACCTATTTCCAGGAAGTCTTCCAAGAAGCCAGAGATTCAAATTTGAAGACTGTTGTCCATTGTGCAGAGCTACCAGATGAAAAGACTCTTCAAGAGACATATGATGTGTTAAAATTTAAGCCTGACAGAGTTGGCCATTTCAATTATTTCAATGACGAGCTTTTCAACACGATCCACGAATTGAATATTCCCATTGAGATGTGCCCTACTTCTAATAAATTCACAATGTACTTGAAGGATTATCATGATCACCACTTTATCAAGTACTACAAGACTAAACATCCTTTGTGCTTGTGTACAGATGATACAGTTGTATTTGATACAAACATCTCTGAGGAATACTATAGAATGCTCAAGGCGTTCAATTTCACTGAAGAACAAGCTAAAGAAGTGATCAAGAGGAGCTATGAATGTGTCTTTGATGAGAAGATTAAACAAGAATTAAGGCAAATCTCCCTTTAATTATGCATTTGAAAGTATTTTGGATTCATATGTATCATAAACTTTTGCAAACCATATCTTAATTAGGAATATTTAAACAGCATTGAATTACAAACTTTTTACAAATCTCTCTTCTTAATTCCTTTCTTATAGTCCTGGATCATTTGGTCTATAATTTTAAACTGATAATCCCAATTAAAATTATATAGGAAAGGCCTAAGGTCATATCTATTATCATCACACCCATATTTCTCACCATGAATACTCGGAGTAATCGTCGTCATCTTATGTCTATTAATCGCATAATACCTATAGAATCTTTTCACTTTTACTGCAATCTCATCGACCTCAAGCTCTCCCCACATATGGATCAGCTTCTTGAACATTGCAACTGGCCCAAACTTATTCACTTTTCTCAAGGTTCCAAAGACACTCAGCTCTGCATAAGTCATTCCCATCTCATCCTCATCTCTTTGCATTTCTCCATCTCTAGTTGGCCTTAACTCAGCAGTTGGGACAGCTTTAACAATCTCTAGAACAGTCTTAATTCCCCTATTCTTATGATACCAAAGAAGGAATTTTTTAAGGTCGATCTTTGAGAAACCTCCAATTGGATTGATATCTGCAGAACTGCAGTCATATTTAGTCAGATACCCTCTTAGACATTCATCCAAGTTTCCAGAACCAAGAACCAACAAGAATGAGGGGAGGTTATATTGTTCAGGAAGAAGTTGAGTTAAAAAGTAGGATAAGACCATTCTGGATCTTGCCTGTAGATTCTGAAGGGCGATATCTTCGTTCATTGTTCCACCATGATGAGTAAATTTAGGTTCTTTGTGAATAACTCCTTTTACTGTGTGCATGAAACCTTGAACAATATCATCAATACTAGCCTCATGATGAGTTGCCCCTATTTCTTGAGCCAGTCTCTTTGCCCTTGAACTGGTATGCTCCGAAGAATGTTTGGATCTCATATAGCATGTATACAAGAGCTTACCCGTAATTTCTTCAGCTGAGGCGGGATAATAATCAGGTTTCCCAGTCACACGTCTAAGCTCGCTCAAAACAAACTGATGCCCAGGCTGTTTCTTACTAATAGTTTCATAGATCATATAGCACATGTTGTGGACAATCAAAGCAGTAGCTGTACTATCAGCTCCTCCTGAAAGAGGTAGAAAGAATCCACAAGCCCCAGATCTTCTTAGGTAGTCCCATAAGTAAACTCCAGGACCAAAGCCAATTTCAGCTTCTTTCTCCTTAGTTACGTAATCGTTTTCATTGATAACCTCAGTAGGCTTCTCATTAGTTTGGCATAGACAAAAGTCAACAGGTATTCTTGGGAAGGTGTAGGTACTACTAACAGCCTCACCACAGCGAGACTTCAGGGCTATTTTTTCTGATCTGATGGAGTCTAGATCAATTACAGCTGTTACGACTTCGACCTCTTGAAGGGAGAATCTACTTCCAATAGCTAAGAATTTCCCGTTTGCTGCAATCATCGAACACCCATCGAAATACATTCTTGTACCACCGCAACCAATAAAATTCGAGTAGACATATGCACCTCCTCCCTTCATAGTCGCATCTTTCATGAGATCCAGTCTTTCCGAGATTCTTCCTAATGCAAAATGAGATCCTGAAGAATTAAAGATAATCTCAGCACCATCCAGTCCCATTGCAATATGGGGACTACTAGGCTGCCAAAGCTCCTCACAAATCTCATGCCCGATCTCAGTATCATTTAGCTGCAGAATACCAACTCCTATTTTAGCCTCATCCTGTTTAGTGACCTTTCTTATAATGTGAGGCAGGATAAAAGTGTCTAATGTTTTCTTCTTATATGCAGTGAAATACCTGGTCTCGCGGTAGTTACCGTCATCGCTCAGGACACATTTAGGTCTAACAAATAAAATCTTCTTATCAAGGCATATGACTCTGGCATTAAATAGAATATCTCTGTGTAAGACTGGCATACCAAAATCGCAAATCATCCCATCAGTTAAGCCAGACTCTAAAATCTGGGCCAGAACCTCCCACGAATGCTTAACTGTATCAAGTTCATAAAAATGATCTTCACAGTCATACCCAGGGATTTCTAGTTCAGGGCCAACTCGGTATTTACATTTTTCTTCCTGTGCAATTCTTAATGACTCCATTATACGGTTCTTGTTTCCCTCAAAATCTAGGGCCCATTGGTTCAGATTACAAGTTGCTATTTTTGCATTATTGTAGAATGTTGACTCTGTTCCATGCATATGATCAATCATTTTGGTATAGATAGAGAACGGAGATGCACTTCCTCCGAACGTCATGCTCCTGAGAACAGACTCTTTCGAAGCAGCCAGTCTTTTAGCCAGACCTCGAAACATGTTGAAAATAACTTTTATTAATTCAACTTTTGCTTCAACAACTTCGAATCTATCTTAGAAAATTAGCATTGAAAATAGAAATTTTTTCTCTTAGATGCAGAGATACACCCTATGAGACCATCAAAATGTCTTCTCTGCTTATAATAGACCACCTACAAATCTTTAATTGGGAGGATTCTAGAGTTCTGCTAGCTACATAATATATGGAATTGGGGATATTGGTTTGTAGAATACACATAGATACTTGAAAACCATTATCTAGAAAGGCCTGCTTTGATTAAAATTAGAATTGCTTCTTCCCTCTTCACCTCCTAGCTCTTGATCACGATCCAACAGTCTGTCTCCAATATCAGCAACCTCTTGGAAGTAAGCTGAGAGCTTGGAAGTCAATTTGTTAGCTGCCTTCAAGGCCATGTATAGGCCAAGCTTGCCTGTTTTACTAAGATCTTCATGATTTAATACGGTTTCTTCAATAGTGTTCCAGAATTTCTCGTCACCTTTTCTAGCCCTTCCAAAACCAGAAATAATTCCAACCAGGTCTTCAATGGTAGCCTGAGACACCAAAGGAATAGCTCTGTCCTCCAATGAATCCCAAACTCTTTGTTTAGCAATTTCATACTTGGCCAAGCCAACAGAGATCTTAGCAATGCTGGAAGGAGTGAATACTGTATTTGAGGAAATTATATAGTTTTGTAAAGTCTCCCATAATTTTAAGGATCCTTCTTCAGCACAAGCAAATCCAAGAATAAATTCCTTAATTTCCTCAGGCTGGAGGGAGTCTATACAATTCAACACGTAGTTTTCGACATTTTCCCAGAAGGTTTTAGTACCTTTCTTGGCGGATCCGACCACATAAACAATATTGGCAATTTGTATGGAGCTGAGTCTATATGCGATTTCATTGAACCTCTCTTCAAAGTTAAGCCAGAAACCTTCATCTTTATTTTTTTGAGCTATCTGAGTCCATCCAAAGTTATACAAGGAGTAAAAAGACATATTTTGGACTTTTCTCATTCCAAGGTCTTTGAAAATAGTCCAGAGTTGATTATTCTCAATATTCGCTGAGAGGTCGTCATTAATCGATTCTACGCTTACTTCGATGGGATTGTATTGATTTCTGTGGCTCACAAGAAGTGCAGGCATCAAAGAAGCAATAACATTGCATGACAGGACAACGCTTCCAGCTTCTAAGATGTCTCTTTCGATTCTATCCCAAAATATAGTATCTCCATGGCCTACTCTTGAGAAGGCATAGACGAATGATGCCACTTGAGCAAGATTGATTCTTTTACTTTGATAGTAAAATGAGAATCTTTGGCCCAGAGCTGCCCAGAATCTCTTGGATCCTTGCTTGTGGACTGCAAAAGCTATGGCTAAATCTAAGGCATCAGTTGGCCTGGAAACGGCATCTTTTCCTTTAAGAAATCTTTGTTCAACTGCATCAAACAATGGCTTCAATTCTGCGCTTCTAGCTTGGTCGTATTGACTACTGGCATATCTTACGAATTTGACGGTGTCCTCCCAAGGAATATTATCTATTCTCTGAAGATGTTGAGTTATTCTTTCTTGTGTAAGAAGAGATTCTTGTAATGCTGATTCTTTAAGGAGAGATAAGGTCGAAAAGGTGTAATAGGGCTTGTTGAAAAATAGAGACTTCTCTTGGACCTTACTGCATTGGTAATAAGCCTGAGAATTCTGTTTAGCTAGCTTAGAAGCTGAGCTTCTGAAAAACCTGTTGGACAAAAAGTTTCTAAACATTTTATTTCAAGCCTCAATTACAGATTTTATTTAAAATGCAAAGGAACAAAAAAATATCCGACCTCCCGGAATCGAACCAGGGACCCATGGATTACTACAAACTCTACAGTCCATTGCTCTACCAACTGAGCTAAGGTCGGATACAGTAGTATCGTCGACAAGCCTCTATACAAACTTTCTTATCGCTTAACACTAAGGACACCATTCTTTAACAATAGTCCGAATTTGAGATTATATCTTTTGTATAAATTTGTTATTCGCTTTCTTGTGATGTTTTCAAGATAGTGAAACATTTATTGTAAATTTTATTAGGCATGAAAAATTCCAAACTTGCATCTCAGCTCATTCTGAACCTAGATGACAATACTCCTAGACCAGGTCAAGGCATTTTACCTCCTCTTGGGAATAGCACTGAAAGGAGCAACGCGAGGTATAAACCTAATACGCTAAGAAGTGGATTGACCAAACGAGAGAAAGCAAATGAGCCTACTTCTCACAATCAACAGTCATCAGAGTTTACTTTGAACGAATCGAGGATAAGACACCAGCATACACTTTCCAAAGACTCTCTTCAACTATTTTCAAATGATTCCATGACTTTCAGGGACAATAGTATGTCCAACCTATGGGGACTCTCGACTAGAAGACTATACCATGATCATAGCTCTATTGACTCCAGGATGAATGGAACAATATTACCATCCTTGAGGCATATCTATACAGAGACTGATAACAACAATGATGATGATGATATTGATCACATAGAGAAAACTCTAAGAAGCCCAACTTTTACTCATTTCAGCAGGTCAATGAAATTATTAGATTCAGTTGAGAGAAAGAAGTTACCACTCTCTAAGGAGCTTTTCTATTCAAAAGAGCATATAGAAATAAATAAGCAATATCTACAAAGCTTGATAAACGAGCAAAAAGCAAATGAAAATCCAATTCGAGGTAACAATTTTGTTGTTAATCCTAAGAGTATAGTTTTGAAGGAAAACAAGAAAGAGCTTATAGACTCTTATGATAAAAAGAAAATCTTTTTCAAAGTTAATACAAGGGAAAAATTATTCCCTATGTTTGTGAATATTACCCATGAGGCTGGAGCCTACGAGATTTATGTCTCTTCCATTAATCCCAGACCAGATAACAACAATTATGAGTTCTTCTTTAAAACTGACAGGTTCCAGGTGGATTATTATGATCCTGTCGATGTTGTTTATATCGGGATTGTTCCAATGGACAGGCTAAAAATGGAAATAGAAGTATATTTTCCCCTGAAAAAGCCAGAGAAGAAAAAACCTCTAAACCTCTTGCCTACAGAGTTTGTTCCTGTAAAGGACAGATTTAAAAGCAAGAAAATGAAAATCTATGAAATGTTCCACGAGAAAATGAATGAAGATGAGTATAGAGAGATGAGAAATGAAATTGGTAAAATAAATGGATGTTAAGTCTAAACATTTAGAGGAGATTAGAAGACAAAAAAGAATGAAAATGCTTCATCTAGCTCGAAACAGAGATATCATTCAAATCAATAAAGAAATTGCTGAGAATTATAGAGAAGTCAAGCAAGAGATGATGAAAAGTGTATGAATTCTGATTCACAATGTTCATGTAATAGAGACCTAAAAAGGAAATACAAGTTCAAAAGGTGCAAGCGTTAAAAATTCTAAATGATCATGACAAGAAAATGAGAGCTTTATATAATTCTGTGAAGAGAGACCTGAACATTTTGCATGTACATAAAATAGCTTTTCATTCAATTGATTCTCTTAGAGAGCTTGGCTGAAAGAGGAAGAGAAGAAAAGAGAGGAGAAATATAAATTTGGGACAAAGTGGGCAACTATTTTGGCAACAGTTATTGTCTGCAAGGAGATACATGAACGAAAGAGAGTAATTCAGGAATTCTTTTTTGTTAATGAAAGATGATGAGCGCAATGAAACTCCTCACTCAGATCAAAGCTTCCAACGCTAAGAGAATTCAAAGGGCGGTTCGAAGGGTCCTCTACAAGCCTATGGTGTATAAAGATGAAAATGAGGGACTAGTAGAGAAAAATGATTTTACAACAAAGTTTACTGTGAGTATTTATCAGTAAGGATAAGTCAGCTTGTTTAATTCTTAGTGCTTTGAATGCATCTGCCCTGACAATCAGGAAGTTCAAAGAAAAGAGATCTTCTATGGTTTTGTACAAGATGCTTGCAGATATGTTGGTTCCTATAAAACTTGCAGATCTATTTGAAAATTATGCTTATCAAGGTATCAAGAAATTATTCTTTTCTAAATGTTTAGTTATGAAGATCCAAACTGTTTGGAAACATCATATGGAAGTTTTCAAAGCAAGAGTCCAACTTTTCATGGCCTGCTGGAGACTATACTGTTTGAGCATAATTGAATCAGAAAAGAAAACAAAGAATTTCACATACACTGATTTCATCTATCAAATTAAAGAGTATCCCATTTCTTCTTAGATTGAAATCGTCTAGGCAACATGTTGTAAAATATGCAAAGAAGTTCATCCAAGAAAGGACACAAAGCTTACAAAAGAATAAGCTCAATCCGAAAGCCATACTTGTAAAATAAGACTAAGTGTCATTTACTCTTAGATTGAAAAGATAGCAAGTGAAGAATCAAATGATACACCAAAAAAACTGGGTTCGAAGAAAACAGAAAGTGGTAGTGTCAGAGGTTCTGAAAGGAAATCAAACGCTCTTAGAAAAGATGATGGTAGCCCTCTAAGAGGTAGAACTTAATATTTTCACAACTAAACAATAGATCTTAAATTAAAGAGTGACCATCATAAGAAAGCTTCATTGGAAACGGTTCAGCTTACCAACAAACCAAAGTTGAAGTTCCAGCCATCCAAGGACGAACTCAAAGCAATATTTGATGCTCTAATTCAGGAGCTTTTAACAAAAGCCCCAAACTAATTTTTCTTTCTAATCTCTTTTCCTCTTCCATTTTCATTTCCTATAGTTTTATTAAGAATGTATGGTAAAATCGTCTATTTAGTTGATTTATCTTCGAAATTGTATCTGATTGGCTTATTAGATCATATAATGGGTTTGATCAGAAATCCTTTAAAATTATACTTAAAAACAAAAATGAGATCTGAAATTTGTCTAGTCGGCTCCAGAGGTTCAGGAAAAGCAACTATTCAATCCCTGATGCTTGGGACTCCAATTGCAAGTATTCGACAACTTGGTCTTAGTTATCTGTCAGATAACAAACAAGAGGAGTCCAAAGAGATCGATAATGATATTGTCCTTCATACTTTCGGTTTTGAGTAAGAATTCGAACGAATTTTATTACAGTCTAGCAATTTGGTTTTCAAATTATCCTCTAACTCAATTTTGGTCTTTCTGTTCAATCCTGACTCTAAAACCTGGGAAAGAGATTGTTCATACCTCGAAAAAATGTTCCGTGGTCTAAGCACCAAAAATTCGAAAAAAGTGTTTGTTCTTCTTCACAAAGTAGATTTGATTGATCCTCGAGAGAAAACCAAAGTAAAATATCAATAAGAACCCTCAAACTCTAGTTTTTTGAGGATTTTAAAAAATACCTGTTTTCAAACTGTCCCTCTATGAAGAATTTCAGAACTGAAATTCAACTAACTTCTATCTGGGATGAGACTCTCTATCAAGTAAATTATGAGATTCAGTTTGAAATGTAAGGTTTGGAGCGATATTATCTGTTGCGCTCTGCCAAATTATCGTAGTCTTAAAGAATTCATTAGTTCCATTGGAGAGGGGCTAGAAGCTGATGATGTAACTCTTTACAATAACCAATATAATCAGTAGATAATCCTATTTCACAAGCAGAGCATGTTGCCTTTAACAAGCTTAAAAAAGCATGCCAAGACAGATCTCATTAAATGTGAAAACTTGAGCTGTGTAATGAAGAATTTTAGAACTTCTCAAGAGTAAGTAGAGATCTAGCACTCTAATGAAATAGCTATTCGAGGTTGCTAAGTTCCTTTTGTATCAGAAGTTCGACCGGAATTCTTTCTATAATTGATTTGTCAGGCAACTTATCCTTGCTTATTCTTTATTCTGATACTAGAATTGGTATGATCTCAATTTTGTATGAATAATCATTTAGAGCCAACAGCTATTGAGATGGCTGTGAAATCAGTAAAAAGTTATTATGAAAAAGTATTTAAAGGAACTAATAAGCATTAATGTAAATGATTATGAATTGTTTATCATATTATCGATACTGTAACCACTTGATATTCCCTATTTAAACAGCTTCATATCAAGTGGCTTTATACAATTTATTAACATATTAAGATCAGCCTAAAACCAACGACCAAACTAAACTTTGGGCTCTTCTGTCTTTCTCTTTATGTCTGAAGTCTCTTTGAAAACATTTAATAATGCCTCGAAGAATGGTTTCTTTTCCTAAAAATTATCTTAATATCTCTATTGGTGATACATTGATCTTGGTCTCACTTTTTAGCTCTGCTGATCTGAGATGAATGTATGTGTCTATTTCCTTTCTCTTTATTTTATTCTTGTTCATCTACAAGGTGAACGAAATCTCAAAAATCTTACTTTCACATAATTTAGCATGTCTTCTTCTTCGAACAAGAAGAGATTTAAGAATCTCTTTATCTTGGCTAATCTCACCTCCTTTTGATCAAGGAGTTCTTTTGTCTAAGGATATCAAACAATTGCTTGAATAATCCCTTACCATATCAAATTTCTTCAAGTTGGTTTCTAAGGAGAGGACATTATGCAAGTAAGTCTTGACATAAGGAGCCGAAGTTTTCCCTGTTCTCAAGAAGGAGTACTTAACGATCTTTGATATCAATGCATAGTAATCTTCAAAGACCATAAACACCTATTTAATCATCTCACAGAAGTGGTATCAGTACTTTATTAGATGTAAACCCGTTTTTCATGGTTTCATACATCATGTAGGTTTCTCTGAAAAGACTATTGAAGTTTTGCGCAGATAATTCTGAGGCAGTATTTTCAATTGAGATGTTGGCTGTCTTTGATTGTCTGATGAGATATGCAAAACATCTCAAATGAAGCTCGATCATTAAGGCATAGAAGCACCTTGTTATAAGATCCAAGAGGTCATTGAATAGGGTAAAGAATTTAAGTATTCCGACTTCTGGTGAATCTTCGGTGATATTTCTAATTATTAAAAAGAGAAAATTGATTTCATACCTGTAAAACTGGGTTGGTTCTCTTAGGTTTAGCTCATTGTTTTGTAATTTAGAGAGGAAGAATTGGATGCCTTCAGTGTTTATTTTTTTCTATATTATCAGATAGACTTATGCAAATCATACTCTTAGCTTTTCCACAGCAATTGAGGAATCTGTGGCCGATGCAAATGATAATCCTTTTGGCAGGCCCTTTTTCATAGTTGGGGATACCTTTTCATCCACAACATTGAGAATGTGCTCTGCAGGTCTAGAAAGTTAGATTTATTCTTATAAATCCTTACATTTTATGTAAAATATTCCAAAATGTTGTGTGACAGACTTTCAACAGAGCCTCCACATTTTCTATGCATTGAACCTGCCATAAAACCTGAGATATTAGCTGGTCATTAATCGCTGTTACTTGTCGTTCGTTGTTCATTAACTTCTGTTCATTGATGATGATTTCTCCTGTGAAATAATGTTTATACTTTTCTTTCAGTGTCTTTCTGAGATTTTTCTAACAATAAGGAAGATTAATAAAATCATCTACATCCGATGCCTTAGAATTCTTCTTGAATTTCACAAATGGGAAAAATTGGCTTAGATGATCCCAGAGTTTGCTGGTGCCCATACTCAGACTCAAGTGTTCGTATTCCCTTTCTTTGTCTAATGTGAACTCTACAAGAGTTCCACGAATTTCTGTCTTTGATTTGTCGACCAACCTGATGGTTTAAGGAACTATGATAGGAACTTACTCTTGATAGCAGGCATTCATACTCCAATTTAGAAGATCGAGCATATTGCTAGCTTTCTCTCCAGGCATATATAGTGCCATGGAGTTAAGGACTCTGATATTAGAAGAAACAGCAATGAGAGCTGGGATGAAATATTTCAATTCTGAGAACATTTTCTTGATGTCTAAAGGTGCTTTATTTACGACATTATCTCTCTAGAAATTAATCTTTTTGATACACTATTACCTTTTCTTCTTCATTATTAGGTTCTGGTTTGCTTTCTGCTTGATTAGTTTTTACTTCTTCGTTTTGTCCGTTTGGTTGGCCTTTTCCTTCCTCTCTCTTTTGCTCTTCAATTTTCTTTGGCTGAGCTATAATCTGTTTCTTTTGTTCTGGTTTCTTTTGCTCTTCTCTTGCAAGATTCTTGTGGGCATTCAAGTTTGCTTGGTCGTTTGCGTTGATAGCATCATGAATAATCTTCATATACTCAATCTTGAAGACAATGATGAATCTGCTCAAGTGTTCTCTGAAGAATGAGTTTATCTCATCAAAAGTTGTTGTAGCAGTGCCTCTTTTGTCCTGCAATAAATCCTTGATATAAGTCTTTTGGCAAATTCCCTCAATCTGAGTCGATATTAAGGTCATAGGTTTATAGATGACACTTAGAATGAGAGGAATATATAGGAAATTGAGATCTAGAATCTCAGAGAGCTTGTTGCAGATAAAATCGTCAATTCTCTTCTGGATTTGTGCTGAGATGCTGACACCAGGCAGCGTCATAGTCTGACTTGTTGATGGAACCAAAGTAGAAGCACTCTTTTCTGCAAGTTGTGCAAACCTAGAAGGAGTCTTGACTTGGCTCCCAGTTGAAAACTCTCCACTATCCTCAACCTTCTCATGTTTCCAGTCAATGGATCCTGCACGTGACCTTCTGAGTCTGTCTGCATCAACTGACCCTCTCCTTTCTCTCTTATCAGAAACTGCTCTCATCAAGTCGATAGAAGGTCTTCTTGGACGATCTCCATCTCTTATAATTGAACCTCTTCTGCTTAGACGACCTTCCTTCTTAATGTCATCCGATAAAGCGTGGTGAGGAGCCAACTTCTCGTGGTCACTCATAGCTGCTTTAGCCTGTAAAGTAACACTTGGAAGGAACGGAGCTTCGAATAACGCATTATTATCTTTGGAATTTTTAAGAATGGAAAGATCAATGTCTTGAAGTTTGAAGAAACTATCAAAGAGGGAGTCGATTTCCAAAATTATTTCTTTCCAGATTTCTCTATGAAAATTAGATTTTTAGAGAAGATAATGAACCTAATATTGATAATAGGGAGTGGGGGAAGCTCGTCCTTAAACTTTGCAATTATTACCTGTAGTAAAGCGTTTTTCCTAAAGCATTAGGACTGAGAGAGGCTGAATACCTGAGGAATGCTGTCATTAGCATCACTATCTGCTTAAATAAGTCGATGATATGCTTAGCATTTTTGGAGCTGAATTTGAAGATTGTTAAGATGTTCTTTTTACTTTGTGAATTGAGTAAATCTGGTGTCGACTTGGATAAGTATTTAAACAATGCAGTATCTTGAAGGAAAGCGAAATTGTCGAATATTAATTGGGTGAAGTCTTCACCAACTTCAGGCTCATTTACTTTAGCCTGGGCCTCTTTTTGTAAGCTCCAGATATTTTTTAGCTGAACAATCTGCATCATTAGAATGCTATTATGTAGGTTCTTCTTAAGATTTCCATAGTATTCCTTAAAATTCAATAATTAGATGAACAGTATTACCCCAAAGACTTGAGGGGTTATTCCCAGTACTTCTGCCGATTTTACTGCCAGGAATAAGTTCATTATATCCGACTTGTTGGAAGCGACAAACACTTCTTTGAGAAGTAGATCTTCTGCCTTGACAATCAAGTCAAGGTACTTATTATACTGTGTGACTTCTAAGCTGAATGCTAGAGATAAAGAACTTCAAAGGATATATTACTGATATATTTCACAATGTGGATGTTGTCGAATGTCTCAGGTTCTGCTAGGAAAAATTCATTTTCTTGATATTCTATTAGGACATTCTTGGGAGTAGAAGTCAAGACCATTTTTATTTGATTGACTTTTTGTTCAAAGAGAATAAGATTATCCAAGATGACTCCATAGTGTTTTAATAGAATATCTTGGAATTGCTCTTCTTTTGAGGAAATATTCTCTGAGAAAAATCTTCTTGATAGACTATCTCTTCCTTCAGAGCTTCCTTTTCTCCCACCTTTTTTAGGAGTATCGAATTTGATTTTATCAAAATGAAAAGATGAAATGTCATCTTTGTCAACATATGCTTTTGCCGTAAATTCCTCCTCAATCATATAAAAGAATATCCTCATGAAGGTCTGAATTTGTCGGCAGGTTTCTTGGGTCTTATGCTTCTCATTCTCAATCAAATGCTTGATCATCACGCAGTCGCTAACATCCTTGAAGGCTTTTAGCTGCTGGCGAAGCTTTAATATACTCTGACTGATTTCAAAAAAGGATTGATTCTTCAGTAGTGTATCTATTTGTACAAAAAGGTTGTTGCATGTCTCAACTTTCTCTAAAATAGTGAGGATCTCTTTGTTATAAATTGAGTTGAAGAGATATCCCTTTATATTACTATTCTTTTTCGTAAGTAGTTCTCTGGATCTCTTGATTTTCTTTCGAGTTGTTGTCACAGTCTTTTTGACATTATCATATCTTTCCTACAGGAATAAATTAACCTTATCTACCCCTTACTCCATATAAGATAGGCTTGGAAATGAGCTCAGTAAATTGGTCAAATCTTTGATGGATGATATTTGATACCATCCTGTCAACTTCCTCCTCTTTTTTCTCCAACTCTCTAAATTTTTGTATGAATTTGGAAGTATCCTCAGCAACTCCATCCTTAATTGTTGGCATTATTCCTACAATGAACAATGACGGCTTGAAATCTGGATTTTGAAACCCTTCCTCGTCCTTTTTTAAGAACTCATTACACTCGATCTTGATGTCGGACATATTAGAAATAAATTTAATATTGAGGACTTTTTGATATCTTTAACAAAAAATTGCAGTAATGCCGTCGAAAAATAAGAATACATGTTACGACAAAGAAATATGGAACTCTTAATTCTTAAGCTTCTTATTGCTATATATCTTATCATCTTTAACATAGGGGTTCTTTCTCTTTTCATTGGGCTAGTAGTATTAACAAAGAAAACTTTGCTATTACATCATAACTGTCATCAGGCTTCATGGGTGTATGCATCATTGCGTTCATCTTTTCCTTTTCTTCAAGCATATCTTCCAATCTCTTCTTTTCCTACAACTTTAACTCTAGATTCGATATGAAATCACCATTTCCTTCTTCTTCAAATGCTTTTGAAGACTGAACATTTTCAAGATCTTTTCTCTGAGGAGATCATAGAGTCTCTCATTATCAGCAGTTGGGATAGGTTTAAGAGGAATGTTAAGTTCACTCAAGAACAAGTTAAGCTAACTGATTAGACCAGATTAATTTTCAAATACTTTCTTATTCATTCTGGAGGAAATAGGAAGGGGAACATGCATTAAAGAGCCTCTCAAATAAGCAATCTTGTCTTGCTTCTTCAAGTATGCGGCTTGAGATTTCTAAAACATTAAAAACGGTTGTTTTTTCTATACCTTTTCTTCACTAATTCTCTTGAGGGCTTCTTCTTCCTCTTCTCCATCGTCCTAGTCAAATTAGATTGATTGAAGATTCTCTTTACTTCGAGTCCCTCTTTCATATCGATCTTCATGATGGTTTCTAAATTCTTTTGTTCCTTTTCTTCTCTTTTGATGATCTGAAAGTCATTCAAATATTCATAAAATTACATTTTCGAGCTTTCTCAACTCTTCAGTAATTCTCTTTTCTTCTTCATTCTTTTCTTTGGGTCTCATAATGAACTTCTCCAATTGATATTTTCTGATCTTCTCATAATTGGCATCAAATCTGTATTGGAATAGAGGATTATTAGTATCTCCTCTTACCTATACTCTTACAAAATGAAGATTATCTCTACTTCAAGGATCTTTTTGCAAACAGCATAGTATCTTTCCTTTATATCTTCAACCGAACGATCATATTTTGGATCATATCTGTCATAAATCACTAAAAATCTTCCATCAAATTTCTCAATCAAGTCCCATAAGTAATCTGTCTCTTCCTTAGTCCAAGACGGGTCCAAATCCTTATACCACTTAGTTGCAGGAAATATATCTTATACCTTCAGATATTGTTGATATTCATCATCGCTATACTCAATCAAATCAAATTTAACGTTGAATTTTGCGTAGGGGGTGACCTTATCCTTATCTTCCTTAGGGACCCAGTGCATAATTGTTGGATGTGGTTTTGAGTCTCCAAAAATTATTGGTGCCAAAACCCATTCAGTCTTCTGGGGTCTTTCCTTGTGATCGTTTTTCTTGGATAAATTATTTTATGATTGTTCATTATACATGGATTGCATCGACACTTGATACGGGTTGAATTGGGAAAAGTCCTCCAGTTAAAGACAGAATTTCTCTGTTTCCAATTTCTAAATGTTTATTTGTGAGAAAATTGTTAGTACCTGATTTCTTTTTTGGTCCTTCCTCTTTTTTCCCTTTCTTTTTCTTGTAATCAGAGATATAATTGGACAAAGTAAGAATATCCTTCAAGTCTTCACTCATTTACAATAAAAAATTGTAATTTCAAGGATTATTAATTTTGTTACGAGCTCAATTCAAATCCATTTTGGCAGATTCTCATTAATCCATTTTATCCTAAGATTCCCTATTCTCAATCCATCAAGTGTGCAATGAATCTGAAGGCGCTATAAAAAAGAATATGTGCATATTCTAATAATCTCATCGGATTTTTCATGCAGAGGACATGCAAAGGACAAGAAGATAATCTGCACGAACTACGAGATTTCCAAAAATTATACTTATTCATTGTGAACTGTGAAAATGACTGTAGAATATATAAGACGTAATAAAGTAAAAGCTCGCTTAAATAAATATAATTGCAGTATTAAAATGTCAGATTCCGAATTGTCTGCTGACATATTATTCCAGAGGCCCGATATCTTAGAAAAATTGCTCGAAGGGATTTCTAATCAGGTTCGTACTCCTGTGAAGGAAAGACTTCAGACCGAAGGCATAAATTTAGATGATAATGGTATCAATTCAGGATTAATTAGCTAATCATAGAACAAACTCATATTTTGATCGAGATCATCACTAAGAAGGAAAATTTGTTAAAAGTCCTCCTCGAATTTATCAGTATATAGCAGCAGAATTTTTAGTAATAGTCCATATAGACACCCTGATGGATAAGAGTGAGGCAAAGCTATCTCATCTTGAAAATGAGAATCAGCATCTTAAGGAAGATTTGATACGATATAAAGAAGAACTTGATTTTTTCAAAGTACTACAGAAATGAGTTAATTTTACCAATAAGCAATCTCATACTGAACTCAATCAAAAATACCAGAAACTGGAGGCCTCTTTGAGAGAAGTAGAAATGAATTACCAAGAGAATAGACAGCATAATTATCAATTATTGACAGAAGTTGAAGTTCTGAAAGAAGCCAAAGAGAAATATAATGTATATTTGCCCACAACTTGCGTTAACTTTTAAGAAAATGTTGAAAGAGACTAGTACTCAAAAGGAAATGATTGAGAACTATAAAGAACAAATCGAGAGCTGCTATCAGAAACTCCAGCTCTTGAAAGGTTTCGCAACTCAATAATTTATAATTCTGCTAGATGAAAATACACAATTAAAAGATGAATTAGAAAATTTGAGGATTCAAAACAGCCAAATTGAGAAGCTTACTGAAGAGAATGGGAAATTGGGATTCATGTTAGACACCTTGACCAGACGTATTAATAGAATATACGTTTTTCTAAAAATTCAGAATACGAGATTGCTAAAAAGGATCTTCAGCAACAGAACAAGGAGCTTCAGCAAAAAACTAAGGAACTCCAAGAGGCTAAAGAAACGATAAACAACTTCAAATGTCAAAAGCAAGGGGAAAAAATCGATGGAGAAGTTCCACTCTCATCAAGAAGTGATCGTGAAGGCAATCAAGAGCCAGATAGTAACAAGATTTATTCAATTGTAAAAGAGATAGTGAATGCTAAGGTTCAGGAGCTAAAAAAGAGACACATGAGAAGACATACAACGATGGCAGACGCGATATTTACAAAGAGAAGATTAGAATTCTCAGAATTACATGAAGAAGAGGAGGAGCGTGAAGCACCTGAGAGTCCTACAGTCGTTGTTGAAGCATTAGACCAGTAATATTTTTCATTAGCCCCTTGAAAAATAAGATTTGATGAAATGAATGGATTCGAGTGTTATAGAAGAGACTTGGCAGAAACTCGTATCAGTCCAAGTAATAAGCAGAAAAAGCCTGCTCCTGCTCATAAGCAATTGAGTTTGGATCTTGATCTTATTAACAGAGATCAAAATGGTACTTAATTGATCAATATTATTTTATTATATTTAGGACTGAATATTAATATGAGATATGATTATTCCTCAGCATCCAAGAAAAAAGGTAACTTGATAATGCTCCAGATAATTAAATTAACAGAAACTCAAGAATATAAACGAAAAGATATCTACGAAGTACTCTTTTATATAACTTTCTTAATGTTCTAGGAATATTACGCCTTGGTATATCAAATTTTTTCTTTATTCAAATTAGACATTCCAAAGTGTGCTGATGAATTCTGAGCATTTCGATGAGATTACGGGGTGGATTCAAGGAAAGAAGCAAGAATACTATGATGAGCTAAATAGGAATCAGATTGAATTCCATAAGGTAAATACAGATCCTCTGATATTCATTTGGTAGTGGTATAAATGGTTAGAAGACAAGATTGAAAGTGCTTATTATCAAAATAAGAGACAAAGTCAACAACGTCACCCTCAATCTGAGTCTAAACCAAAGGCCAGCAAATGGTCCTTTTTCTTTTAAATATTAGCTAATCATTTGATGAACTAATAGTGGTAGATTCTACTATCTTAGTTTTGAATATCTATCTTGTTATATTTTTCTTTATTCCGTTCCCTTGTAACAGTGCTTATCCTAAAACTGTAAATAGTTTGGGAACAGAAAAAATTATTGTGCGAATTAAACATATTTTATTAACGTATTGTTGTTAGAAATTAAATAAAATGGGAAATACCGCTGCAGCTTGCATTACCTGTCAAAATTGCCAAAAAAATCAAAAGACCGAACTGGATCTCACTGATGTAAGTCCCTTTTTCCTCATTTGATTTTCAGAATAATGAATTGGGTCCTTTAAGCAAAGGAAGAGGAAATTCTGCAAAAAATGACAATCTTACTAAAGGTACTTCTTCATTAGTCAATCACTATATTGCAGATTATGAAGCTCACTTCAAAAAAATAATTCGAATTCAAGCGATTTGGAGGGGTCATAAAGCCAGGCAAGCAATTCCAAATTTGGCTGAAGCAAAAGGAGTAAGTCTTTTCAGCATTTTATCTAAAGCATAGACCAATAAGTACAAAGCTAGCTCTAATGATGTTGGACAGAGTTCTGGAAATTCCGGTTTGAATAAAAGAGTTGAATGTTCATTCTTTAGAAAAAAGAGAAAAGAGACCTCCTTATACATTTAGTAGTGGAGCAGTTTATGAAGGAGAATGGGTTGGTAACGTAAGAGATGGCTATGGTGTCCAAACTTGGCCTGATGGTGCAAGATATGAGGGTGAATGGAAGAATAATAAAGCACATGGAAAAGGAAAGTTTTATCATGTTGATGGAGATGTTTTTGATGGTATTTGAACCCATTTCTTTGTTCAATTATTTAGGACAATGGAAAGAGGATAAAGCACATGGCTATGGAGTATACATTCATGTAAATGGTGCCAAATACGAAGGACAGTGGAAGGATGACTTGCAAGATGGGTATGGAGTTGAGACTTGGACAGATGGCTCCAAGTATGAAGGACACTATAAAGCTGGAAAGAAGCACGGCCAAGGTAATTTTTGATGATATATTCTGGAAAAGATAGGAACATATGTTTGGAG
>Ga0065720_1003538_pt1 | contig 25084 bp, 22 predicted proteins | sample Thericmetagenome_FD_59107 | JGI IMG/M metagenome (GOLD analysis project Ga0065720, IMG submission 59107) | Thermophilic microbial communities from the Joint Bioenergy Institute, California, USA of rice/straw/compost enrichment - eDNA_2 v2... | ecosystem: Engineered > Solid waste > Grass >... | reverse complement strand
TATGAAAAGAGTTTATAAGACTTCATATTTTTTACTGAGATGAAGTCAAGTAGATAGAAGTTTCTCGTATGAAAATATGTTGATACATATTTTTTATTTTCTCCATCTGTTGAACACAATGTAACGTTGCTTCCAATATTCCTTCGACTCCTTAGAATAACTCATCTAAAAAAGCTCTAAAATTGATGAACATTTTTGAGAATTAAGACAAACCAAGGCTGGCTTCAATAGACTGCATTGTCTTATTGATCAAAGAGAAAAAACCAAGCTTTGAGAATTTGCCCCTTCCACAAATAAAGGCAATTTACATTCCCAAAGAAAGGAGAAAATTAAAGGCTTAAAAGGGATATTTGAGAAGAAAGAGTGGATGTCATTGATGAATAACTGCTAGATCAGTCCTCAAATCTTTCAGATGGTGTATCACTTTGCTGGAACATATATTTTTTAAAAATCCATAATTAACTTACACACATTTTGAGTGATCAGCCCAATGGAATCATAGTCATAAATTGGGAGTACCCTCTACTACAGGGAAGAAACTTTTTCAAGGCAGGGAAATTATTGAACATAGTAATAAATACTTCATCCATAGGGGAAGATAATGCAGGACTTTCAATAGAAAGAATAAAATTTTGTTGTTGCTTAAAGTGTATCAGTTTCGTAGGGATTTCAATACTGGATATAAGAAGAGTCTTAGAGATTTTCAGAGAAGAATAAAGGATAAACAGGTACAATAGTGGCCGGTTATAGAGATTACGGAATCCACCTTGAACCAACAAATTTTTTGTATATTAGGTTGTGGTTTAACAAGCATATTGAATTTATTTTTTTGCTTGTAATGGGTCAAGGGATCAAATAGCCCAACAGACGGGTGAGTAAACCTCCTTTCTAGTTAGGAATTTGTCAGTAGGATATTGTTGTGAGTTTCTTAGCCAGTAAATATTCTGCTAGTGTGTAGTTTATTTTGACTTTTCTAAGAATTCTAAGTTACAAGAGATAAGGCTTGTAGGCAGGAACATCTGGACAGGATCACTCATTATCTACACAAAGGAAGGTTCCTATATGTATTTGGATAAGTGTCTGGCCAAGCAGGCATAGATTATCTTAGGATTTTTATTTCGCTCTCAGTAAAACTAGAAGAATGCAAAAGACAAGGACATCTCACTTGCTCAAAGGATGGAAACGGGTATCATAAGATGCTTTGAAAAAGGCATGTTTTATTTTCTTAGGCCAAGGAGTAATCCATGTAAGGATATAAAGAAGAAAGCGTAATAAGTAACCTCGTCAGTCGGGCTAAACCGAAAGGGTCAGGTAACTTTTAAGGGTCGGCTAATTGTTGTGACACCCTTAGGAAAGCATAGACTCCCCTTGGCGATTAGCAGCTTTATATGAAAGTTGGGATGACTTTTTAAAAGATATAACGTTAGATCCTTAGAAGGTTTAATTAATTGTTAATTTACTAAAAGAGAGCCTTGAGGCTCGTGAAATGCACAGATTCGATTTGTTTGGAGCTAAGCCAACAGTTACTTTGAATGGCAGAAGTAAGGATTATTCGGTGTGTGGTTTGACATTAACTTGTTCTTGCGCTATCTTATTTATTTTGATTGCTGTGTTTTTCAGTAAAGAAATGATTGAACGGGAAAATCCTAGCGTTGTAGCTTCAACTCTCTATGGAGGAACATCTATGGAGGTGCACCGCTTCACAGCTGACAGGTTCCGGCTAGGCGTGAGCTATCCAGCTAATCAAACAGCATACATCGATGACACTATTTACAAAGTTGAAGCTTATCATTTTGATAATAAAACAAAAGATGTCCCAATCAAGCTAGTCCCTTGTCCAACCAGCCTGCTAGCAGATGACAAATTTCCAGGGATGATGTGGTGTATTGACCCAAGCCCTGAGAATGTGGAACTTCTGCAAACTCGTGATTCAACGATGAATACCTTTTATTTTAAATTGAAGCCATGTACAAATACTTCGTCAATAACCTGTAAATCTCCTGAAGAAATTGAGAAGACAATTAGAATGAGTTATTTTACAATGATTTTCAAAGAAGTCACTGTTGATGTATATAATTATACCACTCCATTAGCCAGAGAGGATAGACATTATGCGATGTCGTTATTAGGCCAAAACACAACTAAAACCAATTCAATCTACATGAAGAAAATTGAGATAGAGACTGACTACGGATTTTTCTTTGAAGATAAGAAGACCGTAACAGATGTCTCTATAGACTTTATCACAAGGGATCTCAGCCCAGCTGAGATGTATGACAATGCTTTTGCCATCATTTACATCTTTGGAGGAGGGTACATAGACCGTTTCCAAAGGACTTATGTCAAACTCCAAGATGTAATGGCCAATGTGAGTGGATTCATGAACACTGTTCTACTAGTTGTTGGTACTATTGTCTATCACTACACCAAATTTAGAATGTATGAAAAAGTTTCAAGTAGAGGTTTTTGTCTAGAACAAAAAGATCCTAAAATATCAGAGAAATTAAGAAAATTGCTCAGATCTAAGATAAGCAAAAGGAGAAAAGCCAGAAGCGAATTAGTAATAGAGTCCAGAAAGGCTTCTACAGACAGCCACAAACCAGACAAACCAACCTACTTCACTCTTGGCTCATCACTAGATTGCCAGCCCAAATCTCGCTTTACCCAAAAGCAGATTGAGCTTCCAATTATGATGACTGCTGAGGAAGAGCCTAAAACTCCTCCATCTAGCATTAGATCGAAGTTTAAGCGAATTGAAATTAAAGATGACTTAACTCCGTTTGAATTCCAAACTCCAAGGACAGACCAAGAGGGCAAACTAAGTCCTGAAGGACAGGCCCCTAAGGGGCCATTCAGAAGCTCTCCTGGATTTGAAGTTCTGGAGTCTGAGGAGAACTTTTTCCCACAAGAAGCTGATTGTGAGAATATTAAAATAGAGTTTAAAGACTCAATAGAAGACCCAGAAAAAGAAAATGAAGACTATTCTGGTGAGGCTCTAAATGATTTTGTGGTGCCATCAGGAGAGCAAATTACAGTCCGATGCTGGGAATGGTGGCTCTCTTGCTTCAAGGCAATGGACCGCGTAAATGCGGTTAAGAAAGCCTCAAGGAAAGTACATGAATATCTGGATATTTCAAGGATGTTGGCTAGGTTCATAAAGCTTGAGAGAGTCATTGACTTGCTATTAAGCAAAGAACAAAAGGCAATCTTTGATAACCTGCCACCTCCATATATAACTGAAGAAGTGAATTATACTCCTCAAGAAAGACGAAGACTGCTGAACGAAGGAATTAAAAATCTACTTGAGAAGGAGGAGTGGGACATGATTGATGAGCGGTTGTTAGAACTCTATGAGAAAACTCTATAATCTTTTCAAATTATTTGTACCTTATGCTTCTTTCTAGATGAATATATACTATTTCTGCCAAAGCCATATATTCATGTAAATCAGCCCCACTCATCATTTTAAGTACTATATCGTCCAGGATTTGTCAGCTCGAAAAGATCAAATTTAAATTCTAAGTAAAGAGTCTCCATCATTTAGCCCTTGAATTTAGCCCTGGTCTCTCAGCCTTTAATCATCAGAGTTTAAAGATTAGCTAAAATATTGAGGCCAGAGTCCAAATTCAAAGAAAATTAGCTTTAATAATATTATTTTAAACCTAAAAATTCCATGACTTCTCAAAACCCTCTTGCCTGCTACCTCTGCCTTGAGGAATATAACCCCCAAAGTCATATTACCTATCTTCTTCATGAATGCGGCCATTCCTACTGTTCTGAATGCCTTAAAAGCCTGCTGTCAATCTACGAAAATAGGGTAATTTGCCCACAATGTCGCAAGCCATCCTATGGGTCCAAACTCTCAGATTTTTCAATTAATTTGGAGATTCTTCATAGTCTTGATAGGCTCAAAGATCAAGCCCAGCCCACTATCATTACTTCAAACTCTGATTGTGCACTTGTCAAGCAGGTGCCCTTCCTAGTTGAACATTATTATCATTTGGAGCCGCATTGGTCCAATCAGGATGTTTACAAGGGAGAGTGGAAGAATGGGAACCTGAATGGGTTTGGGGAATATCACTTTGCTATGGGAGGGGTGTACAAAGGGAATTGGAAAGATGGGTTAATGCATGGCAAGGGTGAGTGCTGTTATAAGGATAACAGTACTTATAAAGGAGAATGGAATCTTGGGAAGAAGGAAGGATATGGGGAATTTTATAGTTTCAATGGAGAGTGTTATGTGGGGAATTGGAAGAATGGGCATCCTGACGGAAAAGGAGGGTATTTTTATAGTGATGGCAGCAGGTATGTAGGTGAATGGAGAGAAGGAAAAAAGCATGGATATGGGACTTATTTCTTTAGCAATGGGAAAATATTTTCTGGGGAGTGGCGGGATGGTCTTCCTGTTCAATCAGAAACGCAGAACTTAAAATTGTTATGAAAGCCAACGAAGAAGTTAGGAATTTCAAGCTGTAAGAATTTGGTAGAAATAAAAGACAAATTACTTATTCTTCTTTTAATTCATCTAAGCTACGGGTTATGATCTACTACTATATTCTTATATGCATCATGTACGTTTAACGTTTTTTGTCAACATTATAATGAGAAAAAGTATTTTTATCTAGATTCTCAGCTAGAGATGTTTCGTTAGATCAGTGCAGATTAAGAGGTTATTGTCCTTTGCAAAAATTTTGTGAAGACTCGGTGACATGTTTCAGTTAAGAATTCTCTAATGTTAGATTTTATTTGATAAAATCCCAAGGAAATAAATTTTATCTATTTGCAAACAATGCACGAGACCCCTCAGTACCTCAAAAAGTACTCCAGAGTTCCACCACACTCTTCCGAATGGTCTCGCCTGGAGTACTCTCTTCAGCTGGCCCTGGGATCCACAACAGCATGTATCCGTAATATTTGGTCTATTGTAAATCCCAATCTGGCTCACGCATTTGCCAAAAATAACAAGGTTTTCCACCCCGTCACTGAGAATAACTAATTAGGATAAAAATATTATTGAGTCCTGGGTCGAGACAAGCCTGCTTGGAAAACAGAATAGTCCAGACAAGGTCTGTGAGAAAGGATTTGTATTTCCTGATTCCGGATTGGTGTTCCCTACAGGAAATATCGTCATTGAGTATAAAATTAGAGAGAAAGTCTATGAAATGATGTTTCTGCGATTGGCTGTGGGACGCCCTCTCTGCATTCCTGAAAAAGAAGGACTTATCATTGAAACTAAAGATCAACTCCCTCCAGGATATGACAGTGTGTATATTATGCAGGACTCCCAATCCAAAAGTGTCCAGGAAGACAGATTCTTCAGGAATGACTATATCCTCTATAATAATAACCAAGTAAAAACAAAATCTTCGAAAATTTTATTCAAGTAGGTCCTACCCATGTACATTGTCCACTTTGAATATGACCCAGAAAAAGAAAAAGCTATAGAAATGCCAGTTTGTGATCTGTGCCAAACTGCCATGGCTGTTTGCTATTGTATCACTGAAGAAACAAATCTTTGCTATGAATGTGATAGCAAGCACCACTCGAAAATGGGAAAACTTATTGCTAAACACAAGCGAGTGCACATATCAGACGTAAACTCATTACTTGTTGCACTTTATCTTTGATAGCGACCAAGAAATTTCGGTAAATGCCATGAGCATCCCCAAGGAACCTACGAATACTATTGTACAATAGAGAATCAGCCTCTTTGTTCCTACTGTAAAATCAGCGGGTCACATTCTACTGGAGTTAAAGCAACTCATAAGTTAGTAAAGATCTCTGATGCTCTAAGAAAAGCTCTTATGGAATCTCAGGAGGCCGACCCGGTTCTGGAAAAGAAAAAGACCTATTATAATGAGCTTCTATACAAACTTGACCAGAAAATGATGTAAGTCGATAGAATCTATTAATAATTTGTAGAGAAATAAGCAATAATGCGAATCAAGTTGAAGAAAAGATTTACAAAATACTAAAGAATGCACTCATCCAATTGAAGGTTGAAACTCAGAAGAAAATAGACCTGGTGATGTCAGAAAAGGTTGAGATCAAGAGGAGACATGATGAGATCCAATGGCTGCAAAGCTTCCTGAAATATCAGGAGAACCTTGTCACACCTCCTGACTACTTATGCTCCTGGGCTAGACATTTGGCAAGAAGGGACGAAATACTTAGCTATAAGGAATATTGTCTGCTTGATATCCCTGCAGATTTGAAAGTTGAGGGATATGTAACTGTGACCCCAGCAGCCGCTGGGCCTTTCAATATGAGATCCCCTCTCACTTTCAGAAATAAGGATGAGCAACCTGAATCTAGTCATCATACAGAAATGTAAGTTGGCATAAATGTTCCTGATCTTTTAGGGAAAGAAAAGAAGGAGATTCTAAATTCAAATCCAATCCCTTGTTAGAGAAAATCATTCGGAATTTAGAAGAAGAGGAGATCCCTAAGCTGCTACTAAGCAGTATGAAGATCCCCAAGGAAATATCCCCAGCAAGAGTTCATTTTGCCAGTGATGGTCTTCTCCTCCAAAGGTAAACTTTGAGTTAGCAATTCTTATCTCTAGAGAACCTGTTGTCATTCCTGAAAGAGAATATGGGTCAGCAGCAGTGGATGTCGACAGTGATCCCCTGGAAGATATAAGCAGCGTTCCTAGAGACAATGGCTCAAGCAATAATATCCTGAGTAACAAGGACCCTAATTTTGCCCAGCAGTTCACAAAACAACCAGAGCCTGTTGCTGAGCAGTACAGTCCTCCAACCCGCCAGTCAAGTAAACATAGGGTCGAGTCTAGAAAAGAAACCAAGGAAGTTGATATTGAGAACTACAAGGGCTCCAGCAAGAAAGAGAATAAGAATAATCAAGGGTTTTCTCTCAGTGCCATCGCTAATGATAAGTTGCAGCAATATGTGAGGATCTATGACGAAAGGAAGTTGAAGCCTTTCGCAAAGAGTAAAATTTTAACTGAAAATGAAGCAAAAATTCTGTATTTTAATATCCCCTTTGACTTGGAATTCCCTCCAAAAACCAAGCTCCTTTACCAGAGCAACAATGAGAACCCTTCAGATCTCAATATTCAAAAGCTGTTCTCCACCCGAGATGGAAATCACCCAAATATCATTCTTTTCAAATATAAAGACAATAAATTTGGAGGGTACGCTTCCCAGCCTTGGGTCCACCAGACCCCAACGTAAATATTTACTCGATATGATCTCATTATTAGGGTCTTTGGAGATCGCTCCTGTTTCCTTTTTAATCTAACTAAAGATTCCAAGCTTCTTCCAATGGGAGGAGATAATTTAGTTTGCCAGTGGCAGGGACCTACAAGCCTGAGCTTCGGAAAGATAGATCTAGTTATTGATGTAAGTGTAATCTTACAATTGACTAATTATCCTAGTATCAGTTTAATGAATGTTCGAGTGAGGTGGAAAAAGCATATTATACAGGAAGAAACTTGAATAAAGTTGATGCGAAAACTTTCCTTACAGGTAAAGCTTTAGGAAAAGGGATTAATTTTGCAGGTTCTAAGGAGATAGTCAGGCCTGATTTTGTGGAAATATATGCCATTATCCCAAATTATGATGTGGATTTCAATTAAGTATACTTGAAATTTTACTTTCTCAATCTCTTTCGTTATAATTGTACTACTGTGTGGTCAGTTGGCTGACTGTAACTTCATTTTTCTCCTGAACTCTTTTATATCCATACATAAAATACGGTTCGAATAATGTTACAGAAGTATTGAAAATTACTTTAAGAAATTGCATGATATCTACAAAGAAATATCTCAAAAATTTTGCAGCGAAATCCTATTTCAAGTCTTGCTTAGACACGCTCTGATTCGACCCAAACGACACAATCCTAGACCTTGCATATTCAAGAGTCTCGTGCTTAGGAGAAAGGAATCTCTAAACAAATTAACAAAAAATAGGCCAACTATTACTCCCTGAGGGTCATTCTCATCCATGATCAGGTCATAAACCTGTGTTGGGTTCTCACTCAACCACAAATGTTGCTTCAGATCCCCCAGTTTTATTCTCTTCTTAGGGTCCTTCTCCAACATCTTTGTCAGCAGGTCTCTCAATCCTTCTGAGACTGTTCTTCCCGGTGGGAAGGTAACACTAAAAATCATTAGACTTATATCACAAAAAATACGGCTTCTTTTCGATCATTTCGAAAGCCTCCATGATATTCTCACTCACCCAAGGGACCTGGTAAAAAGTAAACGCATAGAAGGTCACCCCTAGGGCCCAGACATCGGCTGCTTTTCCTGAAAACCCTTTACCAACTCCATTTTTATCAATAGAATCAGGAGACATAAAGAAATATGTTCCTTCTGATTTGGTCTGCAAATCATTATCAGGGGTTATGAAAGCTGAGACGCCAAAGTCAGTTAATTTTGCGTTGCCATCCTTGTCAAAGAGGACATTCTGGGGTTTGATGTCTCTATGTATGATGTTATTATTATGCACTAATTGCGTTATTCTAGAACATGATCCTTACAGTATTCTAGTCCTTCGACTAGGTCCTTGAATATTTTTCTGAGATCCCTTTCTTGGATGTAGTCCTTCTGTTTTGTTGGGTAAAAACGCCATTCCTCGTCGTTCCATTCTAGAAGCTGGCCTTGTTCTAAGTACTCCATGACTAGGAAACTCATGTGGAGGATATAAAGATATACTGATATACATTTTGTCACTGTCTGGGGTATCTATAACTTCGATCAGTTTGACTATGTTTGCATGATTGAGCTTCTTCATGATTTCAATTTCCCTGAGGACATTCTCATAGGCGTCCTTATACTTGATACCTGATTGCCTTAAGAAATTGGATGGTCTATGACTTACGTCCTCTCTCATCTCGAATCATCTCCCTTTTCTTCTTAAGAGCTGTTTTTTTCATTATTTTCACAGCAACTTTCTCCTCCTTGATTCCTTTCAGTCCAAGCCTCACCTTCGCATAGGCTCCTTCCCCAAGCTTCTGGGTAAGGGTGTATTGATTGACGGTGGAGAAACCCTAGAGGATTTACCAAAATTAGATTTTGATATGAATACGTTCACATTTATTCCTCGAATTACTATGTTGGTGATCTTGTAATGCTGGCCAGGCTTTAAAGATGAGCTAAGGAGTGAAGTTTCTTACCGCAAATTGTGACTTGTGACTCACCGGATGAACCTTCAACATTTCTTAAAACGCCTTATTTTATTTAACTATTTATGAGGGAATTCCTTAACTTTTGTTCCACTGCCTGAACTCTAAGCAATCCACACCTCCCAGGTGACGTCATCAGTGCAATTCATATCGATTTCCGAGCCCTATCTCCCCTAATCACTACTTTTGATTAGGTCTGGCCTATCATAGGAAATATGCTCACTATTCAGAGAGGAGCAAGCGGATGGGGAGTCCTGAGAAATTCCATTTTTATCGTATTTTCCTACAGTAAATTGGAATTAGGTCAGATCTGACTCGTCTTAAACAATACTATATTTATTTAATCAAATTCGAGATGAATTATGATGATCTAAGTTCTCATCGTGGGCTGCTGACCGAAGAAGACACTAATAAAAAGTTTCAGAGAGTATACACAATGACAGGAAACATTCCTTCAAGCTATGCCCCTATCGAAGTGGACCAATCTCAAGCAAAGTACCAGACTTTGGACGATGATACTATAAAACCAAAGAGTTCTTCCTTAATAGATACTCATTAATTCCTTAGAAAACCCCGGCTCAGAGAAGAAGCCTATCCTCTTTACCCAGTCTATGTCTTCCAGCAATTTTAGTGAAAATAACCAGAAAAATAAATATCCTAGCCTTGATCCTCCCAAAAATCAACTAACACAGTCCATGCAAGTCCAAAACCCTAACAAGGCCGACCTCATCACGTATGATTGAATAGCTTTACTCTAATCTATTAGTGAAATTTGCTACTACTGCAATAATAAATTACTCATCCCCAAGCAAGCCGTCCTTTTTAAATGTTTCTACTGTTCAAAAGTCTGCAACAGTAATACCTAAGTCCCAACACTCTAACTCCCTTAGGAGCCGAGAAACCCATCCAACCACCCCTACAGAAAAAGATTTTTATTTGTGGAAAGTGCAAAAAGACTATTGCATACGATCCAAGTAATATCTAAGCCGAACTCCCTAACCCCCTAGTCTCTAACTACGTAAGATGCGTCTGTGGAGTCGTCAATTATGTTCCCTCCATTGTCCAAGGAACTGTAGTTCCTGACCCTATGGAGCTCTCAATGAGCATGATGACTCAGAGTCAACAAAAAAGCGTCCAGCAAGGTCTTACACAGAGCCAGTATATCAGAGACCAAAACCAACAACAGTATCCTTACCAACAACAACAGCAACAAAATATCTACCCTACTCAACCAAATTGGGCAACTCAGAGCATGTATAACTATCCGATCCCTCAACAACCCCAACCTAATACTGCCCCGACAAATATACCATACTATGCTAACTACCCTTATCCTCACCTCCAGCAGGGAAATAATCAACCCCAACCCCAAATCCAAGACAATAATCCCAAACAAGCAGTCCTCGAAAGTAAGAAATCCTTGGAACCAGTTGAACTCAAAACCTTTGAAGTCAAAGTCCAGCCCAACATGCAGACTTCCCAAGATACACCTCAGGATACTCCAACAACTGATTCTAACCAAGCTCAAGAAAAAGTTGAGCATAAGACCCAAGAGGTTACTAACCTTCTTGATGATGACAAAGCTTCCGTAGTCAGCGAAGACGGAATCGATATTAATGTCTTAAATATCAAAGATGAACCTGAGGAAAATAACCCTGAGGCAAAACAACTTATTACTGAAAACAAGCCAGAGATCCAACAGGAAAAAGTCACTCCTACAACTCAGCAACAAGTCAAAGAAATCCCTGCCAATAAGACCAACACAACCCAACAAACCGTTCAAAACAACCAACCAATTTATCCTAACTATCCTCCCTTCTATCCCCCTCAAATGATGCAACCTGGACAATATCCTCCCTACTTCCCAGTGGGCTTCATGCCTTACAACCCTAACCAACAGGGACCTAAGGCCCAGCAATTCGTGCCCCAGCCTATGTACTATCCTCAACCTCAGTTTATCCCTGTTTATAACCCTAATGTTAATACAAATTCTAGCAATACTAATGATAAGAAGAAGGTTAACCCTTCAGGCCAGATTGACCCAAGAACTACCATGCAATCTCCTGAACAATATAACCAATTTTACCAGAATTTTTATAACCCTTCAGGCCAACTCATGCAATCTCAGTTTTACCCTGGTCAAAATCTGAAATACCCTAATCAAAATCAATACTATCAACCTGCTGAGAAGCTCGATGACGATTAATTGTATTCTACATAGCCTTAAGTAGTATTACTTGACAATGTTTTGTATGCGTCATTACATTGTTAGCCAAATAAAATAATTTTTCACAACTTTTCTCCTTTAAATAGAGAAGGTTTCACTATAATCATGTAAAACTTAGATATAATAAGAGATTAGGAGCTAAGTAGACGACTCGAAGACATATCCCTAGACAGATATAATACATTGAGAATCACACAATGATTTTACTCAAACACATCAGTAGCAGAAGTCTTTCTTAGATCCTTCGGGGGCTAAAATATTACATAATTTTCACTAAAATTCTTACGTCATCGAATATCCTCCGTACTGGAGACTCATTCTTCACAGGAGATTGGCTCATTCTCTCCGTAGGGCTCTGATGAATACCCTCAATTTTCTCAAAGACTGTCTTTTCGACTATATTGCCCATTTCCAGATATTTGTTTATGCTTTCTTTATGGTCAAAATTCAAAGGAGTGATATTGAGACTCTGGAAAAGAAGCCACATATCCTTAGGGACCTCTTCCAGGAGTTTCATACAGGCTTGAATATAGCTTCCATAGTCCTTCAAGGCAACGAATTTAGTGTTATGCCGAGATGGATATCTATCATTATGGTCCTTATGACTATCATATTCTCTATGCAGCCTGTATAAATCATGAAATCCCTTATCTCCGATTCCCAAAAATAAAAATGTAACAGGGACGACGTGTGAAGCATGGACCAGCTGATCTACAGTGTCGTCAAAGTCCTTTATATCACCTGTGATAAATATAGCACACACGTAATATTTTAACTTATGAGTCATAATTATATCTGTCTTTACCTTGCCCACAACGTCCTGTATTAGTGGGGCAAGCTTTATAGGTTTATTCTGTATCACCCTCTGGAAAGCTCTGTCAAAGGTCTCCAATAAGGAGTCCACTGAGTTTATTAGAGGGTCTTTAGGGTGCCTAAGATTGAACACATCATGTCCAGTATCCAAGACCTCAGCACCAAAGCCATATGCAGGGATGATTTTGTCTTCTAGATAAGGGAACAGCACACTACTAATCAGTTTTATGTTCTGCATGTACTGTTTCTTCACATCCTCCATGTCTTTGCTTAGGGAGAAATCATCTAGAAAACCCGAAAAATCTATTCCCACAAAATATTGTAGCTCTACCCCCTTACTCCAATAGTCATTAAGGATCATAGCCTTCTGCAGTTCACACTCTAAAATATCAACGGTCCCCTCCACCACAAGCTCAGGTTCGTTTTTCTTATTAGTCTCAAACCTTACTAGATTAAGACTGCGTTTTTTTAAGTCCACCAGGTCGGGATAAGTGAACTCGCAATGTCCCACAACTTTATCACTCTTATCTAGGATAACTAGCCTCATGACCCCGTGGTTCTTGAAGGTATTGGAGACTTTGAGTTCTATTTTGGGCCAAATTGGATTGTTTCCAAGGGCAAGAGCACTCTGAAGGACCTTGATGAAGTTCCCTCCATCAATAGATTTCCATAGAGTGAAGTAAGTCCTTGGGGGCCAAATAGACTTCTTGGAAAAATTGGCAGAAAAGACTACATCGAGCTTGTCCTTGACTTCGACAGCTTCGTCAATGGAGATTTTGATTCTGGTGTCCATGGTGGCTTTCTTCTGAGGAGAAGCCCCAGTTAGAGTGAATTCTATGCTCCTGTTCGGGGATTTGAGAAGAGTTACAATGTTGAAATCAGTGGATGCATAGAGTTGGTTGCCTTCTAGGGAGACTCTGTAAATTTCGATCTTAATGTACTGTTGTATAGGGAAAATATATTGAAATTTGACTGTGTCAGGGTATAAAGGGTGAGGATCGCTGGTATTTGTGTCTGTGGCCGCAAAAAGGATCCAATTATTGCCTATGAAGGAGTTCTGCTGGTAAATTTTGAGGTAGGAGGGTAGAGGGAAATTAGTCCCTTTGAGGATGAGTTGAAGCGTGGGTAACAGGGCATTAGTAAGCTCTTTGTCATAGTCTTCAGATTTGGCATTCATCTCTCAATAAACATAATTTTTATTTGAAATAAGCTTGTAAAGCTTGATTAGCTTATACAGGTGTTCATTAAGAGACTCAAAATTTCCCAATAAATGATGGACCAACTGCCATCTTTTAAGAGTTTCTCTTACCTCTGCTTCTTTTGTTTCACCATCTGCCTTGGCTGGATCAACGTAGGGTACATCTATACTGTTTTCGATGCTTCTGGTCAGCAGATCATCCTCTCCTTAGGATGGAAGACAGAAGATCTCAATTTCTTTCAAGCTCTTACCTCAGGATCCCTTCCTGTGGGCTCCCTGATCGCAGTCATTATCTCAGGACTTTTCTTCTCAAAGAAAAGCCGCAGAAAACAACTCATCTTCGCCGACCTCTGCATAATAGCCGGAGCTCTCCTCACCTTGGACAAAACCTTCCAGTTTTTCATTGCTGGCAGGCTCCTGCAAGGTACAGCCATTGGTCTTAACATGCTAATATGTCCTATTTATGTCAGGGAAATCTCTCCTCCTGACATCAGCGGAAGACTGGGCAGTATATTAAGATTATGTTATTGTCTAGGGTCTGTCTTGGTCTTCCTATTAGCCTTTGGGCTCCCTGCTTTACCTAACTTCAATAACCAGTTTTGGAAATTTATGTTTGTTTTCCCAGTATTGGTCTCAGTTCTAAGAATAATTCTTTTCCTCGTGATTTTCAAGTACGATAGCCCCAAGTTCTATCTCCTCAACAAGCAAGTCGACAAAGCTTCTGAAATTGTTGCAGAAATATATCATGAACATGTCCATGAGGGCATCATAAAGAGCCTTTGGCATGAGAGAATAAGAGAGAAGAAGCTTACTCTAGGAAGGCTTTTCAGAAGATATAGCCAGCAGCTAAAGGTCTGCTTCCTGATGGCATTTCTCCTAGAATGGACAGGGAATAATGCAGTTACTACTTATGCATCTTCCATCCTGGCCAGTGGGGCCTTCCTGCAAATGACTCCGAACCAAGTCTACCAAGTAAGAGCTGTAAACTGCTTGGTTGGCTTCGTGCAGATCATTTGTGCCTTGGCTGGAGGATATTTCTTGGACCAAAGCGGCCGGAAGAAGCTCCTGTTATACGGAGATGCAATACTTGCGATTTCTGTGGGAATACAAGGAATTTCGTTACAGATAGGCCTTGAGACTCTGGCTAGGATAATGGTTGTTTTCTTTGTTCTCGGAGGGTCCATGAGCTTCATTCTGGTGGATCCTATTATGATGTCAGAGCTCCTGCCTTATAAGGGCTGCAGTCTTATGTATACTTGGGCAAATATACAAATAGCGGTGATCAGCTGCTTCTTCCCTATAATACTGCAGACTTATAGATATGGGCTTGTGGGGAGCATGTATTTATTTTCATTTATTGCCCTGTTAGGATTATGGGCAATAAAGAAGTGTGTACTAGAGACCAAGGGGATGACAATGGATGAGATATATAAGGAATATGAGGCGAAGTCCTTGTCTAATGAGGATAAGTCGATTATGATCGACAGTGATGATAGTATAGATATATATTCTGACTTTCTTGAAGATAACTGAACTTTCTACTATTCTTTGAATTATTATATATGTTTACTACTTACAATATGTATGTATGGTATTTGTTAAGAACAAACGCTATTATTATAAAGAAAGAGCTCATCGATAGAGAATATATGGATTATATAAGATAATAATTAGGTTTATAATCGGCTAAAAAAAGGCCTTAGGTGTCCTTAGGAGTAGAAGCTTTCTCTTGGAATTCTTTCTTCTTCTCCTCAAGGATTCTCATTAAATCTTTGAACATTTCCTCACATCCTGAGTAATTCACAATACTCACTATACTTATTTTTGCTGCTTGATTTCCCGTACAAGCTTGACCTACAAGAATAACTCAATGAATAATGCACAATTACCAAGGAGTTTCCTTGTACACGAGTGAACAATAGGGATACCCTTGAGCTTAGCTTTGGCTATAATCTCGACCATTTTCTCATCTGTGCCATCTTTTAATGGATTTTCTTGAATATTTAAAGCTATTACCAAGCATTTTGAAGAACTATAGACTTAGTACTGTATAAAAGTTAAGTACCGGTCATTTAAATTTCGGATTTTAAATTTCGGATTGCTTCCCTCATTCCACACATAATTCTCCTTTTGAACTTCCCCTTACTACCAAGAACAAAATATTTACCTTATTAGGCTGCTGAAGCTTCTTTTGGATCTGCAGATAGGCAAGCCTATTCAGAATATTCAAAACAAGCTCATCAATTTCTGGGCAAAGGATATGATCAACCCAGCTAACAAATTAAAAGTTTGTACTAAAAAGGCACCTTCTCAGAGTGATGAGATTGTATTGGATCTGAGGCTTCTTCACAGGAGGGAAGACAATATCCTTTAGATCCTCAGGGATCTCAGCATACTTAATTTCAATCTTTTCCTCCTCTTTATTCTCTTCCCTTTTCTCTTCTTTAGATTCTTCTTCCTCAGAATCATCAACAGTAACAAATCCGTCGCTCTGTTCTCCAGGAAGAGGGAACGGTTTTTGCTTTTCTGTCTTCTTCGTAGTATCGGTGGGGAGAGGGTGAGATTTTCCTGTCATAGAAAAATAGAGTATTTTAGCCTTTTTCATCTTTGACATTCTTTTCTTTCTACGCTCCTTCATAAGCTGGCTAATCAGGTTCCCAGGGTTCTGAGCAATAAGAAATAAAATAAAAATTATACTCTAGGATTCTTTATATCACTCTTCTTTTCTCCATTGTATTTCGCAATAACATCTGCAATCCTTATGAGCTTTACTCTTGGCCACATCTACTTGTTACGACTTGTTATCACAAGCTTACCCTCAAAGAATGTTTGGCCTGGGCCTCTGGATTACGATTCTTATTCTCTTCTTGATCTTCTAAGAAAGCCTTCTTTTGTTTAGATAGTTCTTTAGATGGTTCTATGTTAACTGGGAAATATCCACCCAGCTGTTTCTTGAGTTTCTTTAGAGGTTTCGCCCAATCAACTAGCTTTTCTTCTTTCTGGCTAGTGTTTTTTGCCTTTGTTGACCTGATGGTTTCTTGCTCTTTTACAGCAGGTGTGTTTGTTGATTTTTTCTCAGGGGATATTGATGACTTCTTGCTTTGGGATCCTCCAGTATTTAACGCAGGTTGATTTTGTTGTGTAGATGATGGTCTCGGTTGGTGAGACGAAGGATTGCTTGGTTTTTGAACGTTGTCTGGCTTGGGATTGGAATTATTTTTATAATTGTAGTTCTGGGCTTGACTATTGGGCCTAGATTTGGGTGGCTTGTCTTTCGGTGGGAATTTTGGCTGAGTTTCCTTGGATTTGTCGATCTTGAAGATTTTATTTTCATGACTAAAAGAAATTTCCTTGGGAAAATTCTGAGGTTGGTTCTGTAGACTGCTCCGTGGAGTCGTATTGGTACTTCCGAAGGCGGGAGAGCTGACCGAAAGGGTCTTCTTGGGAGTTTTGGGTTCATTAGAGTTAACAGGCCACTCACTCATTTTTATAGATAGGATTCATTTTAGAATTGCAATAAATTTATTTAGAGAAATGGAGTTGTCGAAAGAATACTTACTTACTGATCTCTACTCTGTAGGGTCAGGGGGCTCAGGGCAGTTGTTGCAAGGTGATCTGGAAGATCATACTAAGCTAGAAAAAATAAAATCTGAGAAATTTAGTGAAGAAAAGAGGGCTGATGTCGAGGCTTTTTTGCAAAAAATTGTTGATATCTCTCTAGGAGGAACTAAAGGACTTGCATTGACAAGCCAGGGTGAGGTTTATTCGTGGGGAGAGCTTTATGTCAAAAATGAGTTAGTAAAATTTGCTAGTAAGAACTGTTGTAAAAAGTAGAAAATCAACATTAGTCCTATTTTGGAAATACAGTCTCCAATCAAGATAAAAAGAATATCATGTGGCTGGGCCCATAATGTTGCACTCTCTGGTAAAATATTAACAATACTTGAGAAGTTATCTCATAGAAAATAATAAAGTATTTGTGTGGGGTGAATCTAAGTTTGGACAATTAGGGCTTGGAAAAGAGAATGTTTCATATGTCTTAGAGCCAACAAAACTCCCTAATGAAGAGAAGCACAATATCCTGGATGTCTATGCTGGTTTCAGACAAACATATCTCCTCTGTGGGCAGAATAAAATTCTCTGTACAGGTTCAAATAAATTTTTGGAATTTGGGCAAACCACTAAAGAAGGCACAATGTTTTCTCCTGTAACATTAGAGTTTCCCAAGATTAATGGGCAAATAAAAAAGCTTGCAATTGGACAGAAGCATGTTATAGCTCTTAATCATAATGGTGAGATATATGGCTGGGGATCTAATAAGTTTGGTCAGCTTGGAATTGAGAATAAAGATAAGGAAACTAACTATGAATATAGAAAGCTCGAAGTTTCTGACGTCAAGGAAATCTCTTGTGGATGGAATCATAGTTTGTTGCTACTTAGTAAGAATCCTTAGGTTTGCTAAAGATGTGAATAGAAAGTGGCCGGATTTTAGTAAGTGGGAGAGGAGACTTCGGGCAGCAAGGAAATGGAAAGAAGGAGCATGTTTTCAAATTTACTGAATTGGAAGTTGAAAAAGTAAGTAAAGCATGATAGTACTGTCATTCTCTAGGACACAGAAATTGTTGATATTGTTTGTGGGTCCGAGACCTGTCATGTTGTGACTTCTAAGAACAATATTTATGTTTGGGGTTGGAATGAGCATGGGAATTTGGGTACAGGCGATAAAGAGGATAGGCTGAGTCCCGTAAAGTGGGATATTGAATCAGATGGCAAAGTTCCAAAGGTAAGGAAATACTTTCTCTGAAAAACGATTAGATTTTTTGCGGAGGAGCTGCAGTTATTTTGGCCTATAAGTAGGGAGGAGTATAGGGAGGGCCTTGCATGTTTTCAAGAAATTTCTTTAATTCATGCTTTATTTTCTTTTCAACGAGACTTGGTTCTATAATCTGAGTAATTTTATTTTCAAAAGATGAAACTCAAAAATGAATAATAACACTTTTCACTATCAATACATTCTAATTGAGGGTACCACTGACGGCCCTATAAACTTCTGCTACCATCTTTGGGATCTCCCTAAGAAGAAGCCCTTAGAAGTCAGAGTTAGGAGACCATTCAGGATTGTTTGCAGTATTTGCAAGGGAAATGTCACAAAGGAACTCGCTTCAAAAGAAATCATTTTCGAGTTAGAAAAGATGAAGGACTGGTCAGTGAAATACGGCCTGATGGCCAAAGGAATCAAGAAAGTCAGTGATATAATGATTCAAAAAAGAATTCTAAAGCTTTGGGATGAACCTTTCTTTGTCGAATTTCTCAAATTATTTGAAATAAAGGAACAGACTGATGAAGTCATGTACGAGGACCTTATATGGGCTGTGAAAGAATTTCAATTCGATGAAGAGTTATATAAATTTGCGATACATTCTCCTGAGTTCGAAGGCCAGTTCCACCCTAAACGAAATGTGAACGTGATCGATGTTAGGTTTATCATGGAGAGAATGATACCTCTTTTCAACATATACCATAAAATCTATCATCCAGGTACACACAAATTGTAGCCAAATAACCTTTTAGAGTATGTATTAAAAGATGGAGAACAGCCTCTATCAGTCCCCACAGACACGACAACTAAGCCCCTGACCCATGATCCCTATTCTAGCGAGGAGGACGAAGAAGAGGAGGTTAAACCTAAACAAGAAGAAGTCGCAGTAGTGATAAATGAGGAAAAAGGTAAAAATTCAGATTCTTTGAAAAACTGCTAGAATACTTGAATATACCTTATCCAAGGAAGAACAGACTCCAGATAGAGTACGAGGCTCCTCACAGTGTCTTGAGAAGAGCTGAGGAGATTAAAGTGGATGACAAGGACTTTACAGAGAGGGAATTTCAATTGGAGTACGACGCCCTGAAGATTATATACTTGGACTGGATCTTTATGAACAAGGATATAACTCATGCAATAGCTGAGAAGAACATGGAGGATGTGGGGTCTCGCATCCCTGTTCAGAAGGAGTTAATTAAGGCATTTGGACAAAGCGGGCCTTTACAACTTTCTTTTTCTAAGAAAATGTTCTTTATATTTGAAATTGATTCCGTAATGTCCTACTTCCTCATATACCCTGAGTCGGGCACCAAACTCAGGGAATGGTTCATCCACTCCCTACAGATCTTTACCACTGGGCTTCAATTTAACGACAAGATCCTTATAGATAAGGTCTCAGCCTTCAAGGAAAAGTTCCTAGTAGGTATGAACAGAGTTCTACGTGACTTTATTCCTGGAACCGTTGTCTTGACGGTGGGTCAGTCTCTATTTCCAAAGAAACCTCGATATTACAGGGAACATTTTGTCACACTGGCCGACGAAATTCACCCCAAGAAGCTCAGCAGGAGGGTCTGTCTGGCCATGCTAAAAAAACCTTTAGAGGACTGGGAGAAGTTTGACATTGTTAGATCTTTTACAATAAATCGACAAGATATCGTGCCACCGAAGGATATTATTCCCAAGGAGAAGTTGGACGAGGAGGATGAGGAGACGCCTTCAGGGAAGGTGGGCTCCCAGAGCTCGAAAAGGACCCCAGGAGGGAGTAGGAACTGGTTTAGTTTGGAGGATAAGAGTTTTTCGAAGTATTATAAATGAGTTTAAAGAGATTTTTTCTGAGTGGAAATGATCAGAAACAGGGGAAGACAAAAAGGTTTCTATAGAGGGTGAAGAGGTTGATGTTTAGGGGATAGATATCTGTATTTTTTCGTACGCTAACGCTAAATTTGGCTGTTCCAAGCGAGTCCGTGTGCAGCCATCGATTACGGATTAATTTTATTTTGATATATAAATACTGCGATAAGCAGATGAAGCAAAAATTGAACCGTAGTTTGAACTTATCTAATGGAAGACTCACTTGGTCCGCCAAAAGGTTAGTTACATTCACCATATGTTAATTTACAGCTACCGTTAATGCCATGATCAAGGAACTTGCCGAAGGCTTGAAATTCGCCAATAACTATAGTGAGCTCGTTATGGAGATATCTCAAGGTTAGGTCACTTAGGAAATCTGTCTTATTTTGAATAGAGTTCATAGCACAGCTCTCAGCTGAGGCCAACAAGATTTGTCTTGGAGATGGCAAGAAGACTATAGCCGCCGATCATGTATTTCGCGCCTTGAAGGTATTCAAAAAGTTCATGAGTATAATTCCCAGGCCCTCAAGTTAGATGATATGCACGACCAGCTGGACGAAGCCCATGAGGCCTTTTTGAAGGAAACTGAAGTAAAAAGCCTACTTTGAAGGACTAATGATTTTCTAGTCTAGAAACAAAGCAAAAAATGAACAAGCTGAGGATTTAGAGTCCCTGGAGGAATACCAAAGACAGCTCTTTGAACAATCAAGGACCTTTTCAATGTCTAGGGCTGCCAGTGAAAGTAATAATATACGTATATGAATGATATTTTAGATATTGCTAATATAAACCCTACTCCAATCCAGTCTGAGACTTCAGTAGTTTTTAATAAAGCTACAAACGAACAGCTCTCTAAGCCTCCACAGTTTAGAGAAGCTGAACAGGATGATTATGAAAATTTCTAGATGTTGTATTTTTTGAGTGCTTCTGTATGACACACTATAAATCTCAGGCTATTTTCTGCCTAAATTAAGTTTCCTTGTTCCTTTTATCTTTTTCATACATCATTGCCTTCCCAGAGGTTTCATTTTCAATAAACAACATAGAGAAATTATCTTAAATCTTATTCTGAAAGAAACCTGAATCAGATATCTGTAAAACCCAAGCAACTATTCTTAAGAGTCATAAATCAGAACGCTTTAGGTGACTTGTATCTGACTTCTGTCATAGAAGGGTTCTTAATAGTAGAGAAATTTCACTCCCCTCAGAACAAATATAATTGGATTCTTAGGGTCTGTAGACCAAGAAGGAAGAATAGTTGAAAATAATTCAAATTATTGACTTGATGAATGAAGATCTTTGAGTGATTCCTCCTCAGAAAAAGCATTCAATCATCTTGAAATTAATAATCCATCATTTTTGAACATTTTGAGAATTAGCAACAGTAACAAAACAATAAGATCACCAAGAAGATTCTTCTCGCTGAAGGCTGTAGAGTGACAACAATCTTCATGGCTAATGTATCAATACTTGAATTACATTATTTTTTGTACATACAATTAGGAATGCGTCTTAATATTAGGGTAGACAGTGTTCCTGATTGTTTACATAGCTCAATATGAGAGGATATAATCTCCATTTACTTTCTCTGTTTTCCGAAAATGCCGATTCTAATTCCTTAAGAACTTAAATCTTATTGCAATGTAAATAAACAATTTTTTAGAAATTTCAAACCCATTCCTCACTGTTTTACCCTGCGGCCCATGAAACACGATAATTCCATCTTCCACATCTCAAACAGTATCGATTTGATTCCAGATTTCCAAGCCGACCTCTCCATAGATATTAACAATCCCCAAGAGAAAAAAATCTGTCTGTTACCCTTTCTAATCTACTTAACTATCAATAAAGACCTCCAAGCCAAATTCCGCGAAGGTCTTGAACTTGAAATAAACATTAATAATGAAGAAGTCCTAGCCAAGAGTAATGTCAACAGATTAGATGAATATAAGCCATATTTTGACGAAATGGAAAAGCTTAGATTCTTGGAAATCCTCCTGGAAGTCCAACCAGACCTATTCAAATTATATGTCCTCACCAGCGGTTGTGATAAGTTTCTTAAAGGATGTAAATTGGTGCATATGAGCGAAGTCCAAGAATGCCTGACAAGGCTCAGGGATGCAAATCAAAGGGCAAAGGTCATAGGAAAGCTCGACCGCATCGTTGGGTACCTAATCACATACCAGCCGAAAGATGTGTTTTCTCCAAAGACATTTAAGGAAGTTAAAAAGGAAGTTGAGAACCACTATCACAACAGCTTAAAAACTAGGCATGTTGTCCAAAAGAACCCTACCTGGACTACAGAGCCCCACTACGTGGCTCGAGTTAGAATAACAAAGGCAATATCTGCTTGGAAGGACACCTACAAACAGAAACATTGTCCGGCCCACATTGGGTTCACTTCTGACTATAAGCCTTCTTCTAATTCGTATGATCTAACTTTTGAGATTCAGACTTTCCAAAGTAGCCATCTTCTGGAGTTTCTAGCCTCGACTCTAGATAAGTTCCACAATGAGAAGCAGGAATTTACTGAAGAGTTTCTGAGCAGACCATGGGAGGAGAATAGACCTAAGGGTAGGACTCCTCACCCAGAGCAGAAGAAACAGTATCATACAGGCCACATCCCCAACCATAATCACAAGAAAACTTATTCTCCTCATCAACAAAATAACAGAAATTCTCATAATAAAAACTTTCCCGCACAATATGAAAAAGAGATAAGACCCAAGAGAGACCCTCAAGAAAAGACTGCTCAAGTTGCTATGGAGCTGATCAAGTGTGAGGGTGATCTTAATGTCTCCAAAGAGGCTGCCGAAATAGCCAAATCTTTTATGTTGCAAGTTATTCAAAAGAGACTTGACGGGGTATTTAACAGAGAGGTCCTGGCAAAGAGCTATTATCCAAGAAATAACAAAGCTACTTTGGAAATCCAGGTAGCAGCTTCTGCTTCCCGAGCAACCAAAGATAAAGTAATTGATGAAGTTATGAGCCTGGTGACCACTCTCGAAGAATACAATACGAATATGAGTCTTTCAGAAGTTGACAAGATCCTAAAGAGTAAATTTGGTGAGCCATTCGAGCAATACTATGAAAGAAAGCCTGTAGCCATAATAAAAAAGGACCCAACAGTTATTGTAGTTGGTCTTGGAGAAGACTTTAAGCAATTCCGCAAGTACGTATTCACAGATGATAAGAACAATAAGCTATTTTATTCAGTTAATAATGATGCTGTCTTTACAATACTCTGCAACAGCCGAAGATTTGACCTATATAAAATTGAGGAGAAATACAACGCAAATATCAGAATTAGCGAATCAAGGAAACGAATAAGCGTGCGTCCTGGAGAAAAGGTCAAAGAAGTTACAGATGCAATTACTACTCTAATTTCTGAAATCGAAGCTCAGGTGAAAAACTCTTCAATGAGAACAATAGTAGAATACGTTCCCAAAGCCAAGCCTCAAGTCTCAGAGAACCCCAGGACTAGATATCTCGTATCAATCAGGAAGTACTCAAGTAATTAAGGTTCCTAAAAAGGAGAGTGAAAAATTCCAGCCTGGGGAATGGAAATGGAGACCTCCGTACAGTCGCGAATTTGTTAGTTTCCCAGCTCTAATAAAGGACGTAATAGAAGATTCTTACAAATATGGGGAGAGAGAAAAAAGGATAGACTTTCCGGTTGAAGTGGAATCAAATGGAACCATCTTGTTTGACTTTTCTGCTGGAAAAATTGTTTTCCTATTAGAGAATAGGGAGATTCCACTTAAGGGAAATATCAAGCAAATGCCCACAGAAATTAGAGAAATATTGGAAGATAGAGGAGTCAAAAGTCACTATTTTCTATGGGGAATTTCTTATCAACTTTCTGACAAAGACAATCAAAGATGAGAAAACAAATCGAGAATATCAAATTGAGAGAATGAGTACTGAACACAATGTGCCCATTGGCCCACCACAACATAAACCTTCAACTGTCTATTCTAACCAACCGATCTATCAGCTTTTTCCAAGTAATGGCTTTACTGTTATAAAGCCAAGCACCTTGCCCGAAGACGAAGAAGAAAAGATCAATAAAAATCAGAAGCAAAGAGTATTGGAGCATAGCTCTATAAGCCAGCCAATAAATTTCATGAAAGATGTAAACTGACTTTCAGAGGAGAGCAGCTCCTCCAAAATTAACCGATCTTCTTTTGATAATTCACTACAAGAGCATCAGAATGGCATTAAAGAAACTGACTTACTCACTGCTATAACCAATGAAATGCGTATGAGCGAATTTCCCAGTTCTTCTATCGTAAAAGATTCTAACTTAGCTTTCTTAAACCCTGCTGAGGACTCAATTGGTTTAAATAGAGGAGACCCTCCAGAAAAGGCTCTTTCACTCAATTCTCAGCTGAAGGAAAAGCAGTTGGCTTTGAAAGAGGTTTTAGAGGACCATGAAATGGAAATCAAACAAAAGGCGAAAGAGTTGTCTGTAGATATTAGAATAGATGTTTCAAATAGTTTTTTGTATTATAACGGGGGGAATATTGAACATAAGAAGCTTCTTGAGTTTATAAGGCGGTTAGAATTTAAGAAGCTTTTGCCAAAATACTGGAGTGGGGAAGAGGAATTTTCAAGAGAGAAGATTCCTCGAGACAGAGAATTCCCAATAAGGAATAAAGAATCAGCTGAGTATGAAGATATTATTGGAAGATTCCAGAATGAAATGGATGACATCTGTGATATGGACACCATGGAGATCAGGAGAAGTCATAATTATAAGCTAATGCTGAACTGGATAGAAAAATGTTTAGAGTTCCATAAACATTACCCTGGAGCAAATTTATTAACAGATAAAAGTGAGGGAAATAATGTCTGAATTACATTCTCTCGTTAGACCAGACATAACAATTTATTTCCCCCATACACCTCCATAACTCATGAATGAGGACTCTTTGCTTTTCTATTAGAGCGCACGTCATTTCTTTATCGTTAAACCTGAAGTTTTGTTAGTTAAGAAAGATTTTGTACTATGGTTCAGACAATGTAA
>Ga0065720_1003104_pt1 | contig 25085 bp, 22 predicted proteins | sample Thericmetagenome_FD_59107 | JGI IMG/M metagenome (GOLD analysis project Ga0065720, IMG submission 59107) | Thermophilic microbial communities from the Joint Bioenergy Institute, California, USA of rice/straw/compost enrichment - eDNA_2 v2... | ecosystem: Engineered > Solid waste > Grass >... | reverse complement strand
TGGAGAGGGAATTGCTTGTTAGAGGAGCGTATGAAACAAGGCGAGGCTCAAGGGATGAAGGTTGCTCCTCTCTGCGACCCCTCGATCGTTTCTTCCAAACCCTTGCAAATCCTTTAAAACCCAACACAACAAAAATCCCTCCCAACCAGTCCCTTGAGCCCGGACTTTGCTCCGGGCTCGCCTGTTTACCACCGCCAGACTCACCAAAACGGCCAGTCCCCAAACCCGCCTTTCGTTAAGGTTTTCGGGTATTTGCACGATAAATGAAAACATGAGGGGATCAAACGCAATTTCTGAGAACCTTCGGTTCCAGCTCAGTCTGCTTCGGCTCACGGCGGCGACCGAGAATCCAGAGAGAGCGCGTGCCGCCCTTCCCCAAACTGCAGAATCCGAACAGTTGCAGAATCTGGTGGCCCTGCTTCCAACCCGGCCGAAGCGCCGCAACGCTTCGAACCCCGAATAGAACTAATTACAAGCGCTTGGCGAACGCCGGAACCGGTATAGTAGGACGGTGCGCATCGTCTCGCTGATCGCAAGCGCAACAGAAACCATCGATGCCCTGGGTTTGTCCAGTTTTCTTGTCGGGCGATCTCACGAATGCGATTACCCTCCCTCCGTGCGGTCGCTCCCTGTGTGCACAAGACCACGCTTCCTGACGAGTGGTGATAGCCGCTCGATCGACGAAGGCGTGAAAAACAGCCTGAGGGAAGCCGGTTCCGTTTATGAAGTTCTTGAGGATGTCCTCGCGAGCCTGCAGCCGGATGTGATCCTCACTCAATCACAGTGCCGCGTCTGTGCGGCCTCGGTCGAGGATGTAGAACGCGCGGTCTCGGCAAAGTTCAACACTCATCCTCGTGTCGTCGCCCTGGAGCCCAACTCTCTCGCGGACATTTTCCGCGACATCCGCAGAATTGCCAATGCCTGCGGTGTGCCGGACCGGGGAGGCCGCCTGACCGAGGAAATCAAGACCAGGATCGATGAGATTGCCGGTCAGGCAAAGCATCAGCCGGAGCGACCTCGCGTTGCATGCATTGAGTGGCAGGAACCGCTGATGGCAGCCGGAAACTGGGTGCCGGAGCTGGTGGAAATGGCCGGGGGCCGGAACCTCTTCGGAGCGGCGGGCGCACATTCTCCCTGGATCAGCTGGGACGACCTGGTGAACGCGGACCCGGACGTCCTCCTGGTCATGCCTTGCGGCTTCGGATTGGAGCGAACGCGCTCTGAGATGTACTGGCTTGACCGCCGCCAGCAATGGGGCAGTCTGTCGGCAGTGCGGAGCCGGTCCACGTATATCGCCGACGGCAATCTCTATTTTCACCGGCCGGGGCCGCGGATCGTGGATTCGCTGCTCGCGCTGGCCGAAATGCTCCACCCGCGCGCGTTCCCACCCTCGCTTAAAGGGAAAGCGTGGCTGCCGTACGAGTGACACCACCAGGGATGCGGGTCTCGGTGCTTGTACGTTATAATCAGGAAGTTTGTAACAGTCGGATTTCCTCCGTTAGAATCAGGAATACAAGGCAATGCCGAAACTGAAGACCCACAAGGGTGCGTCCAAGCGCTTCAAGAAGTCTGCGACAGGCAAAATTGTTCGCAGTCATTCGTTTAAGCGCCATATCCTGACTTCGAAGACCCGTTCGCGCAAGCGCAAGCTGAGCCAGCCCGTGGTCATGGAGCCGGGAGACGCCAAGAAGATCGCAATCATGCTCCCCTACTAGGGGTACAGGTTACTGGTGTGCGGACGGAGCGCGAGGCACGTGCCCGTGCCGCCGCCAATCCACACGAAGGAGATAAAACGTGCCAAGAGTAAAACGTGGAACCAAACGCCGGGCAGCGCGCCATAAGGTGCTTAGCCGCGCGTCCGGTTTCTTTCTGACAAAGAGCAAGCTGCACAGAGCGGCGCAGGAGGCTGTCGAGAAGGCGCTTCGCTACGCGTACGTAGGCCGGCGGCAGAAGAAGCGCGATTTTCGCTCCCTCTGGATCGTCCGTATCGGCGCGGCGTGCCGTGCTGCAGACCTCTCTTATAGCAAGTTCATGGGCGGTCTGAAGAAGGCCGGCGTGGACCTGAATCGGAAGATACTGGCCGACTTGGCCATCAATGATGAGGCAGCCTTCCGGGTCCTCGTGGACAAGGCCAAGGCCGCACTCTCACAACAGGGGTAGCCAATGCTGGAAGCGGAGTCGATGCAAAGAGAGGACGAACGCAGCGAGGACATGGAGTCCCTCACTAGTTTGGAGGAACGCATCCTTCGGACAGTCGAACTAGTGTCTCGGCTCCGCGAAACCAATGAGAAGCTGCAGCGGGAGTTAGAGGCCGCAAATTCCGAAAAGGCCAAGGCCGAGCAAGCCGCAAAGGATGCTCAGGAGGAAGTGGCCAGACTTTCCCAGGAGATGGAACTGCTCCGCGCGGAGCGGAAACAGGTGCGCACCAGGATCGAAAGATTGCTCGGCCAGATGGACCTGTTGAGCGAGAGCTAAGTAGCTTCGTCCGGGCGCTCGTAGAATGGAAAACGGCCCCGCCAAGAAAACAGTCCGCATTAACATCTTCAACCAGACATACACGGTCCTGGCATCGGGTGATCCTGCGGAAACAGAGGCGCTAGCCCAGATGGTGGACGATCTGATGACGTCAATCGCCGGACGGGCCGGCAACGTGGACAGGACACGCATCAGCGTTCTCGCCTGCTTGCATCTCGCGGACCGGCTTCGCGCGGCCGAAGCGCAACTGAAGGCGCTCAGGGCAGAGATCTCCACCACGTCGCGGCGCTGCACTTCCCTCCTCGATCAAGTTCTCGAATCGTCTTCGTCAGAATAAGCGCTCCTGGCGGCGAAGCGTGCCAAATGAGCCGATGTTCGCGATGGAAAGCGCGAACCGGAACTGATTCTCATGGCGTGGCCCGAGATCGAATCTGCGGTACTGCACGCTGAACGAACAGCAGTCCGTCCGGTAGGTCACCTGGGTGTTGCCAAACAGGAAGCGGCCGGTCCGATAATCGTAGATCCCGAAGAAGCCCCCGTTCCAGCCGGGCTTATTCTCCTCTCCAATTCCGGCAAGCCAGCGTAACTGATTCGCTGGCGGAGAGAGGAAGGAACCGGCTCCTCTCGCCGCATCAGTGCACTTGTCGACATCTCCAGGGCGCCATCCGCCTTCCGGCGGCAGCGGAACGCAGTGCACTTGCGTATGCCCCGCAGAAATCAGATACCTTGAGATCCGCGCGTCCACCGTGAAGCTGCTATTGGTGATGCGACCCCGCAAGGGATCATAGTCCGACTGCCACTCAACGCCGAAGCCGGAAATCGGATTCGCGCGGAATGTGGACACAACCGGGGAGTAGTTGCGAGGTCTGTCAAGAAATGCAAACCCGGTCAGGTCGATACTGCTCATCACCACATTCCGCTGGTTCATTTTGACGGCGCCGCCAAAATCCGGATCAAAAAAACGCCGCTGCGCCAACTGCAACGACAACACCTCCCGAACGCTTCCGTCGTTCGCCTTTGCGTACAGCCGGTTGGTCACCGAAAACTGGGCTTCGCTCGTGTTGGAGATGATGTCCATGCCGTCGAAGCGCACAATGTCCTCGAAGTTCCCAATGCCGTTGACATAGCGGAACGATGCTCGCGGCTCGATCACATGCTTCAGCTTGGTTCCCATCCAGCGAGGAGCATCAAAGATCCTGCTCAAGGATGGCGTAATCAGCTCCGTTGTAAATTCCCGGCTACTCCGGGCGACATTCTCTCCGCTGACGGCGCCCTTGTCGACACTCGACCCGTAATATGTTTCGCGGATGGAAAAAGCCGGAATGAGGTGAAAACCTTTCCAATGGAGTGCGGTCATCACGCGAGGCTCGACATCGAGCCGTTCCACGAACTGCCTTGTCTGAAAGAGGGGCTGGTTTCGCCGAACCAGGCCTGCCGCCGAACCAAAGGAAAACCAGAGCGGAATCGGGGACTTCTCGATCTTTCGATCTCTGCCTGCAAACTCCAGTTGCGGCAGCTTGCGGATCACAATGGTGTCGCCTGGGGCCTCGGTCTGAATATTCTCGTTCCTCTGAAAGACGAGATTGAAGCTGTAGGCCGACCACTGCCGGGTGATGAAACCGATGGAGTTGACCTCCGTGAAGATCGCTTCATTAAAGGACTCTGTAAACTCTCGCCGGAAACTGTAGGAGCTGAGGTAATTTACAACGCCTCGAGCCTCGAACCCGTACGGCAGCTCGGTACGGCCGTTGAATGACAGAAGGAAGCCGGGCGCCTTTCGCCTCGTACCATCGGCCTGTTGAAGACCCTTGTCATTGACGCCGTAAACAAAGGCGTTGAAGTCGGACCTGGCGGTCGGCTTGCCCCGGAAATCGACAGTGTGGGCGAATCCCCGGGAGGTGAAATACTGATTGCGATACTGAAGGTCGTAACTTCGATTAATCGCCCAGTAGTATCCGGTTCCGATCATGAAACCTCGCCGGGAGCTGGTGCCTATGCTCGGCGTGAGGAAGCCGCTTTTGCGAGGCATCCGTTCCAGCGACTTGTAAAAGACCGGAGCGTACAAGATTGGCAGACTCCGGAGAACAAGCCGGCTGTTATAGGCGAGCGCGCGCTGGTTGGGAGATATGTCAAAGCGCGATCCCTTCAGGACCCACCAGGGCTTGGGGAGCCTGCAGTTCGTGATGATTCCGTCGTAAAGGTAGTAACGCTCCTGCACTCGCTCCGCCCAGGAGCCCTGAAAGTAGAAGGGCGCATCCGTCCTCATGACTCCGGGCCGGGCATCGATCTTTGCGGGAGAAGATCCTGATACCTCATAGAATCTGCCCCGCGTCTCGTTGACGTAGTACTCCGCCCGCTCGGCCCTCATCTCGACGCCGCTTTCGTAACTCTTGTAGCGGACATTACCGCGGGCTTCGGCGTAGCCGGTCTCTGTGTTGTAGTCCATTTCCTCGGCTTCGAGGAGAAACTCGGTGGTTTCAATCGAGGCGAGTCCGCGAAGGTAACGCCACGGACCATCGGCCTCCTGTACGATGGCCTTCACGAGGATCTCATTCCCGGCAGGTCCGCCGGGCCGGATGGGCGGAGAAGGAATCGCCGGCTGAAGGATCACGGGCTTCGCAGAGTCGGAAGACGGGGCCAGGATTGTGGGAGGCGCCACTTGCGCGGCTGCCGCCGGGATCAAGGCAAGAATGAAAGCCAGCCGATGAATGGCTGAGCCAGGCTGTCTGGAGCGCAGGCGGAAAAAGTTAAAGTAGCGCGCGAAAAAGCCGTGACAATTTGTACTCGATATGTTACGTACTAGTAGTGGAGTACGTGTGCGTGCTACCTGTCTCAATCCCTGACACTAGCATGCACCCGGCAACTGTGGCAACCAAATAGAGCCTTGAACAAAGGTTTTTTGCGGGCAGCGTCAAGAGCACCGCAGACGCGAAAGAACGTTGGTAGAAACGATGGAGTGCCGGTACTGTCGAGCGAAGAATCCAGCGGAGGAGCATCGTTGCTACCGATGCGGGCGCCGGTTGCATCCATCCTCCGCAGTCTCGGCTCCTGAACCTTATCCGGTAGTTCGGGGAGCAGCCGCACCTGAGCTTCATCCCATTCCCCTGCCTCGGCGGACGGAAATCCCGGAACCCAGACCGCAGTCCCCACGGCCGGAAGCGGCGCCGCCACCACAGCCTTCGCTGTTCGGCTTACGCGAAGTGCCTCGTGTCGTCACGATGCCGGCGCCGAAGCTGGAGAAGAGGACTCCGCAACCTCGGCCGCGCCCGCGAGAAGAAGGTCAGCTTCAGCAGAAGCTGGATTTCCCGCCAGCCGGATTGCCGGGTCTGCGGAAGGAATCCAGAGCCGGAGCCCAGCCGATGATCGGCTGTAATGCTCCTGTCGCTCACCCAACGCTCCGAATGATTGCGGCGGCCATCGACGTCAGCCTGGTTCTTTGCGCCATGGGCCTCTTCCTCGGCGCGATCCACCTCGGCGGCGGCGATGTGGCTGTCAACGATCGCTCGGTTTTGATTGCGTACGTCGTTGCTGGCATCCTGTTCGGGACGTTCTACAAGCTTCTGTTTACTCTCTCCAATGCTGATACGCCTGGCATTCAGTGGACGGGCATGCGCCTGGTTGACTTCGACGGGCTTCCGCCCAGAATGCCGCAGCGTCTGCAGCGGCTGGCAGGGGGATTCGTGAGCACAGTCGCGGCAGGGCTCGGCTTGTTGTGGGCTCTCGTGGACGAAGAGACTCTCACCTGGCACGATCACATCTCGAAGACGTTCCTCACCACCGCCCCTCCCGGTTCCGATCAGACAAACTCGTAGAATATGCTGAAGAGGACCACATCCTCGACGGCAAATTCATGAGCATCCACTTCGACGACACAAACCTCCTCGCCCGGATGGTGGGCGAAGCACATGGTCTGACTCCTGACGAGATTGATCAGTCCAAGCCGGTTGCGCTGGAAGCTCTGGAGAGCTTCCGCAGGGCGTGTGACGAGGGACTCTACGGATTCCCTCAACTGCCTTTTCAAAGCAAAGGCATCCAGGAAATTGCGAGATACGCCTCGGATGTTCGGGGCAGCTTCGATTCCATCTGCCTTGTGGGCATCGGCGGCAGCGCTCTCGGTGCCTGGGCTATCGACTGCGCCATTCGAGGTCCCCATCCGGTGCAGGCTCCCTTTTCAACCCAGAGTCCTCGCCTCGTCATTCTGGACAACGTGGATCCGTCCTACGTCAGCCTGGCGCTCGATTCGATGAACCCGAAGAAGACGATGGTTGTGGTCACCGCGAAATCCGGCTCGACGGCGGAGACCATCGCTACATTTCTCATCGTCCGCGAGTGGCTTGCCAAGGCAATGGCGCGCAAGACGCCGCAACGCATTATCGCGGTCACGTCGGAAGCGCGAGGAGACTTGAAGGCGCTGGCATCCGCAGAAGGCTATCGAACATTTCACATCCCTGAAAATGTCGGAGGCCGCTTCAGCGTTCTCTCTCCGGTTGGCCTGGTGCCCGCTGCGCTGGCTGGCATCGACATACGGAAGCTGTGCCGCGGCGCAGCCAACGTCACTCCCTTCTGCTGGCAGCCGGATCTGGGACAGAATGTCGCTCTTCGCTCAGCCTTGATGCACTGCCTTATTTGGACGAAGCGAAATAAGCCGATTCAAGTGGCGTTTCCGTACTCCAACCGGCTTTGGGGCACGGCCTTCTGGTTCCGCCAGCTTTGGGCAGAGTCGCTCGGGAAGGCGAGAAACAGACAGGGAGAGCCGGTTCACGTAGGCCAGACACCGGTAGCCGCGCTCGGGACCACGGACCAGCATTCCCAGGTTCAGCTCTACATGGAAGGCCCCAACGATAAGGTCTTCACCTTCTGGGAAGTGAAGAAGTTCAAGAATCCGGGCCGGATTCCGAAGGGCAGGACCGGCTATGAGTCGTTCGATTACCTGGCAGGCCAGAGTCTCGCGAAGCTCCTCGACGCAGAGCGCCGGTCGACGGAGGCCGCGCTCACTTCCGCGGGACGCCCGAACTGCACGTTCTCGCTGGATCAGGTGGATGAGGAGAACCTCGGGGCGTTTCTGCAGGTGCTCGAGTTTCAGACCGCTTTCATGGGTGAGCTGCTGAACATCAACGCATTCGATCAGGAAGGCGTGGAGCTGGGCAAGAAGTTCACCTTCGGACTGATGGGCCGGAAAGGCTACGAGGAATACGCGCAGAACTTTGCCGACTATGAGCAGAAGCGCCTGGGGTGAGGCGCTTCTCCGCCTGCCTAATCCGCCTGTCTAAACAGATGCGTCGTGAAAGCTGATGCCCGCGAAGCTCACGACGCTCTCCTCATCAATGTTCCACTGCTCGTAGCGCCGCAACATGCCGCGAGCCTGAGGCACAGCGCGAAGGAATGTGTAAACCGGCGAGGACCCGCACCACTTCAGGTCGTCGTGGTTCTCCTGAACCAGTTCCCAGAAACCGGCGGCATCACCGGCGTTAATCCGTTCCAGACGCTGATGATCGCGCCGGGCAACTTCTTCCATCTCGCCGCACTGTGCACGAGCGATAAAGCGGTCGCCGTAGCGCCGGCCCATGTGTGCCATATCAATACCCAGCACCCAGAGCAGCCCCTTCCCTTCCCTCGCCGCAATCTCACCGAGAACGCCGAGAAAACGTTTGACTCGCTCATCGTCCTCGGGCCGACCGCCTTCGTAGAGGCTCTTCGCATACGCACCGCACAGAATTGGCAGAATGCGAATATCGGGTCCGTACACGTGCTGCAGAAAGAGCACCTGAAATTCAATCGAATGTTCGACGGAATGGCAGTAGTCTTCCATCGTAACCGAGTCGGGCGCCTCGGATGCCAGCTCGTCGACAAGCTCAACGTGAGTGACCGCCTTCCCGTAAGGAGTCACGAAGCACTTCCGCGTTAAGCCGAATCGCTCAGGCGGTCCGTAGTGGGACGTCCCGAGAATGACAAATGTGCGGTCCCGATAGGAGGGTTCGAGCGCCTGGTAGGCCGCTCGATACGACTGCCATCCGCCATCGGGGCTGACGTGAGGCGCGGCAATGCCAAGAAGTGAGTCCGATCGATTCGATTCGCCTCCTTCGCCGCTCATCCATCGATCGAGGGTCTCTCGCAAGTGTTCGGGAGTTGCAGGATATCCCGTTCCCGCGTGCGCCGCCTCACGAAACGCTGCTGCCGCAAACTGCGCTTGCCGCTCCTCAACCAGACGCTGATAAGTTTCATTCTCGAGAAAGCCAGCTCCGTCGAGCGTGGAAATCAGGTGACGGACGAGGTCTCCTACCTCAATCTCCCCGGTAATACGGACCAGCAGTTCCCTCAGGTCGAGTTCGGTCCGCTGCCCGTCAAACAGCTCCAGGCAGGCAGCTAATGCGGGCGGAATGATGAGCGTCGACTCCGAGTAGTGGAACGGGTCGCGTATCACGAGCCCCGGACGGTCCGGCAGTGGCGATGGCATGAAATCGAGGTTCATGCGCAAGCGAGGCAGAGGGGAGGGCATTCTTTTTCTATGATACGGGCCCGCCCGGATATCCACAACGCAAGCGAAACCTTTGTAAATCGTCGTAGAATAGGAATTTCCGGACGTTTGAGCCATCCCCCGAGGGACGGCGCGACATAGAAAACCCATGCTAGGCAAGACAGATCTGTCGGGCCGGGCGGTTTTGATTTCGGGTGCGACGGGAGGCCTCGGAAAGGTCGCGACAAGGCAATTTCTCGAGGCCGGGGCTGTCGTTGCCGGTATCTCTCGCTCCTGGCAAGGGAAGGACCTGCCTCCGGGGCAGTTCTTCCCAATCGAAGCCGATCTTTCCTCCCCGTCAGGCGCTGACAGCGCAGTTCAGCAAGCAGCATCGCATCTCGGACGGATCGACGTCGTACTTCATCTAATGGGCGGCTACGCCGGAGGCCGGCTGGTTCAAGAAACCGATGACGCCACTTGGCGCAGGATGCTGGACTTGAACCTGAATTCGACCTTTTATCTGGCCCGGGCAGCCATGCCCCGTCTCATTGAAAGCCAGTCCGGGAGAATCATCGCGGTCAGTTCGCGCGCGGCTGTCGATGCGCCGGCACGTTCCTCTGCGTATACCGTATCCAAGGCTGGAGTTCTGGCGCTGATACGGACCATTGCCGCCGAAGGAAAAGCTCATGGCGTAACCGCTAACGCAGTCCTTCCCGGCACTATCGATACGGAAGCAAACCGCGCCGCGATGCCAGGCGCCGACTTTTCGAAATGGGTCAAACCCGAATCGATTGCGAATCTGTTGCTCTGGCTCGCATCGGAGGCGTCGGGCGACGTTAGTGGCGCACTGATCCCCATATACGGGAGGTCCTGAAGATGAAACTCTCCAAACTCAGTGAACAGGAAATCGACGAGGCCCTGAGCACACTGCCTGGATGGTCCGTCGTGAACGGAAAGCTCCACCGTGAATACCGCTTCCCGGATTTCGTTCACGCCTTCGGGTTCATGGCGACGGCAGCCATCGCAATCGAGGCGATGAATCATCACCCCGAATGGAGCAACGTCTGGAATCGCGTCACAGTCGACCTGACAACGCACGACTCCGGGGGAATCACGAAAAACGACGTCGATCTGGCTGCGAAGCTGGAAGAATTCGCGAGAAGAATGCAATGAAATTTTTGCTCATCATGCTGCCGTTCTTCATAGCGGCGCTCTCTACGCCGCCGGTCGCGCTCGCGCCGCAGCCCCAGCAGGAGGCTGTGAAGCGGGAGATTGCAAGGCAGGAGCCGTTCGAGGCTTCCGCCCAGCTCGACTCGATCATTCAGGACGCCATTCGACGGCGGCAAATCCCGGGAGCCGTACTGCTCGTCGGCCACAACGGCCGGATCATCCACTTCAAGGCGTACGGCAACCGCGCCCTCGTTCCTGCACCGGAACCGATGACGACCGATACGGTTTTCGATGCCGCTTCCCTGACAAAGGTCGTCGCAACGACTTCGGCGGTGATGAAGCTCTTTGAGGAAGGCAAAATCCGGTTGAACGACAAAGTGACGGACTATTTGCCAGAGTTTCAAGGCGGCAAGAGCGACATCACAATCCGTCACCTGCTGACGCACTTCTCAGGTCTGCGTCCCTTCATCGAACTGAAGCCCACCGAGACTGGCTACGAGACGATGATCAAGAAGGCGTTCGCCGATCCTCCCACCAATCCGCCTGGGGCGAAATTCATCTACAGCGATACAAATTTCATTCTTCTGGCTGAAATTGTCTGGCGGCAGACGGGCATGACCGTCGCCGATTATCTGCAGAAGCACGTATTCGGACCGCTTGGGATGATCAGCACGTGCTTCCGTCCACCAGCAACCTGGAAGAGCCGGATTGCTCCTACCGAGGTGGTCCAAGGCGCTCCGCTGCGGGGCGTTGTCCACGACGAACGCGCCCGAGCCATGGGAGGGATCGCCGGACACGCCGGACTGTTTACTACAGCAGAGGATCTCGGCCGGTTCGCCGAGATGATGATCGGTTTGGGAGAGCGTCAGGGAGTCCGCATCTTCCAGCCCGCTACAGTTATCAAATTCACCACGCCGCAAACTCCCGCAGATCAGCCCATCCTTCGCGGTCTTGGCTGGGATATTGATTCTCCTTATTCCGGCAATCGCGGGGAGCTGTTCCCGATTGGCTCTTACGGCCACACGGGATTTACAGGCACATCTCTGTGGATTGATCCCTACAGCAAGACATACGTTGTTCTCCTGACGAATAGCGTCCATCCCAAACGGGGCACGCCGATCACCTCGCTTCGAAGCCGTGTCGCGACAGCGGTGGCTGCGGCCATAGGCATCGACCATCAGGAGGTAATGATTTCGGGCTACAACGAAACGCTCGTTGGAGCGGGTGTGAGGCGGACCGTCGCACGCAACGGAAAGACTCTGACCGGCCTCGATGTCCTCGCCTCAGAGGGCTTCAAACCGCTGGCAGGAAAGCGAGTGGGACTGATCACCAACCACACGGGCGTGAGCCGCGACGGAAAACGAAACGTCGATTTGATGCGGGCCGCGGGAGTAAACGTAACGGCGTTGTTTTCCCCCGAACACGGCATTGCGGGCCGGGAAGATCACGAGAATATCGGTCATTCCAAGGATGAAGCCACCGGTATTCCAATTTACAGTCTTTACCAGGGGCAAAATCGGCGGCCAACGGAGGAAATGCTCCGCCAGGTTGACGTTTTGGTTTTCGATATTCAGGATATTGGCGCGCGATTCTACACCTATATCTGCACAATGAAGAACGCGATGGAGGAAGCGGCGCGGCGAGGTATCCCGTTCATTGTCCTGGACCGCCCGAATCCGATAACGGGAGTGAAGGTGGAAGGCCCCATGCTGCAGCCGGATCTTCTGTCGTTCGTCGGCTGTTTCGTTATGCCGCTACGCCACGGCATGACGGTTGGAGAGATTGCTCGCATGATGAATGCGTCCGCTCCCGTAAAGGCTTCTTTGACGGTCGTCCCCATGAAGGACTGGCAGCGCGGGGACTGGTTTGACTCGACTGGGCTGCGGTGGATTAATCCATCTCCCAACATGAGAAGTCTTCAAGCAGCCATGCTATATCCGGGCCTGGCGATGCTCGAGGCATCCAAGAATTACTCCGTTGGCAGGGGTACGGATGCCCCGTTCGAGCAGATCGGCGCGGACTGGATCAACGGCCAGGAACTGGCGGCATACCTAAACCGCAGAATGATCCCAGGAATTCGTGTCTATCCCGTGACTTTCACGCCGCGGGAATCCAACTTTGCCGGAAGAACGATCAGCGGTGTCCGTTTCGTTATAACGGACCGGGAGGTTTTTAACAGCGTCCGTCTCGGGCTGGAAGTTGGAGCGGCACTGGAAGCCCTTTACCCTGGGAAACTGCCCTGGAACGCGAATGAGAAGTTAATAGGAAACCGGGAAACCATAGCCGACTTGCGCTCCGGCGAGGATCCCCGGTTTATTGAGGCAAAGCAGGAAGAAGCATTGCGTATGTTTTTGGAAGAACGCCAAAAACACCTCTTGTATTGAATTCTCTCTGCCTACTTCCCATGCTACGCATGGCCAGACCGCCGGCAGCCACGCCTTTCGCACCGCAAGCACTAAGCCGCCGGAGATTTGGCCGCTGACGCCTTATTCTTGCTCCCGGGCGGCCTGCCGCGCTTCTTGATTTCCGTCATCCAAGCCGGAGGACGGCCCCGCCGCTTTCCGCGGCCACGTGCCAGCCGCTCGAGGCTCATAATCGCCTCCTCAATTTGTTCACGCTCCTGGCGTAATTCCGCTAGCATTTTTGTTACGTCCATTTGATTCGCTCCCAAGATTCATGCCAGCCTCAGCGGGCACTCGGTTCCGGAAATAGAACAAGAAGGTGCACGGGAGCTGGCGCACTTCTGTTTTTACTCCATTTTTTAAGAGATTACAAGAGCTTCTGTTCTGAATTCAGAACAGAAGTGGAACCGTACTGGGAACTCACTAGCACTGAACCGCCGCCCGCCGTCCGGCGCGCTCGGTTTACAGTTTCTTCAAATCCCGCCGCTTCCAATGGAAATAGAAAGGGATTCCGGCAAAAATGAAGAACAATCCAAGAATCGATTCGCGGGGTGACTTCATAAGCGTGGATACCAGAAGGCCCACGGCTGTTAACACAAAAAGTACCGGTACGAATGGATATCCCACTGTGCGGTAAGGACGTGGCATATCGGGCCGCTTATAACGGAGCACAATCACCGAGGCCGTCGCCATTGCATAAAGGATCCAGCTCGCAAAGATTACGTACGTGAACAATTCCTCAAATCGGCCTGTGAGAACTAAAACTGCGGACCATGCGGAGAGGAGCAAAATCGCAACGCCCGGAGTGCGGTATTGGGGATGAACACGAGCCACAGAGGAAAAGAAGCGCCGGTCCCGCGCCATGGCGTAAGGGACTCGGGAGCCCGCCAGAATCGATCCGTTGAGGGCGGCAAAAATTGAAATCATGGCGCCGATGCTCACGGCGGCAGCGCCGGCCGGTCCGTACAGGCGGCGCATCATCTCCGCAGGAACACGATCACTGTTTGCCACCTCCGGAGCGGACAGTATATAGAAGTAGGCCATGTTCGCCAGCAGGTAGCACGACATCACGACAAGCGTGCCCGCAATCAGCGCGATGGGCAAATTGCGCTGCGGATTGCGAATTTCCGAGGCGATCATGCTGACGTTGTTCCAGCCGTCATAGGCCCATAAGCAGGCGACAAGGGCGGCGAAGAAACCCACCAGGCCCCCGACGGGCGGAACTGAGGTCTGAAAGTTTTCCACGTTCCCTTCGGCGGATCCCAGCCCGATCACTACAACTGCGAGAATCAGCCCAAGTTTCACAGCCGTCGTAGCAACCTGGACACCGCCGCCGAACTTCACCCCGAAATAGTTCACCAGGCCGAGGAAAAGGATAACGGCCATTGCGAAAAGCTGCCCATATCGCAGCTCCAGCGGGCCGCCCTGCGGTCCAATCGGCAGAGGGATTGTGTAGAAAACTGCCTCGAGCTCAGGGCGGAAATTGGCCAGATAGAGAAAGAAACCGGTGGCCAGAGTCGCAATGGATCCGCTTTTCGCCACCCACATCTGGGTCCAACCGTAGACAAATCCCCAGAACGGCCCGTAGGCCTCGCGCAAATAAACATACTCACCGCCTGCTTCAGGCATAGAGGCAGCGAGTTCCGCATAGCTCAGGGCGCCAGCCAGGGACAGAAGACCTCCGAAGACCCAAACGAAGAACACCATCGGGGTCGTTCCGACATTCAGAATCATCGTCTTAGGCACCAGAAGAATGCCGCTGCCAATAACGGTGCCAATTACGATTGCGATAGCGCTCCAGATCCCCAGCGCTCGTTTCAGTTCGATCTCCATCCCAAACGCCCTCTTTTCTTTTGTTGAAACGCCCGCAATTGCGCCTGTCGGAGCTAAACCGACGGAGTCTAGTCGCGCCGGGCTGCAGGCAGGACAAGCGATGTTAAGTATCCTATTCCAACTGCAATGCTAGTCCCAATCAAGACGTACCACGTCCACGCAATCGAGGTATACTGCCGGACGTAAAGCATACCAAGGAAGCTGGCGGTCATTCCCGCCATTCCGGCGGTTTCCCCCACTCTGCGCGTCAGCAGACCGAGCAGAAAGATCCCGAGTAAGCCTCCGTAGAGGATGGAGGCAATCGAAAGCCCGGCCTCGAGAACGCTCCCCCAATGCCGGGCAAGCAAACCGATGCCAAAGAGGACAACGCCCCAGACAATCGTGGCTACTCGGGCGAGGGATAAGTAATGTTGCTCGGAGCGCTCGCGGCCGGCGCGCTGAAGGATTGGTTTGTAGAAATCCATGACCGTGGTGGACGCCAGCGAGTTCAGCGCGGCGGCCAGGTTGGACATGGCAGCGGCAAGAATGGCGGCAATGACGAGACCGGCGATGCCGGGCGGAAGGTGCTCCCAAATGAATTGCGGATAAATCCGGTCGGCGGGGCTTGGAGGCTGAGCCGGAGATCCCGCGTAGTAGACATAGAGGACTGCTCCGATCACAAGAAACAGCGTGAACTGAAAGAAAATGACCACCCAGCTTGAAAACAGCGCGGCCCGGCTTTCGCCCTGACTCTTTGCCGCTAGCAGCCTCTGCACCATCAACTGTTCCGTGCCGTGGCTTGCAGTCGTAAGGAAAGCGCCGCCGATAAGCCCCGCCCAGAAACTATAGGTGCGCTCGAAGAACTCTCGCGAGAGCTCGAACCGGAAATCGAAAATCTGCCACTTCCCCGCCTCTCCCGCGACAGTCAGGACTTCATTCCACCCGCCGGGAATTTGATTGAGGATCACAAAAAAGCTCAGGATGGCGCCGCCGATATAGAGGAACATCTGAACGACATCGGTCCAGATCACGGCGGTCATTCCGCCTTCAAAGGTGTAAAAAAGCGTCAGAGCAACGATCAGCAGGATCGAGGCGACTTCACCAGTGCCGAGCACAATGGCGATAACGATCGAGATAGCGAATACGCGCACGCCTTCGGCAATTGCCCGCAGGATCAGGAACGTTCCTGCAGTAAGCTTTCGCATGCGGGGACCGAATCGTACCTGGATCAGCTCATAGGCCGTATACATTTCGCCGCGGAAGTAATGCGGGAGAAATAACGTCGAGATGATGATTCGCGCAAGTAGGTAGCCAAAAACGACCTGAAGGAAGCCGAGGTTGCCGTTAAAGGCGAGGGCGGGAGTGCCGATAACAGTAAGCGTACTCGTTTCGGCAGACACGATGGAGAACCCGATCGCCCACCAGGGGGTGCTGCGGCCACCCAGAAAGTAATCTTTCAAGCTGCGTTGGGAGTGTCGAAATCGGGCCCCGAACCATGTGATTCCGATCAAATAGACCAGAATCACGGCGAGGTCAAAGTATCTCATTAACTAGGGGATTCTACCACATTGAGACTACGGCACATCTTCACAAAAAGGTGGTTCTTGACGGGAACAGAACGGGGCTCCGGCGCATCTAAGGAGTTAGAAAATTTCTGAAGCACCTGAAGTCCGCCGCGGGAGCCTAAATGGTGCCTGCCGGTGGAGGTTGCGGCCTTGAAGTTGATTTGGATATACTCCGCAATTGCACGTCCATCGATTAAAGCAACCTCATGCGGCTCTGTAGCCCAGTCCAAACGACATCGAGGTCCAGTCAGGAGGCAAGGAGTGCTGGTGAAATCATCGAGAGTGTTCTTGGCGCTTGTATTGGCGTCAGCGGTAAGCGTGACGGTATGGGGACAACAGCAAGCGCCGCAGAAGAACTATAAGGATCGCGCGGAATACGACCTGCTCTCGTCGATCCTTAAGGAGACAAACGCGAATCAGAAACTGACGCTGCTGAACCAATGGAAAGAAAAGTATCCTGAGACGGATTTTAAGGAAGAGCGTTTGCAGCTCTACCTTGACACGTATCGAAGCCTGAACCAGGGCGCGAAAGTACTCGAAACCGCTAAAGAGATGGTTGCCCTGAATCCGCAAAGCGGCTCCGGGCTTCTCTGGATCAACCTCATGACGGTCAGTCTGAACGACACGTCGCCCGACGCCCTGAACACCGGTGAGCAAGCCGCACGGAGCCTTCTGGCCAATCTGGACACCATCTTCGCCCCGGAAAAGAAGCCCGCTCAGATGAATGACGAGCAGTGGACGAAGGAGAAGACAAACGTCCATGCGATTGCCCAGACCACTCTTGGCTGGGTGGCGTGGCAGCGGAAGAACTTTGAAACCGCGGAGCAGGAGTTCACGAAGTCTCTGGAGCTGAATCCTGCGAACGGCCAGGTTTCGTACTGGCTCGGAACCGTTATCCTGGCTCAGCGTAAGCCCGAGACCCAGTCCAAGGCTCTCTATCACTTCGCCCGCGCAGCCAACTATGATGGCCCCGGCGCGCTCGATCCAAACGTCCGGAGCCAGGTGCAGGCTTACCTCGAAAAGGTCTATACCAACTTCCACGGCGACAAGAGCGGCCTCAGCGACATCATCGCACGCGCCAAGGCGGACCCGATGCCGCCGGCCGATTTCAAGATTGAATCCGCCACCGAGATCGCCATCCGTAAGGAAGAAGAGTTCAAGAAGACCAACCCGATGCTTGCTCTGTGGATGAGCATCCGCAAAGAGCTGACGGGTCCTCAGGGAGTGGAGTACTTCGAAACTCGCATGAAGAATGCCGCTCTCCCCGGAGGCGCGGCTGGCGTGGAGCGGTTTAAGGGAACCGTGATCTCAATGACTCCAGCGAACCGCCCGAAGGAAGTAGTTATCGGCATCGCCGATGCCAACACCCCGGAGGTAACGCTGAAGTTTGAGACTCCTCTGCCGAACAAGGCCGATCCGGGAACAGAGATCGAGTTTGAGGGGGTCGCGACTGCCTTCACACCCGATCCGTTCATGATCACATTCGACGTGGAGAAGGACAAGCTGGTCGGCTGGCCTGCTCCAGCTCCTGCCAAGAAGGCGGCTCCGCGAAAGAAAAAGTAGCTGACATCGATAGAAAACACGCAAAAAGGGGAGGCACTTCGGTGACCTCCCCTTTTTGCTGCGCAGGAGAAAAGCAATTAGCTGCGTGAACTCTGATTGGGCGCGGTCGCCAAAACATAGCTGTAGACGACTCGCTCCCAGAAACTCGCCTTTACTTCATACCGCTCCGATGCGGCCAGGTAGCGCACGAAACGGCATGCCGAATCAGGAATCCACAAGGCGCCGGCGGTGAGCATACCGAAGCAGATAAGCGCAGCCAGCGTAGCAATCGCAACTGGGCTCCGCTTCGATTTGTGCCTGGTTCCGCTCACACCTATAAAGACGCAAGCGCGGCAATTTGGTTAGCAAAAGATTACGATTCGAGTGCTTGTTTCAGATCTCGTGCGAAGCGCCGCATGCTTTCCACCTGCTCAGGCGCGGCCGCCTGCTCCAGACCTTTTGCGACGAAGAAAGGATTTCCGTTCCGCCAGACGAGCACGGCGAATCCCTTCTCCGTCATGAACCCAGGAGAGCCGATCCGGCCAAACCCCGCTTCGGTGCGCTCGACAAGGGCAACAAAACCGTCACGCTCCAGGAAGAAATGGCTTTGCACGCCTTCGGCAGGAAGGATCTGTATGCCGGCCGCGGCAAGGCGTTCCAGTTTTTCGATCATTACATCTTGTACCGGCCGAGATCCTCGTCGTTGAGGCCTTCCAGCCAGCGCCGCAATTCCTCGTTGTTGACCTTGTCATTCACCGCGTTCGCTGTCCTCGAGGATTTCAACACGGAATCATCCACGAAGATCGGACAATCGAGACGCAGGGCCAAGGCCAGAGCGTCGCTCGGGCGGGAGTCGACGCTGATGAGTTCGCCGTCCTTCTCGAGCCAGATCAGAGCGTAGAAGGTATCATCCTTCAGCTCATTCACCACAACTTTGCGGACGCCGGTATTGAGCCCCAGCAGCAGGGTCTTGATGAGGTCGTGTGTCATCGGCCGCGGGGTCGAAACCTTCTCGATTTCGAGCGCTATGGCGTTGGCCTCATAAATGCCCACCCATATGGGGAGCACCGTATTGCCAGTCGCATCCTTCAGGATCACGATTGGCATGTTCGTCACCGGATCCATCATCAATCCGCGGATCTTCATTTCGACTTCCATAGCTTCCCCCTCTCAACCATTACACCAGATTCGCCGGCTCGCCGACGAGCGAGTTCGGACCGGAACGAGTCACACGGGCATCAAGATAGCGTCCCAGCAGATTCGCTTCCTCACCTTGAGGATGAGAAAAGTTCAGGATCCGATTCTGCGAAGTTCTGCCAATCCACTGGCCCGTAGCGCGGTTGAATCCTTCGACGAGCACCTCCTGGATGGATCCGATCAGCTCCGCATTGCGGCGGATCTGGATTCCGCGCTGCTTTTCCTGCAGAATCGTCAGGCGGCGCCCCTTTTCCTCTTCGTTGAGGTGATCGTCAAGGGCGAGCGCCGGAGTATTCGGTCTCCGGGAATATTTGAAGCTGAACAAAGAGTCGTACTGCACTTCGTCCAGGAGCGATAACGTCTCTTCGAAATCCGCTTCGGTTTCGCCGGGAAAACCAACGATGATATCGGTGGTAATGGCGATATTCCTGTGAGAATTCTTGATCCACTCAATGCGCCGCATGTATTCGTCCCTGGTATAGAGGCGCTGCATGCGGTTGAGAACAGCGGTCGATCCGGACTGAACAGGAAGATGGATATGATTACAAAGCACCGGATTCCTGTCCATGACGTCCACAATCTCTTTCACGAAATCCCTGGGGTGGGACGTCGTGAAGCGTACGCGCCGTAATCCGGGGATCTGCGCAACCTTTTCGAGCAATGACGCGAAGTCCAACCCCGCCGGCGAGGGATCCCGGTAGCTGTTCACGTTCTGTCCGAGCAGTTGGATTTCGGTGTACCCGGATTCGGCCAGCATCCGCGCTTCGTTGAGGATGCTCTCGCTGGTGCGGCTCCGCTCAGGACCGCGAGTAAATGGCACGACACAGTAGGCGCAGGATTTGTCGCAGCCTTCAATGATGGTGATGTATGCCCGGTGTGGATTGTCGCGCCGGGCGAAGGGAGTCTCAAACGTATCCTCGGTATCGAGGTTCAGGCCGGTCACCCGCTGGTTTCCAGCCTCCAGCTGGACCAGCAGCTCGGGCAGCCTGTTGTAGCTGGCCGAACCAACAACCATGCTTACGTGCGGCGCTTTCTCAAAAATCCGCTCGCCCTCCTGCTGCGCAACGCACCCAAGGACGGCGAATTTCTTGCCCTTGCCGAGGTCCCTCTTAAAACTGGAAAGGCGACTGAAAACCTTCTGCTCCGCCTTGTCCCGGATGCTGCACGTGTTGTACAGCACGAGATCCGCTTCTTCCGGAGTGTCTACCTGCGAGTAGCCCTCGGAGACCAGCGTGCCAATGACCTTCTCGGAGTCATGCACGTTCATCTGGCAGCCAAAGGTCTCAATGTAAAAGGTTTTCATAGCGCCCGACAGTACTTTTATTATAGACGTCCGACCGCGCGCTTCGTTCATTTAGCCGGATTCGGCGCCGAGAGTGGATGTGGAATCTGCTCCGAGCCAGACACCGCTTAGAAACCGCCGCGGGGCCGGTAGCCGGGACGCGCGGAGACGCGGTATTTCTTACCCGGGTCGGACACGATCTCGACGGTGATCTTCCGGAACCCCTCGTTCGGATTCATCGCCGGGTAGTAGGTGACGGTATAGGAGTTGCCGAGGTCCTCACGGATGGACTCGAACGCCTCCACCTGCTTTTGCCAGGTCTTGGCGAAATACGCCTTACCGCCGGTTCTCGAGGAAATGCGCCGGAACACGCCGGCCGAGACCGGGTCTTTGTTCACCTCGCTCGTCGAGATGACGTAGATGGGAATGCCCTCGTCCTCTGCCACGGCGCGGACGTCATCAGGAGCCACCATGCTGGCATTGTCAGGACCGTTGGAGAAAACGATCACAACCTTGCGGCCCGGAACCTTAGCTGCGTCGCGCAGCGTCAGGAGCAGTGCGTTATAGAGAGCGGAGTCATCGCCGGCAACGGCTTTCCTCAAGCCCAATAACGCCTGGTTCCGATCGCGAGTCAGTGTGGCAGCCCGGGAGAGATTGCGGCTGTAGGTGTAGACGGCGATGGAATCGGCACGGTCCAGACCTCGCACAAAATCGGCAATGGCGTCCGACGCGTACACAAAGCCCCGGTACATATAGTTACTGGTGTCAAATAGGACGAAGACGTTCGTTCCTACGAATGCATCGGCGGGAGCCCGGTCCTCTGTACCCGCGGTAATTAACGGACGAACGGAGCCGTCATCGAGCACCTGAACGGGGGGCTTATTGCCTTCGGCAAAGGTAGCGATCTTCTGGACGATTCCGTCCTCGAGGATGCGGAAATCGCTCGGCTTGAGGCCGTTGATGTATCTGCCCTTGCTATCAGTAACCGTAAAGCTCAACACCACTAACTCGACCTTGACGCGGAAAACAGGCCGCTGCGAATCCTGCGCTGCAAGGGGACCAGGGAAGAGCAACACCGAGCTGGCAGCCAAAGCAGCGGCAGCTCCAACGAGCCAAAGATTGCGGATTGACTTCACCTTACCTCCTGATTTCCTTCAACGACGTAATGGCGTTGCACCTATTGCAACGAGGCTTTCTGCTCTGCCGCCATCATCTGCCTGGTCGTTGCCCGCACCTCGTCCCCGACGACACGGAGCGAGCGGAGCAGGGCTGGCCAATCTTCCAGGTGAGTGGCGAATATCCTCTCCACAGTCTTCTGCGTCCACTCCGGGACGAGCAGATTCATCTGGGAGGGAGGCAAGTGCAGATCATGTGCAAGCGCTGCGAAATAGAGAATATTCGACTCCCAGCTTTCAGCCATGATCCTGCTGGAGTAACCCATCAGAGTGGGGAACGTGCGCAAATAGAGCAATTCAGGATGATAGGAGTTCGCCAGCGTCGGCTTGGGCGTTCCGAAAGCTTCCGAGATCGCTTCCGGGCTGACTTCGTTTGCAGCCTCGGACGCAAGCTGCCGGATTTCGGGAAGCCAATGATTCCTGATGTCCCCCGCAACCAGATCTCGTCCCATCAGGAACAGCTCCAGCGGCATCACCTGTTCAACGGCAAGGTGGACGTCGCCCCGCTGCAAAAGGTCGGCGACGTTTCTCACGCGCGCCGGAGTTGCGTACCGCTCAAAAGAAGCGAGGACCTTTTCCCGGAGGGAGGGCTTGAGCGACGCCTCCGCGAGCGCCGATTCCGCAACCCGCATGTGGAGCGCTACCCAGCGCAACTGCCGCGGCGTCACCTTCCACCAGCGCGGAACCTTTGCGCTGAGGATCATCTGGGGAACAAGGTCGCCCCAGATGAGCGCCTGCTCGCGGGAGGGAACAAGGAAGTTCTGCTCAGCTTCGGCCAGGGCGTAAGGCAGCGAGGCGAGTGAGCCAACCAACCGCCCGCCCGCATTTGAAGGCCAGCCGCTCCCGAAGACCTCAGTCGCTCGCCACGTTTGCTGAGATCCCTGAATTCCAAGGAAATCGTGGGTGCGGACAAACAGCGGATTGGTGTAGAGCACCTGCGCTCCTGGCGGCGCGTAATGGATATAGTTAAAACCGACCAGCGTGTCGCGCAGAATCGGCGCGAGCAGTCCACGCGCCTCCTTGAGCTTTCCGGGATCCCGCGACGAGCGGTCGATCAGAGCACGAAGATTCAGCTTCCGCTGCTCATCGACGTGCTTCTCGGTCCAGTACCCCGCGGCGTAGGCATTCTTCTCGACGCTGCTCAGGCTGGAACGCGGGAGCTGGATCTCGGAGATTCGCGAGGCGAGTTTGCTGACAAGGCTGGGATTCAGCTTTTCGCCCGCGGCGACGCTCTCGAGATGATCCGCAAGCTCGAAGAGCGTGGTGAGCGAGACAAGACGCTGAGCCTCGAAGATACGGATCATCTCGGAGACGAGCATCTGGTGAGCGTCCGGATCCGCCGGCGACGCAGTGCCGGCCAGCAGATCGATCATCCGGTCTTGAGGCGAGGCTCCGGGCGGCGTCCCCGCTGCTCGTAGCAGCGCATGAACCCCGGCTCTCGCGCCATCGAACAGTTGCCGCTGATCCCGGATTTGAAGGAACGGTGTAATGATTTCGGAAAGAACAGCGTCCGCGGAAGCCGGCGGGATCACCTGCTGCCGTGTGAAGATCTGCCACAGACCGACGAGCGCCTGGAACGAACCGGCGACGTCCGCTTTCATCATCTGGTTGCGAATGCCGTCGACGTCCCGGGCGGCATCCATGAACTGAAGGATTGTCTTGTCAGTGAGTGTTGGCGCCTCGCTGAAAATTGAATACTGTGCCCCAAAGCGCCTGTACTCCCGGGCGAGCCGATCAATAGTAGAAGCTTCCAACGGAACAGCCCGCCGCCGGTTGATGTCCGACAGCGCCATGTAGATCTTGAGCGGCTCATTCTCCACAGCCTTCCGGCACAGTGCAAACAGCGCCTCGAGGACGTCGTCGACGTCTTTCCAACTGCTCGCAGCGCGCGTTAGCTTTCCGTCATACTTGCCGTGCGGATGGTTGATGAAAAGGTTCTTCCACACCTCGACTCCGCCGGGGATGTGCGGCTTGCCGTCCCGATCCATCCGTAGCCGCGAAGTGAGAAGCATCAGATCCGTGTTGGAGCGGAAGACGGGGCGTGCAGGTCCGGGGCTGGTAACGCGGCCTCGTAATGCACCGTAGAAACGCTTGAGCCGGGCCGGCTCTGTCAGATACTCCAAAACCGGGCCGTCGATTCGGGCGAGCGCATCATAGTATCCTGCCAGCCAGCCGTCGTCGCGAACGAGCAGCCTTTCATAAAAAGCGGCTCCCTGATCGGGAGAGACCCCAACGAGGTCGGCCCATGCGGCCGAAGCCCGCGGTTCTCCCGGAACGAATGCTTTGCCACCACGGATGCGGAACATTCCGCCAAAGAAGTCCAGCACGTGCGCGAAGGCACGGATGCGTTGCACCGGTACATGCTGCCGAAGGACTTCTGCCGTTTCTCGATCCAGCTTTGCGAGTCCGAGGTAGAGCCGGCAGAGCGACGGGTCGCTCAGAAACTGGTCAATGAAGTCAACGTTTTGCTTGTCCTTGCCGCCCAGCCAGTAGTCGGCGCCATAGAGAATCGGAATCTTCGTAGGCCTGAAATCGTACTTGAAGAGGCGGTTAGTGCGAAGCGCCTGCTCAAGTTCAGCGATCGGGAAACCCGAGTCCATGCTGAGGAACGCCCGCGTCGCGTTCACGGTTTCCAACACGACTTCGGCGCCGCACCCGCCGCGCATACGGAAGCCGAGAACGCGAAGAAGGTCGGCCGTTTGTGTCGACTCGCACGTCTCAATCACGATCACCTTGTCCGGCCCGGCCAGCTTCTCCAGTTCTCGAGCCTGGGAGAGGTAGCGAAAAACCAGCTTGAGGTACTCGGTCTGCTCCAGGGCTTCGTTGCCGCTCGAAGCCTGGTAGCCGCTTGTAACGATGTTCCGGGCGAGAGCAGGCAGCAGGTCGGTTGGAGCCAGATCCGGAGAGAGCGCCGCCATTCGGGCAAACGAATGCAGGGGACCGGGAATCTCGATCGTGGCCTGATTTTCGAGCGCGGCTGTCTGCGCCTTGGGCAAGGTCAGATCATTGCCGCCCGCAGCCTGGTAGTCGGCGAGGTGCCGCGCAGCCGCTTCGGTGTCCCCGGCAATCATGTCCAGCAATACCAGACGCCGGGATATCTCGGCTGCTTTCGATGAGTTACCGGCCACTAACTTAAGCAGCTTTTCATAAACGGACCGGGCTTCAGGGTCTTTATGTTTTTCGAGGAACTCGGCGTAAGCGTGAAGCGTCTCAACGTTGTTCGGAGAGTTCTGAACCGCTCGCTGCAGCAGGAGCCGGGCCTCTTTGGCTTCGCCGCGCGTTTCGAGCCGCCGCACTTGGTCAAGCGCCTCGTCTGCGGCCAAGGGGGTTCCCAGCAAGCACGCCAATACGACGGACGGGAAAGCTTTCATAAAGCTACTGACCCTCCCCTTCGATTCTTGATGTATTACTCTACCAAACTCTTTGACCAGGCCGACGCTACATTTTGCCCCGACAACCCAGTCCGGCAATTCTACGGCAACCGCGCCGCGGAATACAATGAGGTGATCATAGATCTCCCGGGATCACACATTTCGCTCTGTAGGACATCGCAATGAGAANTCTTTTATCACTTTTGTTCGTCTGCTGCCTACCGCTGGCAGCCGCAGATCACAAGATCGCAGTNATAGGACTGGTTCACTCCCACGTCTGGGGTCACATCGGCAAGATGATCGAGGGAAAACCGGCAAAGCTTGTCGGGGTCGCCGAGACCCGNGAGGACCTCCTGGCGGAAGCGAAGAAACGCGGGCTTTCCAGCTCTCTGATCTTCGCGGATTACAAGCAGATGCTCGATCAAACGAAGCCCGACCTCGTCTGGGCGTTCGTTGAAAACAACCGCCACCTCGAAATCGTTGAGGCATGCGCCCCGCGGAAAATTCACGTCATCTTCGAAAAGCCTTTGGCCGCCACCTATAAAGACGCGCTCGCCATCCGCAAGCTGGCGGAGAAGCATGGCATTTACGTCATGACGAACTACCAGATGGCGTGGTGGCCGCAGAACTATACGGCGAA
>Ga0065720_1019488_pt1 | contig 25089 bp, 13 predicted proteins | sample Thericmetagenome_FD_59107 | JGI IMG/M metagenome (GOLD analysis project Ga0065720, IMG submission 59107) | Thermophilic microbial communities from the Joint Bioenergy Institute, California, USA of rice/straw/compost enrichment - eDNA_2 v2... | ecosystem: Engineered > Solid waste > Grass >... | reverse complement strand
CTATTTAAGCCTCTAGAGCCATTCCCTGTAGCTTAATGAATCATTTTTGCTAGAATTTTAGGAACAATCACTTATATCTTTTTGAGTAGCATGAGACTAAACTGTTGTTTACTGGGTGGGACATTTGAACGGTTAATACCTGAAGAATTAGATATCTCTAACTGTAATAATTTAACTACCATATTTTTATTCCCATATGAACTTTTTTTTTTTCGCTTTACTAGAGTGTTGGATGAAATAAAGGGAGGGGAATTGGTTTGTTGGGAGAGATGGGATTTATTTTATACTTATAAAACTTGGTTGCGAAATTCTCTAGGATTGTACTTTGAGAATTATAGAATATATGGTTGCTGACAAGCACATCAAGACATATACACCAATGGCTGCAAAAGCGAATTTTTTCGAGAGTTTAAAACCATTACTAAACGCATAAACAAGAGTTCCAACCAGGGCTGCATAATCAATAATCAAAATTCCAACAGCCAACAGACTTCCATTCTTTATAGAATATTGATCAAATGAGAAGACTTCAAATGAAAGTGCTCCTCCAGCTGAAGCAGCTTGTCTGAGTAAAGAGGATCCAAGACCCACCAGGAAATTAAATAAGGGTCCTGCGAAGGAAGCTGTAAGACCTGTAACAGCTAAGCCCATTTTTGCCAAAGCAGTGTTGGAGACAAGATCTCCGATTGTGTTACCCCAAGCTAAGACAGTTAGACCTAAGAAGGTTGGATGCAGTCCTGTGAGAGATCCAATGAATTCAAGAACTTCTACAAGTAATCCACAAGTGAATTGAATCCACAGGACAGAGACTATCAATGCGACCACGGTATATATGCTGGTGAGCTTTTCAGGGTATTTGTCTTTCTCAGTAAACTTCCAGATCAAGATTGAAAAGAGAATTTGGAAAGGCAACACGTAGAAACCTGACCAAATTCCATGATATGACTCATCGAGTTCTCCGAAGCAGAACATCACAAACCAAATGAGACCGAAAGGCTGTATGATAGCATAAGTCTGGTTCCATTCTTCTTCTTCTGTAGTAGGAATAGATGCCTTCCTAACAAAGTCCAAGGGGATTGTATAATATGTGAGAACAGTCTGGATAATGGTCTTTAGCATAGGTTTTGGTTCAGGCTTGAACCTGCTTGGCTTGTGTTCTTCCTCAGGCTTACCGAATTCAATGGACATGTTTCTGAATTGTTGCTCGGCAGAGTGAGCGATAATTTTGGAGACTCTCTTGACGCTGACATAGGTGTTATCATCCTCATTGTCAGGGTCAACAAGGTCGTCTATTTCTTGTGGCGGGATCAATGGTTCTTTGAGGTCACTGGAAGCTGTTTCAATCATTTTTTCAGGAGGTGGCAATAGAGACTTTCTAGCTTCTGGCAACAAAGACTGTCTCCTGTCATGGTCTTCTTTCATTTTGCTTTCCATGTAGACAACTGTGATAACATAAGCCAAGTAAAGGACATAGAACCCAATGGCTTGATACACCTTGATTTCCCCTATCAATCCAAGTATAATGAGATATGTCATGGCTATTAGATAGAAAATTATATCACGAGAGAAGGATTTCTTGTTGGCTTTGATGGTTCCTGCAGCGAGGACAACAGAGGCAGCAGTTAATGTGAAATCAAAGAGTCCCGCACCAAAAATAGAGCCAATAACCAGGGGAACACCAGCACTACTGCCTGTTCCACCGGCTGCAAAGGAGGAAATGACGTCTGGAGCTCCGTTTGCGAAGGCTAGGAGTGTCACACCTGCTAAGGTCTGTGACATTTTGAGCTTTTCTGCTAATTTCGCTAATGCAGGAGATAAATATCCATCTGCTGTGGTCGCAAGCATGTAGAAGAAGGTTAAAACAGCTACAGTGGCAAGCAAGGTGAATAAGATAACACTTTCTCCAATGGATTCGTAAAAGAAGATACAGAAGATGTTATCTTCAAGATCGTCAAGACACTTTTCACTCATTTGATTTATGATGTTTTATTTCACTTAAAATTTTGATACACCTCTGTATCAAAGAATTTAAGTAACTTACGAGTTGGCGTGGAACAAGTTCATCTCTTCCTAGTTACATTACCTATGCCATTTATAATTTCTGTGTCCCTTGAGGGCTGGTTTCTTATCCTGGCAGGACAGCGCAGGAATTAGGAGGACAATTTCACTAAATATTCACTAAATCATTGAAGTATTCCAATTATATTACTTCATGTGCAGGGCATTGAAAGATCAACTCTATTGGAAGAGCACTTTGAAAAGGGTTACCTAAGATCAGAATCAGAAGCATAAGGGATATATCTGATAATTTCGATTATTGATGAGGGGTCTGACTTAATTAAATCTTATTTTATTGTCAAATATCTTTGAAATTCACAATATGAACTCTTTCCACAAGACAATCTCTCAACACTTTTTGGCAAATTGAACTGTTGAGATCCAGCTTCTATCTCAAGCAACCTGCAATTTATCTTTACTTAGTAGTTAAATAATGAAACTACGCTTTCAATAAAAGACTTCCAACAGAACACCTTAAACTAACTCATTGAAAAATATTTACTTACAAGTATAGAGTAAAGATTTACTTGAGTACAGCTATTTTTCTCGAGTCCCAATCCGCAACAACAAGCTTTTCATGCTTTAACAAATACATTAATCCTGTGCACTCAGTAATTTCTGTTTCAATAGATTCCTGTAGTGAGCCATCTCTCAGGTCTAAGACAAGAAGACGACTTCCCATATTTCCAAGCAGCAATTTTTCCTCTCCTTCAAAGACGAGTATATTCTCGACTCCTTTGGGCACCTTATATTCTCGTGTCTCGAATGTATCACAGGCGAACTTCCATTTCTTAATAATTTCTTCACTAACACTTGCCACTAAGGCATCCTCCATTTTTAAATATCGAATAGAATCGATGAACCAATTTGAATACCCTGTATTCATCTGGGCCAGTTCTTGTTTATTCCTTAGGCTAAAAAGCGATATTATCCCCTCCTTGAATCCCACTGCTATCAAGTCATTCCTCGGAATATATGCCATTTGATAGCCTATCTGCCCTCTCCCTCCTGTATCTATCACTGATTTCAAATTTAAGTCCCTCAAACTCCAGATTTCTATATTAGGATCTCGTCCTCCACAAATAAATATGCCTTTTTTCTCGAGGATTAACAAGCTCCTAACGGCATTACCCCTCCTCTTTATTGTCTTAACCAATTTCAGGCCTGAGCTTAGATTCTCACAAACGGTTGCTAACTTGGAGGTCACCTTAAATATCTTTATTACTCCATTCGTAAAGCCAGCGAGAAGAAGCCGCCTTGATATCGCATATTTCAGATTGTAGACAGTCCTATCATGAATATTTTCAAAGGCCAATAGGTTCATGTCTGCAGCATTCCACAATGAAATATTTCCCTCTGCGTCTCCTGTAGCAAGGATATCTAGGTCTGGGAGGTACTCTATGCTCTGGGGGAAGGTTCTGGCCTCACCTGAGACGGTTTTTTCTATTTTCATTTTTGTGAGATTCACAACACTTGGGATTTCTGTCTTATGTTTGGATTTGGCAAGGTCAATATAGTATGCCAGAGACTCTTGGAAGGTTTTGAAGGAATCTTGGAGTCTCTCTAAGATGTTGCTTATTCCCTTATCCAATTGTGATGTGGCTTGACTAATTTTTAACACACCAATGTGGTTTTGCAGGTACTTTTTCAAATTCTCGATATTATTGGGATTTATATCATTCATCAGATCTCTGAAGGATGATTTACAGGCATTTTTTAGTGATTCCCAGGTTTCTGCCTGGGTCCCTTCTTGGATAATTTTGAGAATTTCGGATCTTGTCTTGGAGATCATCCTAGTGAACTGTTCTTCGAGAGAGTTAAAAATGCTGTTTATTCGGGAAACCAATTCTGTGTGCTGTGTGGCTTGCATTTCTATTGATTTTTGGATATCGGTGACTAGAATTTGAACTAAAGGGATTAATGATTTGGAATGAGAAGTTGTGTGAGCCTGTCTGCAATACATGCATAATAATCGATGATCACATCTCTCCGCAGTGCAGACATCCGCTATGATCATTCCCAGGTGAATAGGACAGGTTTTATTCAAAGGCGCCCAATTCATCTTTTTTAGATTATTTAGTTGTTCAAATAAAATCTGATAAACAGCTCAATAAGTACTCTCAAAAAAAAGCAAATGACTCCCAATGCAAAGAAAAAGCAAAAAGCAATGTTATTTTAGTAATTTCGAGTAAAGTAGCTGCTTTTTTGTAAGGAAATGGTTGTTAATCGAAAGAGTGAATAAATCTCAAACAAGAAGGTTAAATTATGTAAAAAGTCTTTACAGGCAAAAGATACATATACACTAAATGGGGAATAGGTAAAGGAATGAATGACTCAAAAGTGGACTCTAATTTATTTCAGTAAATTATGCTTTTTTCTCATTTGAGAGAGATAAAATTTCGCTCGATCGATTATATCATTCACATCTTTAGTGTGATTTCTATCAGAGAACGCTAAATCAAGCTCCTTCTCCAAACTTCTCTCCTCCTCCTTATCCTTCTTAGGTCTTCCTCTCTTTTTCCTCTCAGATTCCTCTTCTGGAGACGGTGGTTCCTTACTCCTTGGATTTCTATTATTCCTTCTACGTCCTCTCTTTGAAAAATAATGATCCTCATCCTCAGAATCCCTTGGTGACGGAATATCATTCTGAATCACCCTCACATCATCATCATCATCATCACTTTCTATATCAATAGTCTTCAAGACTGGCTGAATCTTTTTCGGTCTTCCTGGCCGCTTCTTCGTTATATATGAAGCCTCATCAATCACAGCATCTAACTCATCAGCCCTCTCCTCAATTCCTGGGCTAGGACTTCTCTCTTCTATGGGTGCAGTCTTCTTTCTTCCTCTAGTCTTAGGCAATTTCTCCTGAGGCTCCTCAGCAAACGGCTGAGGAACTTCATTCCTATTTGCCTTAGAGACAATTCCATGCCTACCTCTTTTCTCTTCTTTTTCAGGCTGATATTCATCTTCATCTTCAAGTAAGATCACATCCTCAAAATCATCAATTATTTCAATAACTTCAGGCTTCTTAGCTTCTTCTGTTGCAAGAAGCTCCGACTTCTTCTTTCTACCTCTCTTCTTTGGGACTGCTGGGACTGGCTCCTCAATCTGAATCTTATCAGAGCTCTTTTCGGCCTTATTGGCTGTTGTTTCCTTGCTTGTAATTGGCTCTTCATCATAAAATTCAGGTTCTTTAAGGCTAATGGGCCTTCCAGGTCTTTTTCTCACATTACCTTTATGGCTTTGCACGAAATTTATCTCTTGAATTTCATCTTCTTTTTCCTCGATTTTAGGTGTTATATCCAAGAAGACCGAAGGGTCTTGAGTTTGATTTTTCCTAGGTCTACCGCCTTTCTTCTTTACAGCCTGTATATTAACAGGTGCTTCTTGTTCAATGGCCTCGATCTTGGCTTGGGCGTTGGTGGGGTTAATATAGTTATCCAAGATTCCTTGAGTGAGGATCGTTTCGCTATCGCGATTTGCCAATTGTTTCATGCCTCTCCTCGTAGACCTTGGCCTCTCTTCATCTTCCTTTGTAGAAGGAAGCTGAGTAGGCACTTCTTCCTTTATTTCTTCAGGTGGCTGGATTTGACTTCTAGGCTTTCTCCCTTTCCTTTTAGGAGCTTCTATAACTTCTATAGCTTTTGGCTCTTCAGGTAAAGGCTCTGATGCCTCAACTTGAGGTGCTTTTGAGGATTTTCTTCCTCTAATTGATTTCTTTGCTTCAGATTCTTCCTCTATTTTTTCTATTTCTGGCTCAGCCTTATGTTCCTCTAAGATCTTTTCTTCACGAGGCTTTCTCCCTCTCTTTTTGGGAGTAGGAGTAAGCTGTGCTTCCTCGAATGGAAGAGAGACAGCTTCTATTTCTTTTTCAGCTTTTTTCATTTCTGCTGGCTGTTCTATCTGTAATGACTGTTCTGTCTGTACTAGCTCTTCTGGCTGTTTCTTCTTTCTTCCTCTTCTTGGAGCTTCCTTTAGTTCTGGTTCAGCTACTTTAGCCTCTTCTAATCCTTGTCTCATGTCTGTGACTGGTTTAGGTTCTTCCTCAACAGTTTTGGCTCTAGCACTACGGGTCCTCTTTGCTATGTCAGTTGTTACTGAAGCTAAAAACTTAGTTTCATATTCAGTCAATTTCGACTGTTCAGCAACACTTTCTTTATTATTCTCCGGCTCTATAGCTTGCTCCTTTGAATTCTTTCTCCTTTCAGCCCTCCTAGGACCTGTCTGTGCTGCCTGTGTAGTTATTTCAGCTTGTTGTATGGCTAATTCAGGCTGATTTTGCTTGTTAGGTTCTTCTTGTGCTGCTGGTACCTCTTCTACAACCTTCTTGCTTCTGCCTCTTCTTCCCTTTGGCTTAGGTTCTACAATTACCTCCTCTGATGCCTTACTTTCTTCAACTGGAATATGTTCTTGGGGCTTTTCTTCTATTTCTTGAGCACTCTTTGGCTTTCTTCCCTTCTTCTTAAGAGCAGGAACCTCAGTAATATCTGCTTTTGTTGGCTCTGGGACTATAAAATTGGTGTTAGCAGGTAGCTCTGCTTGTAACTTATTGTGAAGTCTACGCTCCAAACGATTCTGACGGGATGAAATCTGGGGATCGCCTGCTGGGTTTGCTTTTGCATCCTCAATACTTTGCGTGGCATTTTCTAATGCAATTTGTAGAAGCTCGGCCTTTGATTTTCTCCCCTTTTTCTTCTTTGGAACAACTACTGGTTCTTCAGCTGGTTTTGTCTCAGCTTCGTTGGAAACTACTTGTTCTGAGCTAGGCAAGTTGTTCAAGGCTTCCTCAGGCTCAGAAGGCATGGTTTCTTGAGTTTCTTTATTCTCTTTAGCAATTCGACCTCTTCTAGGACGCTTAGGTTGTTGATTTTCTTCAATAATTTGAGTGGATGGATCGACTTTAGTCTCCTCTTGCATTTCTGTAGAAACTGGAGTTGACTTTTTGCTTCTTCTGCCCTTAACTGAGACTTGAATAGTTGTGTTTATGGTTGGAGATCTTCCCTTGCGCATGACTTTGACCATGACAGGTAACTGCTCATCAAGATTTTCATCCAGATCTTGGCTATTCAACAAATCAGCAATTGTTTCACTTGTTTCACTCCCAACTTCAGATATATTGTCTGAAAATTTCTTCTTTTCTTTCCTGCGGGACTTTTTCGGCGGGCGGCCTCTCCTCCCTGGAGGTTTGACATTCAATAAGGGTGCTTCTGGGCTAGTAGCTGGGGCCTTATTTTGTTTGGATATCATATTCTTTGATCTCTTTATACCAGGAATACTGGATTCTCCGTTTTCTTTTTGGGGAAGGGAGGCACCTTCCTCCACCTTGACTCTTATTTCTTCTTCTTGCTTAATGTGGATCTTCTCGGCCGACTTTGGGTGGGCTCCTTTGATGCCTGTCTTTAAAATTAGAAGCAGTCCTGTGTTTTCATCTCCGACGACAATTTTTCTGATATTTCGCATGAATTCAATTCCGTTACTTCTAGTAATATACCCATTGAGAGAAATAATTATGATTCCATCCTCCTCTCGATCATAAACCAACAGGGAACAGTCATTAGAATTAGCCAGGATCTGGGTGTCGTCCTCATTCGGAACATATTTATGGCCTGGAAATTCCTCACTCTTAATATTCCCGTTAAGTTCGCTTGTTTTTGACAATGTCTTTTTATCAATAATCCATGCATCAGTATTCCTGCTTCGAAGTAGGAACTCTTTAGTTTTTGCAAGATAAGTAAATCCGTATCCTTCCCTACCTTTGACCTCAAAGTGCTCAACTTTCGGTTTTTCCTGCCCAAGCCAAACCATTGAGAGACCCCCATTTCTTTCAATGGCCAGACTGTTCTCATCTTCAAAGTAATGAAGAGTTGCCATAGGTCCGGGAACTCCAATTTGAACTGTATCAATTTGTGACTCGAGTTCGAAGCTGTCGACCTTCCAGATACGAATGATCTCATCCCAGCCACATGAGAAGACCCTTTTGGTTGGTGCATTGTAGTGTATGTGATTGATGCTATTATGCCCAGTCAAGGCGAACTTAAATTTAGGAGTGTAGCCGTTGAGCTTATAAACAGCAATCTCATTGCTGATTCCAAAGAGAAGATATCGTGCCTTATCAGACTCTTTAACATAAGCAATACATCTGATCATATCAGCCTCATCAAATGAACAAAGTGCCTTGGGCTTCTTACTCATGTCCCAAATTATAACTTTTCCAGTTTGGTCTCCTGTAACCAGGTACAACAAATCTTCCAGATAGGCAATGGCTCTTGGAGCATATCCAGTGGCATTAAAATCAAAAATGATATGTTCAATTTCACAGGATGAGAAGTCAGAGGGCAAATTTGGACTCGAGAGGTTGTCAGCTTTGGTTTCTTCTTCGGTTGGATCTGTTAGAGAACCGACGAACAAATTGTAGGGTTGCTGGACTTGGAGGGAAATTTTTTGTAAATCGGGATGAGTTCGGCTTTTTTTAGTCAACCTATTCCTTGCACAAGTGGAACAATAGAGGCGGTATGTAGCATCATTATAGTCTGAAGTGGAGAGATCAATATATTTTATTCTCTTGTTAGTATGGGGGCAACAGAGCACACCATTCTCGGAAATAAAAGGGCGGGATGACATAAGCAAATATTTATTTTGCTGTTAAACTGAAATAAAATCATTATTTCCCTTTTATCACTGAGCTCGATCGAGCACATCCCAATCTTTCATGCCAACCCTATACCCCTGAAAACCTCGAGACTCTACCCAAGTGTTTCTTCTTCTCTTTAGCTGTATTCTATTACTTTTCTTAAGACAATGTTATCTATAATTATGTATATATATATCAAAAGTGTACAGCAGTTAAGCCAAAATAATACTCTTTCAGTCGAGAATTTAAATTGAGATATAGCCATTTTTTCGAGTCCTGTTAATTATCAAGAAATATTGAGTAAAAAGAAGGCCTTGAGATTTTCAGAATAATGCAGGTTTTGGCTCAAGTCAACATGATAAAACCTCGAGAATACGTCAAAAGAATAGATTTAGATTATTGTGAATGCGAGTATGATTCTAGACAAATAAATATTCAAAACAAAATGGAGTATATAGACTGTATATATTATAGCAGGAGAATAAAAGTATCAACATTTCTGAGAAAAATATTTACAGACCTAGTTCTTTAGCAAACAGATATTTTCTGAAGTCAGATCACAAATAGAAATTTTTCCCAGCCCGCTTAGATAAACAGGAGATTTTGTTTTGCTTATATGCGGGCTTAAGGATATGTTCTTTATCTTTTTCCTGTTTATATCATAGGCTTCCACATACGAGCTGACCGAAGTCAATAACAATTGGCTCTCATCCTCATTAGGAATGATGCAACCTGTAACATTGCTCTCACTAATGATAACATCTTTCTCTTTGGCAACATTTTTATTTTCATCAAACGACCAAATTTTGGTCGTTTTGTAATATACATGAGCCACAATGAGCTTCCTTTTGGGTAAGTATTGAAGTCCGGAACAGTAGTAGTTCGTATATCCAGTAGGTATAACTGTAACAAGATTTCGTTTAGTTATATGGTAAAACCTGATATATCCAGTCTTAAACCCTGCACCTATCAGCTTTTTATTTGGAATATATGCCAATGAGCCATCTAACTCCCCATCATTCGAAGTATTGATAATTGATAGTCTTTTCATCTTGTCCAAGTCCCAAAGCTTCAAGTTCGGAGCCGTTCCAGCGCTCACCAAAAGTTGCTCATCCTCAATAAAACTCAAACAACGAATCCAGTCTGTATGTCCTCTCAACGTCCCTCTGTGCTCTAACTTTACATTTCCCTCTACAAGTCTGACTCTAAAGGCCTTGATCAGCGTATCATGAGCACAAGTAACTAGAAGACTCTTACTAGGTACCCACACCACGTGTATAATGACTTTTGTGTGTATATCCTTGAGAGTTGCTACTATCTTATGTCGCTTTAGGTCCCAAAGCGCAAGGGAACCCTTGCCATCCTCTTTGTATCCGACGGCTAAAATATTCCAGCCATTCATGTATGCTGAAGCATCTAGACCAACTCCTTGGCTTCCGGGGATTTTGAAACAGTAGTCGATCTTGAGCTTGTTATAGTCGACGACTTTCTTTTGGAATATTTCTTTTAGCTCGTTAAAGTACACTGAGTTTAATTGCTCTTTCATGTATTTCGTTTCGTTCATGAGCTCCTTAACCGCATTGGAAGGATGATCCCCATTGAGATCGTCGCAATCCACTGATAATTTATTGTATAACTCTATCAGTCTTCTATAAGAATTTGTGCTGATATGGTGTATTTTTGGAGCTATGTTACATAAGGAATCAAATTCTTCTTTATCCCGACTCATTCTTTGTGACTTGATTGTGAAGTAATCGAAATATCTGTTTGTGTTCTTGATAACTTCTTGTATATTTCTGTTGAATTCTTCCCTTAAAGTATTTAGAGTATCAATTACTTGTTCCCGGGACTTCTCTATAGACTCTATACTATAATCTGACAGTATTTTTGTCACTCTTTTATTCAAGTTTCCTTGAAAAATCTCCTTGACAGAGACAAAATTGTTTTTATGAGAAGGATTGTGGCAATCTTTGCATGATCCACAAAGAAATGGCTCCTGACAGTGGCTATGAAGACAAAAATAAGTCACTGTACATTGCTTGTGTCTCTGACAAGGAATATCAGGATATTTTGCCAAGCAAAACATAGAATCAAAGAGCCTCTCGATCATTTTAGTCAAAAAGTTTTTCTTAATTCCATTTGATGTTTAATTAAAGATTCTCTTTCTAAATAAAAATTCTATTTAGACTCATTTAAACCTTGGAAGAAAATAGAGGATTGAAGTATCCTCTCGTAAAGAAGCTGATATTCTCCTACAGGACTCATTCTTTGTATCAATATACTATTGTGTTGACAACTTTTTTCTCAGTCAATAGTAAATAATTCGAAATAGAAAACTTCTAAATTTTCCAAGATAATTTCTTGTTACTAGCCAAAGCTGTATCGAACCTCACAATGAAATGAAATGTTCAATGCTAATGTAGCGTGAATGATCTAATTCTCAATTCATTAAATGTAGATCCAAATAAGAAATCGTAAAATGAGATGCCTGAAGGAATTAGAACGATAGTATCTATGCTAGGCAACTCTGCGCTCTTAATTGTGCACAAAAAGTGAAACTCTATATAAAAATTATCATACAAGCTTCTAGAAACATAATATTTAAAAACAAAGATATTAAAGAAATTCCTACTAATATAGCTTATTTGAAAGCTCCTTGAAGGTATATTATTGGTTGATAAGCAAAAATCAAGGTGAAATTTTTTTTTCCTCTGTATGCGTGCATTGGAAGCATTTATAGAATTTACTTTCCTGAAAAATTATAAAATACAGTCTCACAATATTTGATATATTATACGATTAAAATATACTCAGTTTTCTCCTTGAAATTGCTAGGTGTTGTTCATAGTGGTTTTCTCTTGATTGGATTTCTAGGCTTAACCTTTGAACATTATAACACATATGAAAATCTTACCTGATTTTGGTTTACAATTGACATATCAGACATTTTATTACGCTTCAGTTCTGCATTATGGCTAGGAATTAATGTTGGAGGAGTGTGAACATACCCAACAGGGATCTTTAATTTGAATGCGCTCTTTGTTTTAGTATTCAATTGAGGATTTTCCTTCATCGGCGATATCCTTTCTAAAGGGATACTCTTTTCCAAAATTTCTACACTATGATTTTTTGGTCTTGCTTGAATTTCTCTGAAAATTTGTACTTTATTGCTCCTCCTATCCAAATCATCTCGTTTTGACATAGGATCTAAGTTCCCAAAGAAATCTAGTTCGTTATTAAGCTCATAAAATCATTACAGCCTTGCCCTTCCTTTTTCATAGGACTATTGCTAAAAGATTGGCTTACATACTTTGGGCTCACAAATGAAGGAAGCAGAGGAGTAGAGTTATTCTCCCTTGTATCATCAATGTTTGATAACCCTTGATTTTTCTTTTGATTTTCAAGCTTATTTAAGCTCTTCTCTCTTATTTCTTTCACAAGATTATCCAGGACTACAGATCTCGACTTCACGTGGATAGGCTTTTGTTGATCTTTAGAAGGACTTAGAGGGATAAACTTTAACTTTGGAAGTGTCGTTGAACTCGACTTCTTTAAGATAGGCTCTTGAATAACCAGAGTATTCTTAGAGCCTTTCTTTCCTTGGAGAGTTATCTCTTCTTCTTTCATTTCCTAATATATTCAAACAAAGGGTAAAATTATTACTTCTCTTATTTCTCGTGTGTCTGGACATGAAAGCATTTTAGCTAATCTTTTCCTATGTACAGGTTCCTTTGGAAGGATTGATTCGTTATGCGATGTTTCCTTTGGCTTGTTAATTATAGATCCCTGTGATTTAACAGGGACTGCTTTTAATTTGATGATTGGTTCACTCTTGATTTTGATTAGTTCTTTTTCTTCAGTAGAAAAAGTCTGAACTGGCACCTTAGATGACCTGAATCCAAGATATTTGTTGAAACTATTAAGAAATGATTCTGAAAGTTGGCTTGAAACATTCGTTGGAGAAAGACCTTTAGGCTCAGGAGACGTTCTGTCAGAATTATTATCTGGAGATCTTCTAAGATGATTCAGATTGAAATTTAGTGCATTTCTTGATTGTAGAAAGCTCTCAGTTTTTGCTGATCCCTTCTTATTCAGTCCAACCTCATTCAAATGAGTTGGACTAGGATTGGTTTCAAATAAAGAGTCAACTAATGACTGAATTGTATTTATCGAATCTGGAATCGGAGTAGGCTCGCCTATTTTCTTGTTATGTTTTTCAACCTAATGATCAGTTTTTTGGAGATTTTAGAGTACTTTTTCTTTGTATGATTCGTGAACAGAAGAATTTGGAATAAAATCTATTATATAGAACAGCTTAATTATCTAGACAATTAGGAAAGGAATGGTAGAACGTACTCTGAGAAAGCTTTGACTATGATTAAAGGCAACAAGTTTTTCTGCGGGGGTCATGGGAAATACTTCATCGAAATTCCTTGTTATCCAAGGATGCTGCATGATTTTATCAAGTGTATACCTTTCACTTGGATTTTCCTCCACAAGTTTTAAGAATAGATGTTTAGCTTGACTGAGAAATATCAATAAAAGAACAACTTTGAGTTACCTAGTAAATGAATCAGGGAAATCCCATTTCGGAGCTTTGAGTTTTTCTTTGTATTGTTCGAATGACTCTCCCTTCACGTATAAAGGGTGCTTCCCATTCGATAACAGCATATAAAGAATAATCCCACAACTCCATATGTCAACGAGCTTCAGAATGTTATTTATATAAAATTGATGTACCTTTCCATAATTCCTCTTTTTGAGGATCTCTGGGGCCATGTATATTCTAGTACCTACATGGCCTGAGAGAGAATCTGACTGAAACTGCAGTTCTTCATCGTATTCAAATTGTGCTGATAATCCAAAGTCACAAATTTTAATGCTAGTCAAGTCATTCCTGTCAGCGATTAAGATGTTTTCTAGAAGCTTATTCCAAGTATCTACACAAATTTACCTAACTTGAGATCCCTATGAACGATTCCTCTTGAGTGGATATAGTCTAACGCAGAAAATATATGCTTCATTATAATTGAAGCTTCATGATCTTCTAAGGGATTATTTTCAGCCGATCTATCCTTGATTAATTTTTTGAGATGTCCTCCTCTTATAAGCTCCATAACCAGGAAGATTCGCTTTTCAGTCTCAATTAACTTGACAAATCTGACAATATTGGGGTGAATAAGCTGTTTCAAAATCTCTGCCTCCTTCAAAATGGAGTCATATTGCCTTCTGGTCAGTTGAGTTTTATTGAGGATCTAGTTTAAGTAAAAGCTAGTTTTATCTTACCTTGACAGCATAATCTTGATCGTCAGACTTTTGAGTTACATGTACACAGACGCCAAAAGAGCCTGCTCCGATTACTTCTCGAAATGTAAAGAAGTCAGAGAACTTAGCTAGTTTGTCTCCTTGGTCGTATTCATGCGAAGTGGGAAGTTCCTGCGACATCTTTTGAAGAAATAAACATTCAATATAAATTTTACAATTATATATATGCTATAAATAAAGATTTTTGATAGAGAATGGTAAACTCTGTCGAAATCTAAATCGTCTCCTTTACAACTAACACTCAAAGTTGTTAAATTAGACTCAAGTTGATAAGCTTGAATCCTCTAGAAACCTAGAAATCAATTATTATTTTAATTTTCAACCCTGAAGTCACACAATTCCCTAAACATAACTATCAATTAACGAAGCATTTTCCCTCAGGATTCATTCCTCTAGATACTTAGAAGCTCTGTTCTTGAAAAATTTTATTAACAGAGAGATAAAATTCTAAAGAATGAAAGAAGAGCAACATTCCAAAATATAAGAATTGATATACACTCAAATTCAAGCAATGTCTCTAATGATTCCCAAGCATTTCAATGCCACTGTCATCCATATTCCTCTTTAAAGAGTGCTTTAAATTTCTTGAAGAACCAGCTAACTCTTGAGGAATTCTCGTGTTCTCTCGCTTCTTGAGTGGCCTTGTAGGCTTTGCGATATTAAGTTTTCTATTATCCCTGGAAACAATATACAGTTCTGGCTCTTCTTCTAATCGATTCGATTTTTCAATGTATCTGTCTGTAACTTCATATTTTGGCTCTTTTCTCCAATATAAACAAAACTCATAAAGACTGAGTCCAAGATGATAGAAGATAAATAGACTGACAAAGCTGATTAATAACCCAGCTAAAAATTAGTAAATATCGAGTTGATTTTACATATGACTCCAACTGCAACAGTATAGTCATTTAGACTTAATCTTGACACTTCAATTGAGAAGGGAAAGGCATAGACAAGAGTCATTAGAAACTCTGTGATACAAAGGAAAATATTTTCCTTTTTCACTGTGAAAGGTCTTGCTAGAATTGCGTATAACGCATGCTAGCAAATTAACAAAAGCTCAAAGAAATTACCAGCAAAAAGAGGGTAAAGACTAAAAAGCTCTGGATCACTGGCCTTTCATACGCAAAAGCTAAGATTGCACAGTGTAAGGCTCTTTTAATTAGGTTAATTCCAATGAACAATCTTGTATGTCCTCTTTTAAATTTACAATTTTCATATAACATTCCATATTTCTCTCTGAACTCTCGATCAGTCAATATTTCCCTGTTTATGGTTATGAATGCTAATTGGAAAAATGGATATCCTCCAAAAATAGTCAGGAAAAGGAAGCAGAGACAGCAGCTCACAGCTAGCAGTCCATCTCCAAAGTCAATCTAGAGAATTATACCTCTAATAATATGATTACCTTCTGTAACTGCAAAAAGCATGCCAACAAGATCTCATAGTAAATGATTGAGAAGATACTGAAAAATAGAGTCCATCCAATAACAGGCATGATTTTTCCAGTTCCTCGAGCGTTGCCGAAAATAAGCCTGATAATTATGAAAACTGCCACAAATATGAAGAAGATAATAATGGGGCTCAATGCATTTCTCAAAAAGTTCAATGTCATTCCTAAAAATCAGAACAATGGATATAAAGTTACCTTTCTCTAAAAAGTGGATTGGGCTTTCCTGATTAGTTAATCCAAAGTGAAATAGAGGAGAAAAGTACTGGAGTCTGGTCACTTTAAATCTGTTTAAAAAGTCCTTTAGATGGGCTGGATATGTAACGCTCAACAATGACATGTATGCCACTTGCTGACTGACATCAATGAGTCTTGTAATATACCCCATTTGTGAGAAATAATGAGAGAGCTTGTACTTAAAGGCGACAACTGAAGCAACTGAAAAGATAAGAATAGTGACCCTAAAGATTATTTAAATTATGCCCTACATACCCAAGTATTATTACTAAGACCAAAGAGTATATCATGATGAAGTTTTCCTTACTCTCCTCATAGGTGAAGCATAATTTCCCATAGGGATATACTCTATTTCCTTCACAGAAATAACATTGAGTAGCTGAGCAAGCCTTACAAAACTTCGCACACGGTTTGCACATTCTGTCGGTCGAGCTTGCCCAATACCCAATAGGACATTCTGTGATGCATGAGCTAGTCTCATTGAAGTAAAAGAATCCTGGTGAGCACCACTCACATCCCTTTATATCTAAATCACATTTGTCACAATTCTCTATACAATTCGTGCATTTACGGTCGTTCATGTTCAAGCCCTCAGGAATTGTCATCCCCACAGGACATGTATCATATCCACATTTTCCATCGACTAAAGGATAGCCATCCTTGCAGGAAAAACATTCCATGACTGTGGGCCCTGTACAAGAGGCACAGGCAAAATGACAGGTTTGGCATAGTCCATTGGCGTCCTTAAATTGTCCATCTCTGCATTCACACATAACAGGGAATGAAATGGGAGAATCGGCGCATTCAAGCTCGATGTCTGTATCGGTCTTATTTGTAAAAATAAGACCAATTTCTCTTATTCCCCAGCCTGCTAATCCTGTTTGCGTGTCAAAGTTGGTTGTTATAGTAATAGGTAAGGTTGTTGGTAGTGTCTCACCCCGAAACACTTGTCCATAGAGAACGAATTTCAACGTGGCAGCTGAGCCACAAATATTCTCAGTAAATACATCTCTCTCATAGGGCCATAGAGTTACTGTCTTAGATCCAAAGCTAATGCTCAGGCTCTGGCCAGTCCAATCGTCAATAAGATAAATGACGACCCTATAAATAATCATATCATGCTTTGGAACAGAGGTATAAGTCCTTGAAATGGACTTTGTCTTCAAAGTCTCATTGTAAACGCCAATAATGTCCTCATCTCCACAGAGAAAATGCTTATCATGGATTCCTGAGCTAACAATGGACCAATTAGCAGCTTGATTTATGAATTTTGTCTGATTGCCCATCAAGTCATGGATAACGATCACTATAATTCAGAAAAATATGAATACAATATACCCTCTCCCATTGCAAGAAGGAAATGGGTTAGTAAGCTTACCCAAATTAGTCTTAGGGACATTTTATTTTTTGAGAAAGCTTATGAAATATCTTTAAATTCTCAAGATTTATTCGGATTAGTGCAAAATTAGTTGAAAAGCGTAACCACTGTAGCCTTTACTATCTAACCAGCAGAGTCTTCTAGCGATAATCATAATTTGCGCTCATCGTTTGAAGAATAAGGAAAACATGAATTGCTGCTCAAATTGATCTGATAAATCACAACTTGTCGGCAATTCTTAATTTCACCAAACTCTAGAAAAGAATGGCATCGAGAGACATTAAGGACTCACATCATTACACGAATTAGATAGCCAAACTATGATTGCTCACAAAAAAGCAATTTGCCCATTCTCTTACGCTGGAGGTTTACTTAGATTTCTTGATTTGGTCAATTAGAGTCAATAAATTGTGGAGGGCAAAAGTCAAGGCTTCATAGCCTATCGTCTATTCACACCAATTTAGAAGAGTAAGCCTCTATACTTTGTGGATTAGTACCCTTACAAAAAGTATTTCTAGAGGAAAGTTCTGTTATTTCCCCGACACCCTCTCTTAGGTTTAAGTAAATAAATATATCGAAGTTAGAGAATAAAATAAAATTAAATTCAACGATGGCAACTTTGCAGAAGATCAATCATCAGTTAGCTAAAGAAGTTCCTTTGCTTGATAAGCTTAGTCTATACTATACAGAGCTGAAGGCTCAATCCAGGAAAATAGGGCTAGCTTGCTGGTTTATTAGTTATTTGCAGCAATTGGCTATAATCATGAAAACAGCATATTACGACCTTGGAAGCCAGGAAACCGGAATTTCAATCATATTTCACACTTTTTTCAAAATCTTCACCATCTCAGATCTGCTTGACTATGAATCAAGTGATATTTTCTCAGTGTGCATCTTCATTGCCGTTTTTATTTATGTTCTTCTTCTCATTGTGCAGACTTTCATCATCTTTACCTGTATCAAGAGAGCAATAGAAGTCCCAAACATTGTGACTCAGTTCTGGAAGGGGATTTCACACATTCATCCATATATAGTCTTCTTTCCAATTCATAATATTTCCCTTCAGATTATTTCTAATTACGCGGAAAACAATCTATTATCGGATAGTCCTACAGCAACAAGGACAGCTTTATTGATTTTCGCTATTATCGTTTTAGTCTGTAATTTTGTGATCACTTGGTTACCTGTTGTTTTGCTTGAAACGGTTATTGGCTCGAAAGATATTCTTTCTTCCAAAACACGCTGGACGAACCTTTACACAGTTTCTCACAAAACTCTTATTCCTGTGTTGCTATCTCTGTCACAAAGCGATAAGAATCACAGTTCAATCTTCCTATATCCGATCATTTTCAGTTTGTGTTTACTCTTATTGGCTGAGGGAAGTTTTTACTATTTTCTTCCTTATTACAAGATCAAGATATTGAAACTCACAGGGATGACAAACATAACTCTTATTGTCTATGCGGTTCTTACCTTTTTCTCTCATTTCGTCTTCAATGACTACAAGGGAAAAGGATTTCTCTTTGTAAATGGGTGTTGGTTGGTTTTGAGTCCATTTTTGGCAAAGATATCTAAGGATCAGATAGAGAGCATTCTCAACTCGATTCTATCAAGACCTGATAAGCTGAGGAATCCATACTATCTAATACATTATTGGTACATATACAAACATTTTGCATCCCTGCCCAAACAACCATTTAAAAGGTCCTTTAATGAAGCATATCTCCGATCAGAGGGGAGTGCACTTCAAATCAAGGCTAACTCTACAATGAAAGCCAACATACAGGAATCGGAAGAAACAACGAATCTTAAGGAGAATAAACTAGTTTTGGATTTCATCAAGGGAACTCTTGAGGAAAAATGCAGGGTTCATAAGCATAGTTTTCTCTTAAGGTTGAGCTTGATTTTGCATATGATTAGATTTGGAAACTCATATGTCCATCCATATCACATGTTGGAAGAGCTCATCCATAACAGACCACCTTTTGCAATCAGAACTTCATTGCAGAGACTCAAACTAGAGCTTCAGAACAAGATCCAAACAAAATATGACTCGATGGCTCATCAGAGCCTTGATATCCAGAAATATATAGTCATGAACGCTGCATATCAGCAATTGAGAGATCAGATTGAAAAACAACTCACATATCAAACCAAGTTTTGGGAACACTTTACTTCTCTGGAACCCGATCTCTATCAGTTGATCAAATATTCTAAGAAAGCCTATAAGATGAAAAATGAAGTAGAAAGAGATTGGCAACACTTTGAAAAACAAAGAGAAAATGAGTTTATAAGTCCATTACTTCTCTATGCAATTTATTCCTCCATTGCTAATAATGATATCAGAAAAGAAGATCAATACCTGGAGAAATATTATAAGACAGCTGAAAAGATTAGAGTCCAGCTTCAAGCTGATGAATTCACAAATAAGACCCTATTTAGTGAAGAGAATTTTGTGGTTACAATCACATCATCTTTGAAAGCCATCGGGAGGATAGTGGATGTTTCTTCTAACTTCCAAGATTATATTGGTCTGAAAAAAGAATATGTCATTGGGAGATCTGTAGGAATTATTCAGTCTCCCTTCTTTAGGGACAGACATGATGATATTTTGAGAAGACATTTTGAATCGGGGACTGCACGAGTGTTGGGAAAGCCACTAACACTTCCAGTGTTAAATGCTGAAGGCTATGTGATGCCATGTTGTGCAGAGTTCCAAATCAATCCTCAGGTTCACCATGATATTTCATATATTGCTCTGTTTAGAAAGATGAAGAATCACAAAAGGTTAGTTTTAGTCAGAGAAAATGGAGAAATTGATGCATATAGCAAGGACTTTGCGCGTGATATGGGCATCACACAACCAATTTCGGACGAGAATAAATTGAATATTTTCTCCTTCTCCAAAGAATTTGAGAATATCAACTCAGTCTTCAATGAAATTGCTAAGAGAAAAATTCGACAAGAAGAAGATCTCCCACTTCCTCTAGCTTCACAAGAAGTATATGAGAAGTATAATCAGGGTTCGGACATTACCCTTGAGTCTAAGAATCAAAAATTAGTCGATTATTATTTGAAGATTGATCTGGTGATCATCCAGAACGACTTTTTAAAGATCTTTTATCTAACAAATAAGCATCATATTGAAGACTTGGAAGAAGAGCATGAACATATTGTTGAAGTTTCTTATGCAATTGAGAAATCTAAAACCCCATCCAGCGGACCAGAGGATCTCTCCATTGATAATCCTATTGTTACGCATAAGAAAAGTGAGTCTTTTCGACAACCTGTGGGCGACGACAATCAGAGCAATATAGCAACAGAAGACCATGACCTTCCTTTGATGGAAGATAATGAAAACGAAAGCCCGCAATTAAAAAAGAATATGAAATTCCAGCTTATAAAGCTCAAGGGTATTAAGGGTTCAGAATTCGGTGATTACGAAAATCAAAATATGGTGAAGGTGATTGATTTGAAAAAACGGTTGAAAAAGAAATTATTAGGTGCAACGGGAAATGATGCAAGTAGTGTAACAAGTTCTGTTCAACTTGGTGCAATTAGCTTGCAAAAGGTCGTTAAAGACAGTTTAGAGTCAAATAAACAATCTGGAACTGCTCTCTTCCTGAAATATGCATTTTTCCTCTGCCTGATTCTCACCTTAGGTTTCCTACTATTTCAGACCATGTTCGTTAACATCATTGCAGACGAAGTCAAAGAACAAAATACTGTGATTCGACTCTCTTTCCAAAGAAGAAATTGGGTGCAATCCTTCCATTTATGGTCAACAATCTTATATAGTTTTGATTTAGGGTTTTTCAGTCTTACAGGAAATTTTGCTTATGATCATGTTTTCCTTAGACTCAGATTGAATGATAGCTGGAAAGGTTTGTATACTGTCCAAAATACACTGCTTATGGAACTAGCTAAATCAAGATATGATCATATCAAAGATCTTTATTTTATGAAAAATACTACACTCTACGATCGCGATCTCACCACAAACATACTAACTCCTATTGGTCAGTACAATGCATTTGGAGCAGGCATTGTAATTGCTGAGGCTGGAAAAGCCTATGCTCAATCAACATTCATTCCGCCCAGTGTTCCTTATCATGATCCGACACTAATTTTCATTTCGGACAACTCAATTAATGACCTAATGGTATCTGCTACTCAGACAATTGAGATTTCCAAATGGTCATTATCACTACTTTTGGATGATGCACTCAAACTAATGGTACTCATTTTAGTTCTCTCTTTTATTATGGTTGGTGCCATCTTCCTTTTGCTCCTCTGGTTCAATGTTAATCTCATTAAGCAAAGCCACCAATTTTCAAATATTCTCTTTACAATTCAGCTTGATGAGGCTGAACAAACTAGAGACATGGTCAATAATTTACTACAGATCATCAAGAAGAATATGAGTGATTCACAGATTATCCATGAGATCGAACAACAAAGGATTATCCAGAGAAAGCAAAAGCTGCCTCAGGCAAAGGCCAATATGATGGTTAGAAAAGCCTCAACAGGGAGATACAAAAGAAACCTCATTCTTTTATTTTTGGGAACTATTCCTATGCTGATCTTGATCATATGCTTCATTTTGGTATTTTACTATAGAGCCCAGTTCAGGCTGGATCAGATCAGAAAGGAACAAGAACAAATGGAATATGGATTTGAAATGATGTTCCTACAAAATTGTTTAATGAATCAGGTCATATCATTTACGGTGAGATATGGTATATCTACATATAGAAACAATGATCCATTTGAGGAGTTTAAGAAAGATCTTGAGAGATATTCTGCTGATAAATATTTGGAAACACTAAAAGATAAGAATGGAGAACTTACAGAAGACGAGAGTAATTTGTTATTCAACTTCCCGTGCGAAAGATTAACGCCAGCAATAAATGGTACAGGAGCTAGAGAGATTGTTTCCATGTGTCAGCAATACTCCAACAATAAGACAATAGGACTATTGGATCTAGTATCTAGTAACTCCCTCTTATTTTTATCAATCAGAGATGACTTCGAGAAACTACCAAAAATAAAAGCCTATTTACAGGCATTAATTGGGAGGTTGATGCTCATAAACTCAAGACTTGAGCTCACAAGTGCCATGATGTATATGTCTTGGAATTTCTCTCTAAAACAACTTCTGGAGCAAATCGATCTAGTGAAAAAGGAAGGTATAGTTTTGACGGGAGTATCCATTGGAATTTGTCTGGTTATTGGGATCTTTGCCTGGGGTTGGGTCTTGTTGACTATGCTAAGGAAACCTAAAGAAAGTGATCAAGTTCTGTTGTTAATTCCCACAAAAGTACTTTTAGGGAATCGACATATTAGAAAATATGTGCTTGATAAAAGCAAAGGAAAGCTCAACAATTATCGTCTATTTCTTTAATATTAACTTCGCTAATAGTCTCTTTTAAAAATGTCTCTTTCATTTTCATTTATGAAGGTTTTTGTTTTAGAAGTATATGTATTACTATTTTTCATAATAATTTATTGCATACAAAGTATTAGCAAAATTATGTTTCTATTGAAATTGCAAATGCCAATAGATGCTTAATTTTCTGATAGATCATGGACCAATTCAAGAAGTTTGACTAGGACTAATAGTCTCAGTAAAATAAAAGGAATATTGACTCAGATCAATCACCATTATCCCTTAACGAGCTTCAGATGATGGACCGCTCATGCCGCTCTTTGTTTAAAATGTAAAAATAATCATTGAGAATTTTTATATTGTGAGAATGAAACTAATTTAGTTTAAATTCTAGTAATTTATTTAATGAATTCATAACGTATAGGAAAGACCTGAATTCATATCTTGTCAAGTTATCTCTCATCAAGGGTCTGTGTATACCAGTGTTCTTAATTTTATGGATTAGAAAAATGTTGATAAGAGGAAGAAGCCATTTATTCTAAGAAAATAGCTTGGAAAATCAAGAAAAATGTTAAGAGATCAACTCAAAGTCTAATTAGACAGCTCTTCCCATTACTTTATGCAGAAATTTGGAATTTCCTTGTTAATTAATCCGGCAAAAAAAAGTTTGTGGGAAGAATAAATAGAGATATACAAATTGCGAACTTGGACTTCTCGTTATAAGATCACGGTTTTTATAACTGTTATAGCTCTAATGTTTCCAAATATAGAACAATGAATTGCCCTTAAAATTTTATTAGTTAATAATTGCCTGACTTTAGCCTCAAAGGTTTTCAAAATTTATTTCCAATAACAATTTAAATTGTTTAGTACTGTCAAAACTAATAATTAACCATAAAGTCGATAAAATAGAAAAAACATCTTCTGTTAGAGTACAATTTAACAGGAAAAGTATGAATGAGCTGAATAGTTATGAATGTTTCTCTAATTTGTCCTTAATAAAGCCTTTATTTTGATTTCACACCTCCTTATTTTACTAACCTATTGACCCTTAATGAAATTCTCTAGAGTCTGTGTAAATAGGACCCAGCGTTCTCTCATATTTTGCGAAAAGGTACTTTGTAAGGTTGATCATACATTTTAACAAGTCTTAAGATCTATTAGCTAGGGTTCGACTTGCTTTTGACAGGCTATAAATTCGATGATTACGAGCTATAAAAAACTTAATAATTTTAATTTTGAAGATGCCGTCGGAGCAGACAGATAGCCTTATAGGCATTATTCAGACTCCTTTGCTGGATAAACTAAGTCTTTATTATACAGATCTCAAAACTGAACACAGAAAACTGGCTTTGGTTTGTTGGCTGATTAATTATTTACAACTGTATTCACTTCTTTTGAAAACCGCTTATCACGCTTTTGGGAATCATACCACAGGAATGTCTGCTATTTTCTACAATATCTTTAGGCTTTTCACAATCTCTGAATTCCTAGACTATGAATCTGGTGATATATTTCCAGGTCTCCTCTATTTAGCGATTATATTTTATCTGTTCTCACTTCTTGTGCAAAGTATTATCATTGTCATCTTTCTAAAGAGAGGCTCTGCTATACCAAGGATTGTGAGGGACATGTGGAGAGGAATCTGCCACATTCATCCAAATGTGCTCTTTTTTCCAATTCATAACATTTCTCTTCAGATTATTTCAAACTATTCAGAAAATAAGTTATTTTCGAATAGTCCCAGCGCAATTACGACAGCTCTCTTTGTTCTAGCCATCATCTGCTTAGTTCTTAATGCTGCAATCACTGCCTTGCCAATGATCTTTCTAGAGACATTAATTCATTCAAAAGACATTCTCTCATCTAAAAATCACTTTATGGACTATCTCACTCTTTCTCAAAAAGTTATAATTCCTATCCTCTTGGCATTCTCCCCAGCAACTGATAATCAGAGCCCAAGTCTAATATATTCAATGGCAATAAGTGTTTCCCTCCTCTTTTTGGCTCAAGCAAATTTTTATTACACCCTCCCTTACTATAAAGTTGACATATTAAAGATTGCAGGCACTATGCATATATCATTGCTGATCTATGCTTCGATTACTTTGGTTTCATATTCTGTCTTTGATAGCTACACTGGAGAGGGATTTCTTTTTGTGAACGGAAGTTGGCTATTTTTGTGTCCTATTATTCTGAAATCATATCTAAATCATCTAGAGACTGTTCTAAACTCAATTCTTTCAAAACCCCACAAGCTGAAGAACCCATATTATCTTATTCATTATTGGCATATTTATAAGCATTATGCATCAAGACCTCAAAGGCCACAGAAAAGATCCTTTAGTGAGGCTTATATTAGGTCACTGGGAACCACATTTAATGTTAATCCAAACTCTTGTTTGAGTTCAGAACAGATGGAAAGCCCAAAGCAGAATAAAATTATTCTAGAGTTCATTAAGGATATTCTTGAAGCAAAGTGTAAGAAGTATCGAAGTAATTTCCTCCTTAGATCTAGCTTGATTTTGCATGTGGTCAGATTTGGAAACTCCTATGTCTATCCATATTACATGCTGGAAGAACTTATCCATAAAAAACCACCTTTTGCAATCAGAACC
>Ga0065720_1003469_pt1 | contig 25110 bp, 21 predicted proteins | sample Thericmetagenome_FD_59107 | JGI IMG/M metagenome (GOLD analysis project Ga0065720, IMG submission 59107) | Thermophilic microbial communities from the Joint Bioenergy Institute, California, USA of rice/straw/compost enrichment - eDNA_2 v2... | ecosystem: Engineered > Solid waste > Grass >... | reverse complement strand
GCGATCGTCCACCCCTGGGAGTCGGGCATGGACAACAGCCCGGCCTGGGACGAGCCGCTCGCCGCCGTACCGGCCGCGCCGCTGCCGGACGCGCGCCGCGACCTGGTGCACGTCGACGAGGCCGAACGGCCGACCGACCTGGACTATCGCCGGTACATCGCGCTCGCCACCGCATACCGGGACGGCGGCTACCGGGACGACCGGCTGCTCGACGAGCACGCCTTCGTCGTCGCCGACCCGCTGTTCAACGCCGCGTACGGCGCGGCCGAGGCGGCCCTCGCCGACATCGCCGCGGAGATCGGCGCCGATCCGTGCCCGCACCTGGAGCAGGCGGAGGCCGTCACGCGCGCCATGGTCGCGCGTCTCTTCGACCCGGCGCGCAACCTGTTCCTCGCCCGCGACCTGCGCACCGGCAAGGCCCTGCCCGCCGACAGCGTGGCCGGGCTGCTCCCGCTGATCCTGCCCGACCTGCCGGGCGACGTGGCCGACCGCCTGATCGACACCGCGGTGACCCGGTTCGGCCTGTACGCGGGGCTGCCGCCGAGCTACGCGCCCGGGGGCCCGGCGTTCGAGCGCACGCGCTACTGGCGTGGCCCCGCCTGGATCAACACCGCCTGGCTGCTGTGGCACGGGCTGCGGCAGCGGCGTCCGGAGCTCGCCGGGATCCTGGCGGAGAGCATCGTCCAGGTGACCGCGGAGTCGGGGTTCCGCGAATACTTCGACCCGTTCACCTGGGAGGGGCACGGCAGCCGTGACTTCGGCTGGTCGGCGGCGCTCACGCTGGACGTGCTGAACGCCCGGTGACACGCCGGCCGGCGCGTGGCGAACACATTTCAAGTGATGTACGCCACATGTCGACAAACGCACAGATGCCCAGGTCGTCGCGGTAGTTCAGTGAAACGAACTAGTTTCACTTTAGGACGTTCATTACGGTTGAATTCGGGGATGTCGGCCCGCTAGAGAGTTCCTTATGCAAATTCAGGGGGCCGACGTGATCGACGACGAGCTGCAGGTTTACCCTCCACCCGACCTGCCTGCATCGTCCATGACCACCCTGGCGCGGGTGCGCGAGTGGATGCGGCGCAGCCATTCCGCCGACGAGTGGACCGCCGCCGAGCTCGCCGCGGCGAAACGGGCGGACGGCAGGGAGCACACGATCAGCGTGGTGCTGCCCGCACGGAACGAGCAGGCCACCGTCGGTGACATCGTCACCACCATTCGCACCGAACTGGTGGAGGCCGTTCCGCTCGTCGATGAGATCCTCGTCGTCGACTCGCGGTCCACCGACGACACCGCCAAGGTCGCGGCCGCCGCAGGTGCCCGCGTGGTGCACCAGGACGCGGTGCTCCCCGAGCTGCCGCCGCTGTCCGGCAAGGGGGAGGCGCTGTGGAAGGGCCTCGCCGCGGCGAAGGGCGACCTCATCGTGTTCATCGACGCCGACCTGCGCAACTTCGGCGCGCACTTCGTCACCGGGCTGCTCGGCCCGCTGCTCACCGACCCGGGCGTCGTGTTCGTCAAGGGCGGCTACGAGCGGCCGCTGATCACCCCCGACGGGGTGGCCCACCGGGGCGACGGGGGCCGGGTTACCGAGCTGGTCGCCCGCCCGATGATCAACCTCTACTGGCCGGAGCTCGCCGGGTTCGTCCAGCCGCTCGCCGGTGAGTACGCCGCGCGCCGCGAGGTGCTGGAGCGCGTCCCGTTCGTCACCGAGTACGGCGTCGAGCTGGGCCTGCTCATCGACCTGCTCGACACCGAAGGGCTCGACGCCATGACCCAGGTGGACCTGGGCAGCCGCGAGCACAGCCACCAGTCCACCCCCGCGCTCGGCCGGATGGCCGCGCAGATCATGCTCACCGCCTGGTCCCGCCTGGAACGCCAGGGCCGCGTGGTCACCCCCGAGCCGCTCAACGCCACCCTGCTCCAGTTCGACAAGGAACGGCGCGGACGCGCGCGGGTGAGCGACGTCAGCGTCGCCGAACGCCCCCCGCTCAGCTCGGTGCTCGCCGACCTCTCCCGCATGGCCCCGGCGGCGACCGAACACTCCTGACCGGGCCACGCCTCGCGACGACCGGGTACGGCGGGCCGGGCGACGACCCACCTCGCGTCTCTCCGCTCGCCGCGTGCTCCGCCGTGCCCGCGCTGCGCCGCCGGCGCCGCGCCCAGGCGTTCGCGCGTCTTTTCGCCGCGGCTCGGCCGGGCCGTACCGCTGCCGTGCCGTACCCCTGCCGTGCCCGGGTGCCGGGGCGCGCCGATCCACCCGGTCGCCGGTGGCTCGGGGCCGGTTCACGGGCCCGTCCGCCTGTGATTTCCCTCACCGGAGCACGTGCCGTCCGGGCCGCTCACCGCGCCGGATCCCGAGCCCGCCGGATGGCGCTGACCAGCGCGTTCATGGTCGGCGGCGGGGCGTTTGCGCCGGTGGACGGGCATGGGCGAGGCGGTCGCCGCGGCCCGCCGCCGGCATTTCATGATCTTTATCTGTGTGAGAACCGAATAAAGCTGGAGAGGAGAGCGTTCCTCAAAATCAGAGGACATCCGAGGCTGAGCACGTTTGGATGTCGGTACGACACTTGGTTCGCTACCGCCAGAGAAGGCGCGTGATGTATGGAGTCCACAAACGGGAGTCTCCCGATCCACCTCGGGGGCGACGGCCCGGCCTCCGCGTACGGCGGCGACGGCGCGTCGCTGATCTCGTTCGCGCGGGCACGGGGCCAGGCGAGGCCGGGCGCGCCCGCGTCCACCGTTCCGCTGCGCACCGTCACCCGGGTGGGATCCGACGGGGCACCGGTCCTCGAGGTGTACGGCGAGCTCGACCTCGTCACCGCGGACGCCCTGCGGGAGGCGATCGAGTCGGTGGCCGGACACCGGTACGCGATCATCACGGTGGACCTGACCGGCGTGCCGTTCTGCGACCTGATCGGCCTTGAGGCGCTGGTGCAGGCCGCCGACCGGATCGCGCGGCACTGTGGCCGGCTCACCCTCGCCAATCCGCCCTCCAGCCTGCGCCGTCTTCTCCAGGTGACCGGTCTGCGGCGCCGGTTCCACCAGGTCATCGAGGAGGGCGAGGCGGTCGGCGGGTGAGGTGCGGGTGCCCACCCGCCGCGGTCGCGCCGCGCCGTACGGCCCGGCCCGCGCCCGCGGCGGCCCGGCTCCCCGGTGAGCGCCCGCCGATCGGCGGCCGCAAGGTCCTGGGACCGTAATTCCTTCGCGGGATTGCGGGTGTTGGTGGACGACGTACTCTGAACACGTCCACCTGATTCCAGGTGGGTGCGGACAAGCGAGTTCGCCGTCGAGGTGTGGTCCCCGCGCTGGTTGAGGAGTAACGCCGTGACGCTCGGGCGATTGTGGTAGTAACGGCTCGTGTACGCGGCAGAGGCGGATAGTGATGTCCATCGCCGGCCCCCGAGGTTGGGCCGGCCGTGGTCGTGGTGGCGTACATGAAGACACAGAGGTTGCTGGAACTGCTCCCGTTCGCGGTGATGGGAGCGGTGGCCCTGATGGACCTGGTCACAGGTCGCGGGGTCGGTTTCCTGCCCTTGTTGTCCCTCGGCCCCGCGTTCGCCAGCGTCTCGTGCGCGATCCGGCGTACGGCGCTGATCGGGCTGCTCGCCGTCGTGCTGTGCGTGGTCCTCGCGCTCTACAACGAACCGCAGTGGAACGTGAGGTACGGCCTCAACGTGCTGGCCATCGCCGGAGTCACGGTCGCCAGCATGCTGGCGAGCGCCGGCCGCATCCGCCGCGAACGGCAACTCGCCAACGTGCTGATGGTCGCCGAGGCCGCCCAGCGGGTGCTGCTGCGGCCGGTGCCCAGGCGCGCCGGCGACCTCGATGTGGCGCTCTCCTACACCTCGGCCGCCGCCGAGGCGCGGATCGGCGGCGACCTGTACGAGGTGGTCACCACGCCCGACGGGGTGCGGGTGATCGTCGGTGACGTGCAGGGCAAGGGCCTGGAGGCGGTGGAGACGGCCGCCCTGGTGGTGGGAACGTTTCGGCAGGCCGCCTACGACCAGGCCGACCTGCAGGGCGTGGTGCTGCGCCTGGAGCAGGTGCTCGGCCGGCATCTCGCCGACGACGAGCGGTTCGTCTCGGCCGTCATCGCGGAGGTGACCCCGGACGGTGTCATCTCCTTCCTCAACTGCGGCCACCCGCCACCGCTGATGCTCTACAAGGACGGCACGAGCACCTTCGCCGAGCCGCCCGAGGAGTCGCCCCCGCTGGGGCTCACCGACCTCAGGCTGGAGGTGCCCAAGCCGTTCCAGATGCCGTTCGGGCCCGGCGACCGGGTGCTGCTCTACACCGACGGCGTGATCGAGGCCCGGGACCGCCACGGCGCCTTCTACCCGCTGCCGGAGCGGGCCGAGATGCTTCGCGACCAGGATCCGCAGGAGGCGCTCGACGCGCTCCGTGCCGACCTGCTCCGCCACGTCGGCAGCCCGCTGCCCGACGACGCCGCCATGCTGCTGCTGCACTGGCCGGACACCAAACCCGACCCTGTCGAGCCCGGGCAGGCCGCCATCTAGCGGGCCGCCGCCGGGCCTCTCCGGCCGGTTCTGCGGGCGTGCGGGCACGGCGTGCCCGGCGGGTCTCCGGGTTTTCCACAGAATTCCGTTCTCTTCGCCGGCGGGTACGGCCGCCGCCGGATGCTGAGGCTCGTCCTGTCGTCTACCGATCAGGAGAGTCATCGTGATCTGGACGGGTCTCACGTCTGCACACGAGGGGGTGGCCTGATGCCCGCCTTCCTCGGACTGCTCACCGCGCTGGGTCCGGCGGCCACGGGCGCGGTCCTCGCGATCGTCCCCGCCCTCCCGAGCCTCGTCGGCCCGCGTGCCGATCCACCCCGGCCCGCCTGCCCGCATGCGCTCTCCGTCGCGGCGAGCGGCACACCGCTCGCCGCGGCCTGCCGTGCGCCGACCGGGACCCGGACGGGGCCGTCGCCGTTGTCTCGGCCGCACCAGGCGGGCGGCCGTGCGGCGTCCTCCGCGGCCGGGCGGTGGGCGCGAACGGTGCCGCCCGTGCGAACGGCGATGCCGGTGCGAACGACGTCGCACCTGCGAATGACGACGCCGCCTGCGCGAACGGCCCGGTTCGCGCGAACGGCGCCCGCGGTGCGAACGGCGCGTCCCATGCGGGGATCCGCGGCGAGGGCGGCCGGTGGGCGAGGACGGCGCTCGCGCGGGCAGATGGCCGTGGCGGCGGCGCTCGCCAGGCTGGGGACGCCGTTCTCCTGGGGCGGTGGCTCGCCCGCCGGGCCGACCAGAGGCATCGGGCGGGGAGCCCGCACGGTCGGCTTCGACTGCTCCGGGCTGACGCTGTACGCCTGGGCACAGGCGGGGGTCAGGCTCGGCCACTACACCGGCACCCAGTTCCGTCAGGGGCGGCGGGTCGCCCGCGGCGAGCTGAGACCAGGGGACCTGGTGTTCTTCGGCGGCGGCGGGGGAGACCCCACCCACGTCGGCCTCTATCTCCGCGACGGCGTGATGATCCATGCGCCGAAGACCGGAGACGTGGTCAAGAAGACGAACTTCGCCTCTTCCGCCTACTACCGGGCGCGTTATCGAGGTGCGGTCCGCCCGGGCTGAGGGGCCTGCAGGCGATGCGCCGGGGCGTGCGGCGCGTCAAGGGACGTCCGGCGCGTCAGGGATGCCCGGCGAGGTGGATGGCGTCAAGGAGTCCGGCGAGAGAGGGGCCGGAAGGAGGCGGCCGTTCGCGCGGGCTCGCGGAGCTCGGGCCGCTGGCGTGGTGCCCGTGCCGCGCTCGGGCTGGGCTTGTGGTGCCGTGCCGCGCTCGGGCCGGACTCGCGCTGAGGCCTGCATCTGGGCCGGGGCCGCTCGGGGCTGAGCCTGGTCGGGTTGCCCCAAGGCCCGGCTCAAGGCGTTCGCTCGCCCTGGCGCGGAGATCGCCCGGTCTCGGGCTTGCCGTTCCGGCCCTGGGCTGCCGCGGGGGATCGGGGTAATGGGGCCCGCCCCCCACGGACGGGCCCCATTGGGGGGATGGTCAGCGGGTCAGGTCGTCGAACTCGCCGTCCTTCGCACCGGCGACGAAGGCGGCGATCTCGGCGGCCGTGTATATCAGAGCAGGCCCGGAGGGGTGCCGAGAGTTGCGGACGGCGAAACGCCCGTCCGCAAGCTTGGCCACCTCCACGCAATTGCCGCTGGGGTTGCTGTGGCTGCTCTTGCGCCAAACGACAGCCTCCAGCTCGCTGGCCGGCATGCCGTTGTAAATCTCGCCCATCGCCTCTCCCCGAGGATGCTGATGCACGTGCATATGAAATTACAACTGACCTTGCCTTTGCAAGATACGACACAAGAGTCCCTGGTGACCGGCGAATTGGGCGAGAAGAAACCAGATTTTTCGGCTGACCGATGTAGGGGNGCCCGATGATCGTCTCTGCGTTGTCGCCGCGTTTCCGAGCGTGACGGTCCCGGCGGCCCGGCANGCGACCGGGTGTGCCGCCACGAAGCGCGTTGTGGCCCCGCCGGCAATCGGCGGCCCCTCGTGCGCATGCGAAGCCGCCGCGGCGGCGAGGCGGCCGTTCGCGCGCCGACGGGGGCCGGGCGGTGGTGAGGTGCGCGTGCGCGGCGGTCGGAGCGGTGTGCGGTGGTGGGGTGCGCGTGCGCGGCGGTCGGAGCGGTGTGCGGTGGTGGGGTGCGCGTGCGCGGCGGCGGGGCGGCGTGCGGTCGTGAGGGGTGGCTGTGGCGCGAAGGCTGGAGTGCGCTGGGTGGGATGCCTGTGCCTGACGGGCCGGGCGGTGGTGAGGTGCGCGTGCGCGGCGGCCGGAGTGGCGTGCGGTGGTGAGGTGGCCGTGCGCGGTGGCGGGAGCGCCGTGCGGCACGGCCTGCGAGGGCGGCTGCCCGTCAGCCGCCGAGTTCGCGGTAGACGAGGTTGAGGAACCGGCGGGTGGTGGCGGCCGACATCGCCTCCATGCAGACCCGGTCCATGACCTTCGTGTAGTGCTCGGTGTCCTCGCGTTTGTCCAGGTAGAGGGCGCTGGTGAGCTGTTCCAGGTAGACGACGTCAGGCAGGGAGGGCTCGGTGAAGCGCAGGATGGAGAACGGCCCTCCGGACGCGGCGTGGCCGCCGCGGTCGAACGGGAGCACCTGGATCGTGATGTTGGGGTGCTCGGCGAGTTCGAGCAGGAGGGCGATCTGCTCGCGCATGACCGTGCGCCCGCCGATGTGGCGGCGCACCACGGCCTCGTCGAGCACGACCCACAGCTTGAGCGCGTCGGAGGTGACCAGCCGCCGCCGGCGCGCCTGCCGGAGCTCGATGCGCTGCTCGATCTCCTCGGGCGTGGCCGTGGCGTGGCCCAGCAGGATGACGGCGCGGGCGTAGGCGGGGCTCTGCAGCAGGCCCGGCACGAACTGCAGCTCGTAGCTGCGGATGAGGGACGCGGCCTCCTCGAGGCCCACGTAGATCTTGAACCAGGGCGGCAGGATGTCGTCGTACTTGTGCCACCAGCCCGGGGTGTTCGCCCGTTCCACCAGGTTCAGCAGCGCGGACCGCTCCTGGGGATCGGTCACACCGTACAGGGTGAGCAGCTCGGCCACGTCCTGCCTCTTGAAGCCGACGCGGCCCAGCTCCATGCGGCTCAGCTTGGCGTGGGAGGCCCCGATCGCCGCACCGGCCTGTTCCAGGCTGATGCCGCGCTCCAGGCGCAGGCGGCGCAACTGGGCGCCGAGCACGATCCTCAGGACCGTGGGCCCGCCCGAGGCGAGAGGCAGCACACCTGGGGTTTCGTCGCTATCCGCGGGTCCGATCACGTCGTCTCTCTCGCTGCGTCGGGGGTGCAGGACCGTGTTGCGCGGAGCATAATGCGCAACGCACGCACCATTTGCACGTGCATCTGTCCTTGCATATGTCGCTGGCTTCAACGAAGATTGTCTCCCGTACGGAGCCTGCCGAAATTACGCAACGGGGACCGTAATGACCGCCTACCCGGTGTCCTGGACCGCGGAAAAGTCGATCAGGGGACGTGTCCCCGTGTGGCTTCCGTACGCCGTCATCTCGCCGGATCCCTCGATGACCCAGTGCGCGTACGGCCTCGGCGCGGATCGCCAGAGCGCGCGCATGGCGAGGGATTTCACGCTGACGACGCTGCGTGACTGGGGCCTGGAGGAGCTCGCGTTCGATATCGAGCTTGTCGTCAGCGAGCTGGTGACCAACGCGCTGAGGCACGCCGTGCCCCACCTCGCCTCCTCAAGGCCTATAAGACTCCGTCTGTTGCATCATGCCGCACATGTCGTCTGTGCGGTATACGACCCGAGCGACAAGTCGCCGGTCATCACCGCCGGAGACGAGTTCGCCGAGTCGGGACGCGGATTACACCTGGTAGAGGCGCTGGCGGCGGGCTGGGGGTGGACGCTGCTCCGCCCCGGCAAGGTGGTGTGGGCCGCATTTTCGGACACCCCAATACAGTGACCGCGTCATAAGCAATTGCCGGTAACCCCGCAAGTCTGCGGCAATGTGCCTGTCCTAAATGCGTGGAATATGGTGCTTGCTGGGGTGGTGACCGGCTCATGCGCAAGGATGAGCTGAGCGGGCTCAAGGAGAAGGACCTCCGGCGCGCTCTGGCCGAGCTGGAGGAGACCTGGCCGGAGACCCCGCTGTATTGCTCCGGCGAGGCACTCGACGAGCACACCCGGCGCACGCGGGAACTTCAGGAGGAGTACCTCCGGCGGCATCCCGGCCGGGAGCGCATCCCGGGCCCGCCGGTGACCGTCCCCACCGGAGACGATTCTCGGGCGGTGACATCGGCGAGTGGAGCCGGGGGAACGCCGGTCGCGCGACGGGTCCCGCCGGACGGCCACGGGCGAGGCAGGGGCGCCGCGCCGCACGCGTGGCCGGGTCCTCGCGGCTCGGGCTCGCCGCCCCACGGAGCCGTANGGCCCGTCGCAGGGCATGGGAGCGCGACGGCGAACACCGGCGGTCGCCGGGCGGCCCTCGCACGGTGCGGCGAGGGGGCGCGGAATGCCCGGGATGCCGGCCGCCGGAGGCCGGACGCCGCCGGAGCCGCGACACGTTTCCGGCGCCCCCGCGCCGGGCGGCGGCAGAACACCGTCAGAACATCTTGTAGGCCTGGGCGATCAGCTCGTAGGAGCGCAGCCGGGCCTCGCCGCCGTGGACGTTGGTCGTGATCATGAGCTCGTCGGCGGCCGTGCGCTCCTGAAGGGCGTCGAGGCCGCGCCGGACCGTCTCCGGCGAGCCGTACACGACGTTGGCGAGCCAGCCGTCGATGATCTCCTGATCCACGGGGGAGTAGGGGTAGCTCTCCGCCTCCTCGGGCGTGGGCACCGGCCCCGGCTGCCCGCGGCGCAGGCGCAGCATCGACAGGGCGCCGGTGCGCGCCAGCCGCAGCGCGGCCTCGTCGGTGTCGGCCGCGACCGCGTTCACGCCGATCAGCGCGTAGGGACGGTCGAGCACCTCGGAGGGGCGGAAGTTCGACCGGTACAGCTCCAGCGCGGGCAGCGTGTTCGCCGCGCTGAAGTGGTGCGCGAACGCGAACGGCAGCCCCCACAGGGCGGCGAGCTGCGCGCTGAAGCCGCTCGAGCCGAGCAGCCAGATCGGCGGGCGCCCCACGCCGCGCACGTTCGCCTCGCCCGGAACGGCGTGGATGCGCTGGTAGGGATGGCCCTCCGGGAAGTCGTCGTCGAGGAACGCGATCAGCTCCGCGACCTGCTGGGGAAAGTCGTCGGGGTCCACGTCGGCCCGGCGCAGCGCCCGCGCGGTGGCCTGGTCGGTGCCGGGGGCGCGGCCCAGGCCGAGGTCGATGCGGCCCGGGTGCAGCGCGTGCAGCGTGCCGAACTGCTCGGCGATGACCAGCGGCGCGTGGTTGGGCAGCATCACGCCGCCCGATCCGACGCGGATCGTGCTGGTGTGCGCGGCCAGGTGCGCGATGAGCACGGCCGGTGAGGAACTCGCGACCCCGGGCATGCCGTGGTGTTCCGCCACCCAGATCCGGTGATAGCCCCACGCCTCGGCCCGTCTGGCGAGCTCGGTGGAGACGGCGAGGGCCTCCGAGGGCGTGGTGCCCGCGCCGACGGTCGCCAGGTCGAGAACGGAAAGGGGAACCGGGGCGTCGCCCCGGGCACGGCCACGGATCTCGTCACTCACGACCGGCACAACCAGGACGAATTGCACCTTATTCCGATCAGGATTCGGCTCAGGGCGGCGATCGCGTCCCGCATCCCGTCGCCGCCGGGCCGTACGGCGGCGCACGGCCGGATTCGCCGCCGGGCCGTACGGCGCGGCCCCGCTGGATTCAACCGGCGGGCCGGGGGCAGGGGCGGCCTGAAGGCCCGGGGCGCGCCCGCGGGCCCGCGACGAGGAGGGGAACCGAGATGAGCGGACCGAAGAACCAGGACGACCGGTCCTCCGGGAACCGGCGCCCGCCGGTCGAGGAGGAGGGCTACGAGCCCGATTTCGCGGAGGAGCACACCCCCTCCGCCACGGATCCGCCGAACGCGTGGCCGGACGACAACGCCCCGGACGAGCGGTGGGACAAGCCCACGGAGGTCTGACCTTCCGCGCCACGGGTAGGGCGATCGGCATGGGTATGGGAATCGATCCAAGGCGACTCGGCGACGAGGATCTCCTGCGCGAGATCGGGCAGCTGCACCAGACGCGCACCGAGACACTGCTGCACGGGTCCGACGACGCGCTGCGCAACCACAACGAACGCATGGCCGAACTGGAGGCGGAGTACCTGCGGCGGTACCCCCGGCGCCACATCGACGCCGAGCGGCTGCGGGAGGGGGCGCGGCAGCGTGTCTGAACGCCGGGACGATCTCCGGGACGTGCAGGCGATGTCGGACGTGGAGACCGTCGTGTACGAGGCGGTCGCCTCCTGCGCGGTGGAGTCGATCTCCCCGAGGGTCCCCGACATCGTGCGGATGACCGGCCTCGGGGAGGACGTGGTGCGGGAGAACCTCGACGACCTCGTCGCCCACGGCTGGCTGCTGGCGAGGCGGGACCGCTACGTGCTGGGCCCGCACGACTGGGGTCTGGAGTACTGATCACCGTAGGCTCGGTGGTGCGCATCGCCGCCGCCAGGCCGGAGCGCGCGGCCGGAGCGCGAAGACAGCGCAGCACGAAGACAGCAGCACGAAGACAGCAGCGCGAAGACAGAAGGGTGAACCGCAACATGTCCGACCCCGCCGTCACCTCGCCGTCCACCTCCGCGCAGCGGACCGAGGCGGAGGAGGGCCCGGCGCCCGCCTCGCTCGCGGAGGTGCGCAGCGCGATCGACGCCATCGACGCCGAGCTCACCGTCCTGCTCGCGCGCCGCCAGCGCCTGGTGAAGGCGGCGGCGAGCTTCAAGGCGGACGAGCGTGCCGTACGGGCCCCGGGCCGGGTGGAGGCGGTGCTCGCGGCCGCCCGCCGGCGCGCCGTCGAACACGGCCTCGCGCCCGAGGTGGCCGAGGCGGTCTGGAGCGCCATGGTCGGAGCGTTCATCGACCTGGAGCTCCGCGAGCACCGCGCCGCCGGGCAGCGCCCCTCGGCCTGACCCGGGCGGCCTGACCACCGGCCCGACCGCGGGGCCCGGCCGCGGGGCCCGCCCATGAAAACGCCCGGCTACGACGTCTCGACGCGCAGCCCCGCCGGGAGCCCGGTCACCCGGACCTCGCCGTCCTCGCGCACCGTCACATCCACGGCGGCCCCGGCGATCCGCAGTCCCCGCACGGTGAGCGGGCCGAACGGCGCGTCCGGCAGGGGCGTGAACCTCACCCGCCCGCCGGGCACATCGGGCTCGACGCCGAGCGCGGCCCGCAGCAGGCCGACCGCCGCGGCGGCCGACCACGCCTGGGGACGGCAGGCGGCGGGGTAGGGCACCGGACGCGGCGCGGCCTCGCGGTCGTCCCCGCCGTACAGCTCGGGCAGCCGGTAACCGAACAGCTCGGCCGCGTCGAGCAGGGAGCGGGCGAGCAGCGCGCTCTCCCGGCCGCGCCCGGCGCGCGCGAGGGCGTCGACGACGATCGCGGTGTCGTGGGTCCAGATGGACCCGCAGTGGTAGGAGAGCGGGTTGAACGCGCGATCCTCGGCCGACATGGTGCGCAGGCCGTACCCGCCGGCCATGCCGGGCGAGACGAGCAGGGTCGCGATCGCCTCGGTCTCGGCGTCGGTGAGCATGCCGGTGCCGAGGATGTGGCCGATGTTGCTGGTGAGCGAGTCGACGGGCCGCTTGGCCGCGTCGAGGGCGAGGGCGGGATGGCGCCCGTGCGGGCCGTCCACCCAGAACCGCGCGCGGAACCGCTCGGCCATCGCGGCGGCGTAGTCGCGCCAGCGGTCCCCGCCGGGGCGGCCGAAGGCGTCGAGCAGCGCGGCGCCGTTCAGCGCGGCCTCGTAGGCGTACCCCTGCACCTCGGCGAGGGCGATGGGCGGGTCGGCGAGGCGGCCGTCGTGGAAGCGCACCGCGTCGCCGGAGTCCTTCCACCCCTGGTTGGCGAGGCCGCGGCCGTCCTCGTCGATGTACTCGACGAAGCCGTCGCCGTCCGGGTCGGCGTACTCGGCGAGCCAGCCGAGCGCCGCCTCGAGCGCGGGCAGCAGGTCCGCCACCCGGTCCGCGGGCATCCCCCAGCGCCACGCGTCGTGCAGCAGGTTGATCCACAGCAGCGTGGCGTCGATCGTGCCGTAGTAGGCGTCGGGCAGCTCCGTCTCGCCGAGCACGAAGAGCCCGCGGCGCAGCTCGTGCATGATCTTGCCGGGCGCCTCGCCGGTCCGCTTGTCCACCTTCACCCCCTGCCGCCGGGCGAGGGTGCGCAGCGTGCCCTCGGCGACGTCGGTGCCGAGGGGCAGCATCAGCCGCGCGGTCCACAGGCTGTCGCGGCCGAAGAGGGTGAGGTACCAGGGGACGCCGGCGCCGATGAAGGTGTGCCCGGGCGGCGCGCCCGCCTCGGTGAGCCGGAGCGCGCGCAGGTCGTCGAGCGACCGGGCGAGCAGCCGCACCAGGCGGTGGTCGCCGGCCTCCACCCGCGGGTCGGTCCACTCGGCGGGGCCGTCCGGCGCGGCCATCACGGCCGCCGGGTCGGTGACGCGGGCGCTCCAGCTCAGCGTGACGCGCTGCCGGGGGGCGAGGGTGACGGGCCAGGTGAGGGTGGCGGTCGTCCCCGGCCGGGCCTTCGCGTCCGGGCCGTGGACCTCGACGGTGATGCCGTCGGCGCGCCAGCGCAGCCGCCCGTCGCCGGCGGCCTCGGCGGGCAGGGCGGAGCCGGGCCTCCCGGCCTTCACCTGCTCGATGGGGGCGAGATCGCAGCCGAGTTCCACGCTCAGCTCGGCNGTCACCGGCCGGGCCGCGACCGAGGAGATCTCGATGGTCTCGGTCATGCCACCGGGGGTGACGGTGCGGGTGCGGTCGACGCGGACGCTGGGATCGAGGGGATTGTCCGGGTCGACCCAGCGGGGCAGGGAGACGAACCTGGTGCGTCCGGCCCCGTCCGCGGCGGTGCTCACCGCTTCCGGTTCCTGTCCGTCCACCAGCAGCCGCACCAGCGACAGGGCGCGTCGGTCGGCGTGGAAGAGGCCCTGGGCTCCGCTGTGCCTGATCTGGCCGTCACCGCCGCTGAGCGCGCTCGTGGGCGCGGCGATCGTGCTCACCAGGTCGTGCAGCAGGGGTTGCCGGTAGGGCCGGTCGGCCTGGTCGGGCATTGAAACGCGGGTCTCCTGATGATGTCGGTGATCTGAAGGAAACAGAGGCTTGACAGAACGCGCCCGAAGGTGCACAGTCCTGACATCTCCCTGAAATTTGATCGATCCAATCATGCCGCACCTCTATTTGATCGTTCAACCCACCAAGAAGGCATAAATGGCGGAAAAGGTGACGATAGCCACGGTCGCCAAGTACGCCGGGGTCTCCCGGCAGACCGTGTCGAACGTCCTCAACACCCCCGAGGTCGTGCGCGAGGAGACCCGCCGCAAGGTGTACGAAGCGGTGGAGGCCCTCGGCTATCGCGTCAGCCAGGCCGCCCGGCAGATGCGCACCGGGCGGTCCCGGCTCATCGCCACCCGTCTCGAGTCCACCGGCGACGGCATCAACGGATCGGTCCTCGACCGTTTCCTGCACGCCCTCACCGAGAGCGCGGCCCAGAGCGGTTACCGAGTGATCCTCTACACGGCCGCGGACGACGAGGCGGAGATCGCCACCTACGAGGACCTGCTNGGCGCCTACAAACCGGACGCCTTCGTGCTGGCCAGCACCCACCACAGCGACACCAGGACCACCTGGCTCGCCGAGCGAGGGCTGCCGTTCGTGACGTTCGGCCGCCCGTGGGACGCCCCGGACCGCCACCTGTGGGTGGACGTGGACGGCGCGGCCGGCACCACGGCCGCGACCCGGCACCTGCTGGAGGCCGGCCACGAGCGGATCGGCTTCCTCGGCTGGCCCTCCGGCTCCGGCGTCGGCGACGACCGGCGGCAGGGCTGGCTGCGCGCCATGACCGCCGCCGGGCTGGACCCGGCAGGCCTCGACCATGCCTGCCCGGACGCGGTGGCCGAGGCGGAGGCCACGGTCGGCGAACTGCTCGCCCGCACCCCCGCCCCGACCGCGCTGGTCTGCGCCAGCGACTCGCTCGCCCTCGGCGCGTTACAGGCCGCCCGCGCCCTCGACCGCCGTCTCGCGGTCACCGGGTTCGACGACACGCCCGTCGCCCGGGCGATCGGCCTGACCAGCGTGAGCCAGCCGCTGGAGGAGGCGGCGGCCCGCTGCGTGAAGCTGCTCACCCGGCTGCTGGACGGCGACGCGGAGGGGGAGGAGCCGGTGCTTCTCCAGCCCTCGCTCGTCGTCCGCGACACGACGTACCCCCCCGCAATACCCAATGATCAGGACAATCGCCATGACACGTAGAACCACCACCGCCCTCGCGGCCGCCGTGGCGGCCTGCGCCCTGCTCGCCGGTTGCGGCAGCGGCTTCGAGGACAACTCCGCGAGCACCCCCCAGAGCAGCGGCCCCGCCTCGCTGCAGATCCTCATCGGCTCGTCGGGCCCGGCCGAGACCAAGGCCGTCCAGGACGCCGCCGCCGCGTGGGCGAAGGCCACCGGCAACAGCGCCAACGTCATCCTCGCCCAGGACATCGGCCAGCAGCTCGGCCAGGCGTTCGCCGGCGACTCCCCACCGGACGTGTTCTACGTGGAGGCGGGACGGTTCGCCGACTTCGCCAGCGTCGGCGCGCTGGAGCCGTACGCGAGCAAGATCTCCAACCCCGAGGGCTTCTACGAGAGCCTGCGCAACACCTTCACCTACAACGGCACCTACTACTGCGTGCCGAAGGACTTCTCCACCCTCGCCCTGATCGTCAACACCGAGCTGTGGCAGAAGGCCGGGCTCACCGAGGACGACGTCCCGACCACCTGGGAGGAGCTGACCTCCGTCTCCAAGCGGCTCAAGGACGCCGGCATCACGCCGCTCGTGGTCGCCGACACCCGCGACCGCCTCGGCGCCTTCATGAAGCAGGCGGGTGGCTGGATCACCAGCCCGGACGGCAAGCAGGCCACCGCCGACAGCCCGCAGAACCTCCAGGCCCTGGAGTACATCCGCGGCCTGCTGCGGGACGGCTACGCCGTCTACCCCTCCGCGGTCGACGCGGGCTGGGGCGGTGAGGCGTTCGGCAAGGCCAAGGCCGCCATGACGATCGAGGGCAACTGGATCAAGGGCGCCATGAAGGCCGACTTCCCCGACGTGAAGTACACCGTGCACGAGCTGCCCGCCGGGCCCGCGGGCAAGGGCACGCTGTCGTTCACGAACTGCTGGGGCATCGCCGCCAAGAGCAAGTACAAGGAGCAGGCGATCAGCTTCGTCGAGGCGATGACCACGGTCGAGCAGCAGATGACCTTCGCCAGGGCGTTCGGCGTCATGCCGTCCCGGACGGACGCCGGTGAGGCCTACACCAAGGAGTTCCCCGAGGACGCGGCGTTCCTCAAGGGAGCCGAGTACGCCCAGGGGCCGGTGAACGCTCCGAAGATGGAGAGCGTCCTGGCCGACTTCGACACCTCGCTGCAGAAGCTGAAGGACGGGGATCCGAAGCAGATCCTCTCCCGCCTGCAGGAGAACACCAAAGCGGCCCTGGGCGGCTGAGCCATGGCCAACGCGACGCTCACCCGCGGGCGCCCCACCGGCGCCCGCGGCGCGGCGGGCCGCAGGCGTTCGGTGAGGTCCGGGGACAACATCGCGGGCTGGCTCTTCATGGCCCCGGCGCTGGTCCTCATCACGCTGTTCGTGCTGTTGCCCATCCTCATGGCGTTGTGGGTGAGCATCACCGCGTGGAACGGCCAGGGCAGCCCGTTCACCAGCTCCGTCGAGGTCGTCGGCCTGGAGAACTACATCAAGCTGTTCACCGAGGAGGGGCTGGCCCGCCAGGACTTCATGACCAGCCTGCGGAACAACGCCTACTACGTGCTCGTGGTGGTGCCGTTGCAGACCGCGCTGGCGCTCGGCCTGGCCATGGTGGTGAACGCGCGCATGCTGAAGGGCAAGACGTTCTTCCGCACCGCGTTCTACTTCCCCTCGGTGACCAGCTCGGTCGCGATCAGCGTGGTGTTCCTGTTCATCTTCGCCAACGCGGGAGTGGTCAACAACCTGCTGGGGTTCTTCGGCATACAGGGCCCGGCGTGGTTCTCCGACCCGCGCGGCGTGCTGCACCTGCTGCTGAGCGGGATCGGCCTGGTCGACATCGACAATCCGCCGGCCGCGCTGACGCAGAGCGGTCCGTTCGGGCTGTCGTGGTGGGAGTGGCTGTCCGGGCCGAGCGTGGCGATGTGCGCGATCATCGTGCTGAACGTGTGGACCACGTCGGGGACGTTCATGCTGATGTTCCTCGCGGCGCTGCAGAACGTGCCCGTCACCCTGGAGGAGGCGGCGCTGCTCGACGGCGCGAACCGCTGGCAGCGCTTCCGGAACGTCACCCTGCCCGCGCTGCGGTCCACGATGTTCCTCGTGCTGACGCTGGGCGTGATCGGCACCTGGCAGGTCTTCGACCAGATCTACGTGATGAGCCAGGGCAACCCGGCCAAGACCACGCTGTCGCCCGCCTACCTGTCCTACCGCACCGCCTTCCGGGACTTCGACTACGGGTCGGGGGCGGCGATCTCGTTCGTGCTCTTCCTGATCATCGTGGTGTTCACGCTGGTGCAGCGGCTGCTCCTGCGCGAGCGCGAGGGGAGGTCGTGACGTGAGCGGTGCCCACGTGAGACCCGCGAGGCGGAAGGGCGAGGTGCGGGCGCTCGTCCGCACCTTCGCCGGGTACGCCGTGCTCGTCTTCTTCTCGCTGGTCTTCCTCTACCCGTTCGTGATCCAGATCGCGAACTCGTTCAAGACCGAGCCCGACGCCGCGGCCTCCCCGATCTCGCCGATCCCCTCGCCGGTGACGCTGGACGGCTACGAGAAGATCTTCCAGGCCACGGACATGCCGACCTGGCTGGGCAACTCGGTCCTGGTCACGCTGTCGGTCACGCTGGGGCGGATCTTCTTCGACTCGCTCGCCGGCTACGCGCTGGCCCGGCTGCGCTTCCGCGGGCGGGGGCCCGTCTTCGCCACGATCGTCGCCGTGCTGGCCGTGCCCCCGGTCGTCCTGCTCATCCCGAAGTTCCTGGTGCTGAACCAGTTCGGCATCTACAACTCCTACACGGGGTTGATCGTCCCGATGATCGCGGACGCGACGGGCGTGTTCATCATGAAGCAGTTCTTCGAGTCGGTTCCGCCGAGCGTGGAGGAGGCGGCGCGCATCGACGGCGCGGGCACGTTCCGCATCTTCTGGTCGGTCGTGCTGCCGATGTCCCGCCCGGCGCTGATCACCCTGACGATCCTGTCCTTCCAGGCGTCGTGGAACGAGCTGCCGTACACGTTGGTCGCGGTGCAGAGCCCCGAGCTGTTCACGCTGCCGCGCGGGGTCGCCGAGCTGGTCACCGGATCGATCGGGTCGGGCTCGCAGTACCCGCTCAAGCTCGGCGCCGCGCTGCTGGCCACGATCCCGGTGGCGATCATCTTCGTGATCTTCCAGCGGTACTTCGTCCGCGGCGCGAACGAGGGGGTGGACAAGGGCTGAGCGCGGCGGCCGCCGCCCGGCGAACCCGGCGGCGGCCGGAGCGTTCGCGGCGCCGGATGCGCGCCTGCGGCGAGGGCCCGCCGGCCGAACCCGGCCGGCGGGCCCTCGCGTCGGCCCGTGCCGCCGTCTGCGGCAGCGTCCGTGCCGCCGGTGTCGCCGGTCAGGCGCAGGCCTCGCCGAGCTTCTTGCCCTGCTCGGTGGCCTGCTTCGCGGCGTCGAGGACCTTCTGCGCCGACTCGACGGGGTTGCCGGCGTCGATCGTGAAGCTGCCGAACGTGGTCGACATTTCGGACAGGGCGCTCTTCAGATCGCCGTCGGCCTGGCCCGCCAGGTTGTCCAGCTCGGTGCTGAGCTGTTCCACGGCCTTGTTGTAGGCGCTGAAGTCGCCCGCGGAGGCACCGGCGTTCTGGCTGAAGTCCTGCAGCGCCTGCCGCGCCTTGTCGCAGATCGCGGCCTTGTCCAGACCGCCGCCGGAGGCCGTGCCCGTCCCGCTGTCCGAGGTGCCCCCCGCGCCGCAGGCCGCGGTGAGCGAAAGCAGCGCCGCCGCGGCGGCGGCCATTAGAAGACGGGTGGGGAGCTTCATATCAGTGGCTTCCTTCCTAGTCATCTCATGCGTCACAGAAGACTACGAATGCCACTTGCGTCACGCTTACATCGTGCTTACATCGCGATCTCAATGTCACCTCGCGGCCGACCGATACGGCCCCGCGGCACGCCGGCCTGCCGTGCCGTACGCGGCCGTAGGCGGTCATACGCGGTCGTACGCGGTCGTAGGCGGCCGTAGGCGCGCGGCGACCGGCCCCGCCGCGGGTCACGAGCCGCTGGAGACCTCGGGGGAGCGGGGCCGGCCCTGCCGGAGGTAGGCCCGCCAGCGCTCGGGGTCGAAGCGCTGCGGTTCGGTGGCGTCGAGGAACGCCTCGACGGCCTTGACGAAGCGCTCGGGCTCGTCCCGGTGGGGGAAGTGGCCGGAGTTCTCGAAGATCTCCAGCTCGCTGCCGGGCATCGCCCGGTGGGCGGCGAGGGCGTGCTTGACGGGGATGACGTGGTCCTGCGCGCCCCACAGGATCAGCGTGGGCATGCCCGCGGTGAGGTAGCAGCGGTCGAGCATGGTGATGACCTGGCCGCGCAGGTCGACGCCGGCGCGCAGGGTGCGCAGGAAGGCCATGCGCGCGGTCGGGCTGTTCAGGCCCTGGTACCGGTCGAGGACGTAGTCGAAGTCCCGGCCGAGCCGCAGCCCGATCCGCAGCAGCGGCGCCACGACCCGTACGGCGGAGCGCACCGGCGCGGCCGACAACAGCGCGAGGCCGGGCTCCGCGATCGGTGCGCTGGCGAGGCGCAGCAGCGGATGGACCTCGCGTCCGACGCCGGCCGAGCCGACGAGCACGAGCCGTTCGCAGCGCTCGGGGAACTGGTAGGCGAACTGCATGGCGATGCCGCCGCCGAGCGAGTGCCCGACCACGGTGACCCGGTCGATGCCGAGCACGCTGAGCAGGTCGCGCATGCCGCAGGCGTAGGCGCCGACCGCGTAGTCGGCGCGGGGCTTGTCGGAGTCGCCGTGCCCGAGCAGGTCGGGGGCGATGACGAGGTGGCGTTCGGCGAGCAGGGGGATGACGGGGGACCAGGTGGCCGAACTGTCGCTGATGCCGTGGATGAGCAGCAGCGGAGGCCCGTCGCCCGTCATGCGGAACGCGCGCCGGTATCCGTGCACCTCGCGGAAGTGCAGTGTTGGGTCTGGGGCCACCTGAACAGTATTCGTTACCGGCAGGTAAACGGACAACCCTCGCATAAGGGACATCCTTGGTAAAGATCGAGGTTGGGTAGAGGGATCGCCTTCGACCGGTAAAACCCCTGGTCACCCCATATGCGATCGATTACCGCGCATCGGCCCGCCGGTAGTGGGCACAGGAGTGCCGGAAGAGGACCATGGGGAGCACACCCACATACGGTCGGAGGAGACCACGTGATCGAGATCTGGCCGGGCGAGGCCTACCCGCTCGGCGCCACCTACGACGGCGCGGGCACCAACTTCGCGCTCTTCACCGAGGTCGCCGAGAAGGTCGAGCTCTGCCTCTTCGACGAGGAGGGCCGCGAGACCCGCGTGCCGCTCACCGAGGTGGAGGGCCACGTCTACCACGGCTACCTGCCCGGCGTCGGCCCCGGCCAGCGGTACGGCTACCGCGTGCACGGCCCCTACGACCCCGCCCGCGGCCTGCGCTGCAACCCCGCCAAGCTGCTGCTCGACCCCTACGCCAAGGCGGTGGAGGGCGACATCACCTGGCACCAGGCGATGTACGGCTACCGCTTCGGCGACCCCGACAGCCGCGACGACACCGACTCGGCCCCGTACACCATGCGCTCGGTGGTGATCAACCCGTTCTTCGGCTGGGGCCACGACCGGCCGCCCCGCACGCCGTACCACGACACCGTGATCTACGAGGCGCACGTGCGCGGCCTCACCATCCGGCACCCCCGGATCCCCGAGCAGATCCGCGGCACCTACGCCGCGCTCGGCCACCCCGAGATCATCGACCACCTCACCGGCCTCGGCGTCACCGCGATCGAGCTGATGCCCGTGCACCAGTTCGTCACCGACCACGCGCTCGCCGACCGCGGCCTCACCAACTACTGGGGCTACAACACCATCGGCTTCTTCGCCCCGCACAACCGCTACTCCTCCTCCGGCCAGCGGGGCGAGCAGGTGCTGGAGTTCAAGGCGATGGTGAAGGCCCTGCACGAGGCGGGCATCGAGGTGATCCTCGACGTGGTCTACAACCACACCGCCGAGGGCAACCACCTCGGCCCGACGCTGAGCATGCGCGGCATCGACAACACCGCCTACTACCGCCTCGTCGAGGACGACAAGCGGTACTACATGGACACCACCGGCACCGGCAACAGCCTGCTCATGCGGTCGCCGCACGCGCTGCAGCTCATCATGGACTCGCTGCGCTACTGGGTCACCGAGATGCACGTGGACGGCTTCCGGTTCGACCTCGCCGCCTCGCTCGCCCGCGAGCTGCACGAGGTGGACCGGCTCAGCGCGTTCTTCGACCTGGTGCAGCAGGACCCGGTGCTCAGCCAGGTGAAGCTGATCGCCGAGCCGTGGGACCTCGGCCCCGGCGGCTACCAGGTGGGCAACTTCCCCGGCCGGTGGACCGAGTGGAACGGCCGCTACCGGGACACGATCCGCGACCTGTGGCGCGGCGAGCCGGCCGCGCTGCCGGAGTTCGCCTCCCGGCTCACCGGCTCCAGCGACCTCTACCAGGACGACGGCCGCCGCCCGGCCGCCTCGATCAACTTCGTCACCTGCCACGACGGCTTCACGCTGCGCGACCTGGTGTCGTACAACGAGAAGCACAACGAGGCGAACGGCGAGGACAACCGGGACGGCAGCGACGACAACCGCTCGTGGAACTGCGGCGTGGAGGGCCCGGCGTCCGGGGCCGTGGAGACGCTCCGCGAGCAGCAGAAGCGCAACTTCCTCACCACGCTCTTCCTCTCCCAGGGCGTGCCGATGCTCTCCCACGGCGACGAGCTGGGCCGCACCCAGCAGGGCAACAACAACGCCTACTGCCAGGACAACGAGATCAGCTGGGTGGACTGGTCCGACGTGAAGGAGAACTGGCTGCTGCTCTCGTTCACCAAGCGGCTGGCGAAGCTGCGGCGGGAGCACCCGGTGTTCCGGCGGCGGCGCTTCTTCTACGGCCGGCCGGTGCGGGGCTCCGGCGACGAGCTGAGCGACATCGCCTGGTTCACCCCGGCCGGGGAGGAGATGACCGACGCCGACTGGCACAACGGGTACGCCCGATCGCTCGCGGTCTTCCTCAACGGCGACGCGATCACCGAGCCGGACCGGCGGGGGCGGCGCATCACCGACAGCTCGTTCCTGCTGTTCTTCAACGCCCACCACGAGACGATCCGGTTCACGCTGCCGAAGGGCTTCGGGGACCTGTGGACGACGGAGATCGACACGGCCGTGCCGATCGCGGTCGACCAGCGGGTGTGCCGGGCGGGGGAGGAGGTGCCGGTCGCGGGCCGTTCGGTCCGCGTGCTGCGCCGGCTCTGAGCCCTGCACCGGCCCAGAGCCGGCCCAGAGCCGACCCAGAGCCGGCGGCAAGGCGCCCTCCCGGACCGTACGGCGAGGCGTCCGGCCTGTCCGCTGCCGGACGCCGGGCGGGCCTGGGCGGCGGGGGAGACACAGGTGGAAGATGGAGCAACAGCCTCGCACATCGACGGAGGGCGGGCCATGGCCTCGACGTACCGCGTGCAGCTGACGCCCGGGTTCGGTTTCGCCGACGTGGCGGCCCTCGCCCCCTACCTGCGCGAGCTCGGCGTCACCCACGTCTACCTGTCGCCGATCCTGCAGGCGGTGCCCGCCTCGCGGCACGGCTACGACGTCATCGACCACTCCCGGCTGCGCGCCGAGTTCGGCGACGTCGCCGACCTGCGGAAGATCACCGCCTCGGGGCTGCGGCTCCTCGTCGACATCGTGCCGAACCACATGGCCGTGCCGGTCCCCGAGTCCGGCAACGCCGCGCTCTGGCAGGTGCTGCGGGACGGGCCCGGCTCGCCGTACGCGAAGTGGTTCGACATCGACTGGTCCGGCGGCGCGGTGGCGCTGCCGGTGCTCGGCGGCCCGCTCGACGAGGCGATCCGGGCCGGGGAGCTCACCGTCGACGGCGACGTGCTGCGCTACTTCGACCACGAGTTCCCGATCCGGCCCGGCACCGGCCACCTGCCCCTGCCCGAGCTGCTCGACGCCCAGTTCTACCGGCTCGTGCCGTGGCGCGACGGCCCCGGCTACCGCCGTTTCTTCGACGTCTCCTCGCTCATCGGGGTGCGCGTGGAGGACCCGGAGGTGTTCGAGGCGACCCACCACGTCGTGCTCTCCCTCGTCGCGGAGGGGCTCGTCGACGGCCTGCGGGTGGACCATCCGGACGGCCTCGCCGACCCGGCCGGGTACCTCGCCCGGCTGCGCGCCCGCGCCCCGGTGTGGACGGTCGCGGAGAAGATCCTCGTCGGCGACGAGCGGCTGCCCGCGGACTGGCCGTGCGACGGCACCACCGGATACGACGCCCTCAACCACGTCACCCGGCTCTTCGTCGACGAGGCGGGCGCCGAGCCGCTGATCCGCACGTTCGTCAAGCACACCGGCGCCTCGCCGGACTACGACCTGGTCCGCTACGAGGCGAAGAAGCACGTCGTCGAGCTGTTCTTCGGCGCCGAGATCGACCGCCTGCTCGCCGCGCTCGGCGAGCCGGAGCTGCGCGACGCGCTCGTGGAGCTGCTCGTCGCCATGCCGGTCTACCGGGCGTACGTGACGCCGGGCCGTACCCCGTCGCCGGAGGCGGTGCGCGTCGTGCAGGCGGCGGCGTGGCGGGCGGCCGGGCAGGCGCCGCCGCACGAGGTGGCCCGGGTCGCCGAGCAGGCCCTGTACGGCCCGGCCGAGTTCGTCACCCGGTTCCAGCAGACCTGCGGGCCGGTGATGGCGAAGGGCGTCGAGGACACCGCGCTCTACCGCTGGTACCCGCTCGCCTGCCTCAACGAGGTGGGCGGCGAGGCCGACGAGTTCGCGGTGAGCCCGGAGCGGTTCCACGCCTTCTGCGCGAGCCTGCCGCCGCGCACGATGACCACGCTGTCCACGCACGACACCAAACGCTCCGAGGACGTGCGCGCCCGGCTCGCGGTGCTGTCGGAGCTGCCGGACGAGTGGGCGGAGGCGGTCGACGCGTGGAGCTCGCGGGTGCGCTTCGACCCGCACCTGGACTACCTCGCCTGGCAGAGCCTCATGGCCGCCTGGCCGATCAGCGCCGACCGGTTCACCGGCTACCTGCTCAAGGCGGCCCGCGAGGCGAAGACCGCGACCTCCTGGATCCGCCCGGACCCCGAGTACGAGCGGGGCCTGCGCGAGTTCGCCGCCCGCGCGATCGGCGAGTGCGGCCCCGCGGTGGCGGAGTTCACCGCGCGCATCGACCCGTACGCGATGTCGAACTCGCTCGGGCAGAAGCTCGTGCAGCTCATGATGCCCGGCATACCGGACGTCTACCAGGGCAACGAGGTGACCGACTTCTCCCTCGTCGACCCCGACAACCGGCGCCCGGTGGACTTCGCCTACCGCCGCGCCCTGCTCGGCCGGGTCGCCGGGCACGTCGCCGCCGGCCGTCCGGCGACCGCGGACGGCGCCCCCGCCACCTCCGGCACGGAGGACGGCCGCGCCGCCGGGCCCGGCCGGGCCCGCGCCGGCCTGCCCGGCGCGGACCTGCTCGCCCGCTGGGACGAGGCGAAGCTGCTCGTCACCCGCACCGCGCTGCGCCTGCGCGCCCGGCTCGACCCGGCCGCGCCGTACCGGCCGATCCCGATCGAGGGCGGCGACGGGGCGGCCGGGCACGGGCTCGCGTTCGCCCGCGGCGACGCCGCGATCGCCGTCGTCACCCGCCTGCCGGTGGGCCTGCGGCGGCGCGGCGGCTGGCACGGCGCCGCGATCCCGCTGCCCCCGGGCCGCTGGCGGGACCTGCTCACCGGCACCGAGCACACCGGCCGCATCCCCATGGCCCACCTGCTCGCCCGTCTCCCCGTCGCGCTCCTGGAGAGAAGTTGAACCCGCACACGTTCGAGGTCTGGGCCCCCGCCGCGACCCAGGTCGAGGTGGAGATCGACGGCACCGCGCACCCGATGGACCCCGCCGGCGGCGGCTGGTGGCGGGCCGAGGTGCCCGGCGCCGGGCACGGCACCGACTACGCCTTCCGCCTCGACGGCGGCAAGCCGCTGCCCGACCCGCGCACCCGGTGGCAGCCGCACGGCATCTTCGGCCCGAGCCGCGTCTACGACCACGACCGGTTCACCTGGCGGGACCAGGCCTGGCGCGGCCGCGACCTGCGCGGCGCGGTCATCTACGAGCTGCACATCGCCACCTTCACCCCCGAGGGCACGTTCGCCGCGGCCGCCCGGCGGCTCGGCCACCTCGTCGAGCTGGGCGTCGACTTCGTCGAGGTGATGCCGGTCGCCCCGGTGCCCGGCCGGTACAACTGGGGCTACGACGGGGTGGACCTGTACGCGGTGCACGAGGAGTACGGCGGGCCGGAC
>Ga0065720_1002022_pt1 | contig 25111 bp, 17 predicted proteins | sample Thericmetagenome_FD_59107 | JGI IMG/M metagenome (GOLD analysis project Ga0065720, IMG submission 59107) | Thermophilic microbial communities from the Joint Bioenergy Institute, California, USA of rice/straw/compost enrichment - eDNA_2 v2... | ecosystem: Engineered > Solid waste > Grass >... | reverse complement strand
GTACGGCTCGCTTATCAGGGGCGCGAGCCGTACCGCCCCGGGCCGGACACGCCCGCCGGGGACGCCGGCGGGCGGGAGGGCCGGGCCGGCTTCAGCGGCGTCCTGGAGCGTCCACCTCGCGCCGGTACCGCACCTCAATGAGCGGGAAGCCGCGGCTCTCGTCCACCTTGACCGTCCCGTCGCACCGCCATCCGGTGGCCTCGTAGAAGCGCCGCGCCCGCCGGTTGGCGTCGAGGACCCACAGGGCGGGCCGCGGGTAGCCGCCCTCGGCGAGCCGGGCGGGCGCGGCGGCCATGAGACGGCGTCCGACGCCCCGGCCCCACACGTCCGGGGCGAGGTGGAAGGCGGCGATCTCACCGAACGACTCGGCGGCGAGGTCCTCGTCCCGCGTCGGGCAGAGCGTCGCGAAGCCGGCGATCCGGTCGTCCAGCTCGGCGACGAGCGTGCCCGCGCGCGGCCATGGGTCGCCGGCGGGCTCCGCGGCCCAGCGGCTCCGGCGCCGCACCGGATCGGGCCCGTCGAGGTGGTGCCGCGGGATCAGCCCCCGATAGGCCGCCTGCCACGACCGGACGCGCACCCCGCGATCCCCGCCGCGTCGTGCACGGTGGCCTTCCTGATGCGCATCATCGCGATCGCCGGGCGGGCGCTCCGCTACGGCCGCAGCACGACCTTGCCGGTGGCGGGGTCGGCGAGCAGGGCCATCGCGTCGCCGTACGCCTCCAGCGGCAGCTCATGGGTGATCAGCGGGCGCAGGGCGAGCAGCCCGGAGTTGTACGCCCGTACCGCGTACGCCCAGGCCGCGCTGTGCGCGCCGGACACCGTGTGGATGGTGAGCTGGCGCGAGATCACCTCGCCGGGCGGCAGCGGCGTGTGCTGCCCGGCGGGCCGTCCGGCGAGCACGAGGGTGCCGCCGCGGCGGGTGAGCGACATCGCCTCGCAGGCGCTCGCCGGGGCGCCCGCGGCCTCGATCACCACGTCGAAGCGCTCGCCCGCGGCGCCCGGCGCCACGAGCGAGGCCGCCCCGGCCGCGAGGGCCTGCTCCGCGCGGGAGCCGCGCGGGTCGACGGCGATCAGCTCGGCCGGGACGCGGGCGGCGAGGAGCTGGATCACGAGCACGCCGAGCGTGCCCGCGCCGACCACGGCCACCCGGTCGCCGGGCCGTACCCCGGCGCGGAGCACGGCCGCGGCGGCGTTCGCCGCGGGGCGCATCAGGGCGGCGGCGACGAGGTCCGCCTGCGGGTCGAGGCGGTGGAGCAGCCGGGCGGGGATGAGCAGCCGGTCCGCGAACGCGCCGGGCTCGGTGAGGCCGATCTCGCCGCCCGCGTCCTCGCACAGGTTCGTGTCGCCCTCCAGGCAGCGGTCGCAGGCCTGGCAGTGGTACACGCCCTCGCCGGTGACGTGCGCCTCGACGAGGTCGCGGTCCACGCCGCGCCCCACCCGGAGCACGGTGCCCGACCACTCGTGGCCGGGCACGACCGGATAGGCGCGGGGATCCATCGACGCGCCGCCCTCGAACAGCGCCAGGTCCCGGCGGCAGACGCCCGCCGCCACGACGTGCACCAGCGCCTCACCCGGGCCCGGATCGCGCAGGTCGGTGGTGGCGATCCGCCACGACCCCGGCTTCTCCAGCAGCAGCGATCGGCTCACCGCGACGCACACCCCCGGCCCATAGGACTGCCGACGATCCGATCCCGGTGGTCACCCGAGCACCACCGGAACCCTGCTGACGCTCCGGAGACTACCGACCCTCGCCGGCGGCGAGAACACGAACAGCCACCTGATCTTCACCTTCCGCCCCTGCACCGGGCGCGCGGCTGCGGCGGATCCGGTGCCCGGGAGATCCATGCCGCACCGGGCCCGCGCGACGGATCCGGGACCGCGGCGGTGGCGAAGGGGCCCGGCGCGGACGGCCGAACCCGCGGCCGTCACCCGTGGCCGGAGTCCGGCGCGTGGTCCGCGTGCTCGCCGGCGAAGATCCGCAGCTGGAGGGCGAGGGTGGCGTAGTAGCCGACGAGGGTGGACAGCTCGAACAGGCCGCGCTCGCCGAGCGCCGCCACGGCCTCGCCGTACTGCTCGTCGGTGAGCGTGCCGGTGCGCACCATCGCGGCGGTGGCCCGCAGCGCGGCGCGCTCGGCCGGGTCGGACGGCTCGGGGAGGCCGCCCTCGCGCAGCACGGCGATCTCCTCCTCGGTGACGCCGCGGGTACGGCCGACCGCCTCGTGCGCCTCGCGCTCGAAGCGGCTGCCCCAGTGCACCGCGACCACGAGGATCGCCATCTCCCGGACGCGGTCGGACAGGACCGAGCCGTACCGCACCGCCGCGCCCAGCTCCTGCAGCGCGCCGCCCACCGGCGGGCTCAGCAGCATCGCGTTGAACGGGCCGCGCAGCCGCCCCCGCTCGTCGGTGAGCGGGAACGCCTGCGGCCCCGCCGCGCGCGGGCCGCCGGTGATCGCCCGGTAGACCTTCGCCTGCTCCTCGTCCAGCTCGTCCGGTGACAGGCCGCGCAGCCGTGCCGTCATCGCGCCCTCCGTAGCTCGTTCCGCGGGTCGTCCCCGCGCCCCGCGGCGCGGCCCAAGCCGTACCGCGGCGTCGCCCACACCTTCCGCCTTGTGCCCGGCGGCCTCACCCGGCGAACCGGGCGGTGGGCAGACCGGCGCCCGCGCCGGGCACCACGAACAGCGAGCCCGCCTCCGGCTGGATGGCGAGCACCTCCGTGGAGAGCCCCTCGCTCGCCGTGGTGATGTACAGGTCGGTCAGGTCCGGGCCGCCGAACGCGCACGCGGTGACCCGGGAGACCGGCAGGTCGATCACGCGGTCGAGCTCGCCCCGCGGGGTGTAGCGGTGCACCGCGCCCCCGTCCCACAGCGCCACCCAGACGCAGCCGTCCGCGTCCACGGTGAGGCCGTCGGGCTCCCCCCTCGTCACGGCGGCGAGGGTGCGGCGGCCCGAGATCAGCCCGGTGTCCGGGTCCACGTCGAAGACGTCGATCCGGCGCAGCGGGGTGTCGACGAAGTACATGAGCGAGCCGTCCGGGCTCCACCCGATGCCGTTGCTGATCGTCACCTCGTCGAGCACGGTCACGTACGACCCGTCCGGGTTCACCCGGTTGAGCCGGCCCCCGCCCGGGCGGACGTCATAGGCCATCGTGCCGGCCCACAGCCGCCCGGCCGAGTCCACGGCCGCGTCGTTGCCCCGGCGGCCCGCCACCGGCCACTCGGCGAGCCAGCGGAAGGCGCCGTCATCGTCCCGCAGGGCGACGCCGTCGCGCAGGTTGAGCACGAGCCCGCCGCCCTCGCGCGGCTTCGCGGCGCCGACGTGCTGCGGCGTCTCGATCACGGTGTCCGCGCCGGTGGCGGGGGAGTAGGCATGCACCCGGCAGGCGAGGATGTCCACCCATAGCAGCGTGCCGGTGCGGTCGTCCCAGGTCGGTCCCTCGCCCAGGATCGCGCGGGCGGGCAGTGCGACTTCGGCCGCGTGGGGCATGGCGTGTCCGGGCCTTTCTCGGTGGTCGAACCGGCTGCTCGGCCGGGCGGCGGGCCGCCCGGAAGGGCCGGTGCCGAGGAGCTCCTCCGCACCGGCGAGACGTGCCGCGTCCGATCGTAGACGAGCCGATCGCGGGCGGGCCGGGGCGACCTCGGCTGGACCGTGCCACCGCGACCGGAGCGATCCGCACAGCAATCCGCACATACGGCATGCCCGCCGCGGTGATCTGTTCTAGGCTCGCGCGAGCGGGGGGAGATCAGCACGGCCCACCATCGGTACGGCGTCGCCCTGACGGAGGCTGGATGAGCAACGCGACCCTCACCCTCGACCCCGCCTTCACCATCGGAACGGTCGACCCGCGGCTGTTCGGATCGTTCGTCGAGCACCTCGGCCGGTGCGTGTACACCGGCGTCTTCGAGCCGGGACATCCGGCCGCGGACGAGCACGGGCTGCGCCGGGACGTGCTGGAGCTCGTGCGCGAGCTCGGCGTGACCGTGGTGCGCTACCCCGGCGGGAACTTCGTCAACGGGTACCGGTGGGAGGACGGGGTCGGGCCGGAGCGGCCGGTGCGGCTCGACCCGGCCTGGCGGTCGATCGAGCCGAACGCGTTCGGGCTGGGCGAGTTCATGACCTGGACCCGGCGCGCCGGGGTGCTGCCGATGCTCGGCGTCAACCTCGGCACCCGGGGCGTGCAGGAGGCGTGCGACCTGCTCGAGTACGCCAACCACCCGGGCGGGACCGCGTTATCCGAGTTACGCGTGGCCCACGGGGCGCTCGAGCCGTACGGGATCCGGATGTGGTGCCTGGGCAACGAGATGGACGGGCCGTGGCAGATCGGGCACAAGACCGCGGCCGAGTACGGCAGGCTCGCCGCCGAGACCGCCCGGGCGATGCGCATGATCGACCCCGATCTGGAGCTGGTGGCGTGCGGCAGCTCCGGCGCCGGGATGCCGACCTTCGGCGCGTGGGAGGCGACCGTGCTGGAGGAGGCGTACGACCAGGTCGACTACATCTCCCTGCACGCCTACTACGAGCCGCTCGGCGGCGACCTGGAGACGTTCCTCGCCTCCGGGGCGATGATGGAGACCTACATCGAGGACGCGATCGCCACCTGCGACCACATGCGCGCCCGGCTCAAGCGGGACAAGCGCATCCACCTCGCGTTCGACGAATACGGCATCTGGTACATGTCCCGCCAGCCGTCCGAGCCGCCCGCCGAGTGGGAGCACGCCCCCCGGCTGCTCGAGGAGCACTACAGCGTGCTCGACGCGGTCGTCGTGGGCAGCCTGCTCATCGCGCTGCTCCGGCACGCCGACCGCGTCAAGATCGCCTGCCTCGCGCAGCTCGTCAACGTCATCGCCCCGATCGTCACCGAGCCCGGCGGCCGCGCCTGGCGGCAGACGATCTTCCACCCGTTCGCCCAGGCGGCCCGGTACGGCCGCGGCGAGGTGCTGCGCGTCGAACCGGTCTCGCCGCTCGCCGGCGACGTGCCCGCCCTGCACGCCACCGCGGTGCTCGGCGACGACGCCACCCTCACCCTCTTCGCGGTGAACCGCTCCCGGTCCGACGCGCTCGAACTCGCCGCCACCGTCCGGGCCTTCGGCGCCCCCCGGATCCTGGAGCACTCCGTCCTCGCCGACCCCGACCTCGACGCCCGCAACACCGCCGACAACCCCAACCGCGTGCGGCCCCACCCCAACGGCACCTCGGCGATCGGCGACGGCACCCTGCACGCGATCCTGCCGCCGGTGTCCTGGAACGTCATCCGGCTCGACATCGGCTGAGCGGCGCCTCAGGCCGCCGCGCGGGCCCGGTGCGCCCCCGGCGCGCGCACCGCGGCGAGGGCGAGCCCGGCCGCCCGCAGCGCGCTGTTCACCGACACCTCGCTGAGCAGGCCGGGGGCGGCCACGCTGTCCCCGGCGAGCCAGACCCCGTCGCCGCGCTCGATCGCCGGACGGTCCCGCCAGGTGAACCCCGGCAGGTCGATCGCCCCGGTACGGCCCCGCGCCACCGCGTCCCGCCGCCAGGTGAGCCGGTCGCGCCAGCCCGGGGCCGCCACCTCGGCGAGCCGCTCCAGGCGGGCGAGCGCGTCCGCGCGGGACTCGCCGGGCCGCATCGGCATCATCAGCTGGAACAGCGACTCGCCGGGCGGGGCGAGGGACGGGTCGAGCAGGCCGTACTGCTCGGCGAAGCCGCCCTCGTCAAGGTCGAACAGGACGAACAGGTCGTCCGCGCCGTGCCGTACCGCGAGGTCGAGCAGCACGCCGCGGCCGCTCTCCCAGCGCAGGCCGTCGTCGCCGAGCAGCCTGCGGGCCGCCTCCAGCGAGGTGGCGACGATCGTGGGCGTCTCCGGCACGGTGTGCACCCGCACGCCGGTCTCGATCCGCACGCCGAGCCGGCGCGCGTGGCCGGCCATCCGGTCGATCATCCGGCCCCAGCCGCCGATCACGTACCGGGTGGCCGGGTACTTCGGCGAGGTCACCCGCAGCAGCCGCTCCCACACGAACGCCGCCGACAGCCTGCCCGGATCGGCCTCGTAGGTGAGCACGCCCACCGTGTTCGCCCCCGCCCGCGCGGCCTCCTCGCCGAACCGCTCCGCCGCCCAGGAGCGGAAGTCGCGGCCGACCGGGGCGCGGAGCCGCCGGTGCGCGACCATGCGCAGCAGCGAGGCCGGCGGGAACCCGCGCCCGCCGTCCCGGCGGAACCGCACCCGGCGCAGTGCGTGCAACGTCGGCCGCGCGAACGGCCGTACCAGCCCGCGCGCCGCGAGCCAGCGCCACGGCCGGCCGTCCGAGTAGAAGACGTGCGCGCCGTCGTTCGCCACGTACGGCCGCGCGGACGACCTCGCCCGGCCGCCCAGCGTGCGGTGCGCCTCGTACAGGGTCACCCGCGCGCCCCCCTCGGCGCACGCGATGGCGGCGGTCAGCCCTGCGAGCCCGCCGCCGATGATCGTGATGTCCTGCCTCATGCCCTCTCGGACGCGGCCCGGCCGCCGCCGTGTGACATGCCGCCGTGTGACATGCCGCCGTGTGACATCGCGAGCGGGGCGAGCTTCTCCGGGTTGGCGATCAGGTAGACGGTGGAGACCAGGCCGTCCGCCACCACGAGCGAGATCACCACGACCGGGACCCCGGCCGCCCGGCCCACGATCGCCGGGCCGCCGTTCACCTCGGCGATCTCCACGGTGATCTCGGTCGACTCCGGCAGCCCGAGCAGGGCGAGCTGCTTCCGGGTCCGCTCCGGCTGCGTGATCGCCAGCAGGAACCGGGCCACCTTCGCCGCGCCCCGGATCACCCGCAGCGGCGCCGGGGCCTTGCCGCCGCCGTCCCCGACCAGCGCCACATCCGGCGCGAGCAGCGCGACGAGGCCGTCCACGTCCCCGCTCACCGCCGCGCCGAGGAACCGCTCGGTCACCCGCCGCCGCTGCGCCCGATCCACCGCGAACCGCGCCCGGCGCGCCCGCACATGCTCCCGCGCCCGCCGGGCGAGCTGCCGCACCGCCGGCTCGCTCCGCCCCACCGCCGCCGCGATCTCCGCGTACGGCAGGCCGAACGCCTCCCGCAGCACGAACACCGCGCGCTCCAGCGGCGACAACGTCTCCAGCACCACCAGCAGCGCCAGCTCCACCGAGTCGGCGAGCTCCGCCTGCGCGGCCGCGTCCGGCCCGGTGCTCAACGGCTCGGGCAGCCACGGCCCCACGTACTCCTCCCGCCGCGCCCGCACCCGCCGCAGCCGGTCGATCGCGAGCCGGGACGTCACCCTGATCAGATAGGCGCGGGGATCCGCCACCTCCGCGGTGTCCACCCCCGACCACCGCAGCCACGCCTCCTGCACCACGTCCTCGGCGTCCGCGACGCTCCCCAGGATCCGGTAGGCCACCCCCACCAGCACCGCGCGATGCTCCTGGAAGACCGCGCTCCGCTCCCGTCCGAACTCACTCGACATACCGCAAAGGACGAATCCCGCCCGCCTCGACGTGACATCCCGGCCCGCACCGATTATCCGTTCCCGACCACCCCCGCAGATCCGATACACTGGCTCCGTCGCAAGGGGCTATGGCGCAGTTGGTAGCGCGCCTCCATGGCATGGAGGAGGTCTGGGGTTCGAATCCCCATAGCTCCACGATGACCTGGGACCAGTGTGGTCGGTGCTTTTTATGGCACCTTCCCGCACTGGTCATCTTTGTGTTTGTCCAGGGGGGCGACCCCCTGGAACCCCCGGTGTGGGGCTGAGGGCTTGGCCGGGCCTCCCCGGGGGGAGGCTGGGCCGGGGAGAGGCAGGGATCGGCCGCCCTGCGTGTTGGTCGTCGTGGTGTTCGGCCAGGGGTGGGGCCGGGGGATTTCTGGTTTGGGCCCCACGGACGTGCGCCGTGGCCCAGGGGTTTGGCGGGCCGGGTTTGGGGCTTCGGGTGGTCCGGGTGGCGGATGCGGGGGTTTGCCGCATCGGTTGCCTTGCGGCGGGTGGCCGGATTCTCGCCGCTTTAGGCATGGGCAGGAAACGCCAGTGGCTCCGCGCTGGTCGCTTCGCTTGGGTCCTCGGGCTTCCTGGAACCCCTGGTGTGGGGGGCTCGTCCCAGGTGTGCGGTAGGGGCTTGGGCGGAATTCACGGGCTTGATGGCGCGGTGCGCTGGGGCGTTCCGGCGGCCGGATCGCCGACTCGGCATCGCGTGGCCCGGGTCGGCGAACCGGCGTGAGGTTCGGGGCTCGCGCGGGGCCGGATGGGGGCCGCGTGAGGCCTCCGCGTGGGGATGAGCCTCACGCGTGCCGTGGCCAAAGGCTTTGATCAACCAGGGTCTGTGGCCCGGGCGGGGTGGCTTGGGCGTCTCTCCACCGGCTTTCTCGCTCTGGAACATCGGGTTCGGTCGCGGCTTCCTGCGCGAGGCTGAGGGCCGTGGGGTGTTTCTCCCTGTCGGTCATCTGCAAGGGGCTGTCGGGCTTCTGGTGCGGGGGTGCGCTGGTCTTGTTTGAGCCGGACCAGGGGCGGTCGTGGGGGGATGCGGCTCATCGCCCGGGGGCTGGGGGTGGGTTTGATGGCTAGGCGAGGCCGGCGTCGCGGACTTTCAGGGCTACCTGGACTCGGTTGTCGGTGCCCAGTTTGGCGAAGATGCGGGTGATGTTGGCCTTCACGGTGGCGACGCTCATGTGGAGGCGTTCGGCTATCTCGGCGTTGGAGGCGCCGCGGGCTATCTCGATGGCGACCTCGAGTTCGCGGCCGGTGAGGCGGTCGAGGTCTCGGCGGGCCTCCGGGTGCGCGGGGCGGTGGGCGGAGGTGGCGGCGGCGATCACCTGGTAGGTGACGCTGGGGGAGAGGGCGGGTTCGCCGCGGGCCACGGCGCGGACGGCCTCGATCATCTTGGGGGGCGGGGTGTCCTTGAGGAGGAAGCCGGAGGCGCCGAGGCGCAGGGCGCGCAGGACGAGGTCGTCGGCGTCGAAGGTGGTGAGGACGAGGATTCGGGGCGGGTCGGGTTCGGCGAGCAGGAGCTCGGTGGTGACGAGGCCGTCCTGGACGGGCATGCGGATGTCCATCAGGACCAGGTCGGGGTGGAGTCGCCGGACCACGTCCATCGCCTCGCGGCCGTTGCCGGCCTCGCCGACCAGGTCCAGGTCGGGTTCGCCGCCGAGGATGAGGCGCAGGCCGGTGCGCACCATCGGGTCGTCGTCGACGATCACTATGCGGGTCACGCCGTCAAGCCTCCCACGGCAACCGGACATCGAGGACGAAGCGGTCGCCCTGGATCTCGTGGGTGATGGTGCCGCCGGCCATTCGGATTCGTTCGGCGAGGCCGACCAGGCCGAGTCGTCCGCCGGGGCCGGCGGGGGTGTTCGGCAGGACCGGGTTGCTCACCCGGATCCGCAGGCCCTTGCCGGGGGCGCCGTCGAGCTCGGCGAGCACCCGGCTGCCCGGGGCGTGCTTGCGGGCGTTGGTGAGCGCCTCCTGGACGATCCGGTACGCGTGCCTGCCGACCTGGGTGGGCAGGGACTCCCGGCCGGTCACGTTGTCGTGGACGTCGACCTTCTGGCCGGCGGCGCGGACCTCGTCGAACAGGGTCTCCAGGTCGGCGAGGGTGGGCTGCGGGGCCGCCACGGCGCCGTCCTGCGGATCCGTGCCGTTGGTGCGGAGGGTGCGGAGCACGCTGCGCAGCTCGGTGAGCGACTGGTGGGCGTTCTCCTGGATCGCCTGGGCGGTGGCGCGCATCTCCTCCGGGCTGAGGTCGGTGCGGTACGCCAGGCCGCCGGCGAGCATCGACAGCAGGGAGATGCGGTGGGCGAGCACGTCGTGCATCTCCTGGGCGATCTTGGCGCGTTCCGCGAGGCGCGCCTGCTCGATGCGGTGCTGCTGCTCACGGGCGGCGGCCTCGGCGGCCGCGCGCTGGGAGCGGGCCAGCTCTTCGCGTGTCCGCAGGTAGAGGGCGATGCTGGTCAGGCCCACGTAGACGGCGGTGTCGGTCACCAGCCCGATCAGGCTCTGCTGGGTGAACCCGTGTGTGATCGGCTCGGTGGCGAGGCGCAGCCAGGACACCGCGGCGACCCAGGCGAACCGCCGCAGGGGCTGGTGCCTGCCCATGGACACGTACGCGACGTAGGCGGGGCCGAAGGCCGTCCACGAGACGAGGGTCATCGCCACGGTCGCCACCGCGATCTGCCAGGGGAACCGTCGGCGCCACCGGAGCAGGGCGAGCGCCGCGACGCCCAGCGCCACATCGGCCAGCGTCCGCCACAGCAGTTCGGGGTGCCGGACGACGGCCACCAGGACCCACAGGCCGCCGTAGTACAGCATCGGCGGCAGGGCGCACAGGTAGGGCAGCGCGGCGCGAATCCGGTCCAGGGATTCCCTCGTCTTCGCGCTCTGGTGCACGGCCATCAGCGTAGGAGCCGTGCCGGGGACGTCGGTAGCGACCTGGGTCTATGCCGGGGTCGCCGAAGGTCTGCGGCGGGCCGTCGCGAAAAGCCGACCTGAGGTGGGCGACGGTGGACCGCGGGCCGATGACCCGGGCCGGTGTGTTCCGGTGCACTGGATCCCGTGATCGAATTCAGTCGCGTCAGCAAGACCTACAACGGGGTGACGGCTCTCGACGAGGTGTCCTTCACCGTGGAGGCCGGGAGCGTGACCGGGTTTCTCGGGCCCAACGGGGCCGGGAAGACCACCGCGCTGCGCATCCTCGTCGGGCTCAGCCGGCCCACCTCCGGCACCGCCACGATCATGGGCAGGCCGTACGGCGAGCTGGACGCGCCGGGCCTGCTCGTCGGCACCCTGCTCGACGCGGGGGCCCAGCACCCCGGGCGCACCGGCCGGGAGATCCTCACGCTGGGGGCGATGATGCTCGGCCTCCCCCGGTCCCGGGTCGACGAGGTCCTCGACCTGGTCGGCCTGACCGCCCAGGAGGCGCGGCGGCCGTTCCGCGGCTACTCCCTCGGCATGCGGCAGCGCCTCGGCATCGCGCACGCGCTCCTCGCCCGGCCCCGGGTGCTCGTGCTGGACGAGCCCGCCAACGGCCTCGATCCGCAGGGGATGCACTGGCTGCGGGGGCTGCTGCGNGAGCTCGCCGACGCGGGCTGCGCGGTGCTGCTCAGCTCGCATCTGCTGGCGGAGGTGGAGCGCATCGCCGANCGCATCGTGATGATCGGCCGTGGCCGGGTGCTCGCGCAGGGCACGGTCGCCGAGCTGAGCCAGGGCCGCGATCTGGAACAGACCTTCCTCGAACTGACCGCGAACGCCGATCGGAGTGTGGCATGAGCGACCTCGGCACCCTGGGATATGACGCCGGACACGACGCGCGAGACGGCGGGGCCCGGGATCACGGCCGGGCGGCCGCCGGCCCGATCCCGTTCGGGCGGCTGCTGCTGGTGGAGGCGAGGAAGATGGTCGACACCCGCGGCGCCAAGGTACTGATCGCGATCCTCGCCGCGCTCACCGTCGCCGCGATCGGCGGGCGCGGCACCATCGTGGGGCCGGAGCTGCATCGGCTGTTCACCACCGCCGCGGTCGGCTACGGGACCCTGCTGCCCGCGATCGCGATCCTCGCGGTCACCGGTGAGTGGACGCATCGCAGCGTCATGACGACGTTCACGCTGGAGCCGCGACGCGGCCGGGTGCTGGCGGCGAGGTGCCTGCCGCCGCTGCTCGCGACCCTGGTCGCCGTGCTGTTCGCGCTGGCCGTCGCGGTCGTGGCGACCGTCGTCACCGCCCAGGTGCAGGGCGTTCCGGCGGAGTGGAACCTGGCGCCGCTCACCCTGCTCGGCTGGACCGCGGCGAACGTCCTCACGATCGCGATGGCGCTCGCGTTCGGCATGCTGCTGGTCAACCCGGCGGCCGCGATCACGTGCTTCTTCGTCTTCGGCACGCTGTGGACCATGGCCGGCAACCTGAACGAGACCGCCCGGGCGGTCGCCGAGTGGGTGGACCTCAGCACGGCCCTCGGCCCGCTCTCCGCCGGTGACATGACCTGGTACGACGCGGCGCGCCTGGCGACCGCGACGGTCTGCTGCGTGGTCATCCCCATGGCGGTCGGCGTGGTGCGCGCGCTCCGCGCGGAGGTACGCTGACGCGCCGGATCCCCTTTGTACACGGGTTGATCGCACTGGCGGCGGGGGCGACTTCCGGGGAACATCGATACATGTCGTTGGTCGTCCCTTTGCGGGCATCTGATCCCACCGTGCTCGGTGGGTACGTGCTTCGTGGTCGGTTGGGGGAGGGGGGTCAGGGGGTTGTCTACCTCGGTGCGGCCGCCTCCGGTGAACTGGTCGCCATCAAGTGGCTGCGGCCGGAACTGTCCGGTGACGCGGCAATGGTGCAACGATTCCTGCGCGAGGTGTCGGCGGCCGAGCGCGTCGCGCCGTTCTGCACCGCCGCGCTGATCGGCACCGGCGTCGAGCAGGACCGGCCGTACATCGTCAGCGAGTACGTGGACGGCCCGTCGCTGCAGCAGGTCGTCCAGGACTCGGGGCCGCGGAGCGGGACCGCGCTGCACCGGCTCGCCATCGGCACCGCGACCGCGCTCGCCGCGATCCACCAGGCGGGCATCGTGCACCGGGACTTCAAGCCCAGCAACGTGCTGCTGGCCCAGGACGGGCCGCGGGTCATCGACTTCGGTGTCGCCCGCGCCATGGACGTGTCCCTGACCATCAACACGGGGCTGGTCGGAACGCCCGCCTACATGTCCCCGGAGCAGATCAACGGCGCGCCCGCCGGGCCGGCGAGCGACATGTTCGCCTGGGCCGGGACGATGGTCTACGCGGCCACCGGTCAGCCGCCGTTCGGCAACGACACGCTGCCCGCGGTGATGCACCGGGTGCTCAACGGCGAGCCGGAGGTGTCCGGTCTCGACGGCCGGCTGCTCGAGCTCGTCACCGCCTGCCTCGACAAGGACCCGGCGCGCCGGCCCACGGCCGAGCAGGTCATCCTCGGCCTGCTCCACCACGCGCCGAGCGCTCCGCTGGTGCTGAAGGAGGGCGCCGCGGCGGCGGCCGGGCCCGCGACGCCCCCGGAGGGCGGGCCGGCTCCCGCCCCGGCTCCGCCCGCGGCGGCCCCGGCCGCTCCGGCGGCCCCGGCGCCTCCGAACGCGGGTCCCCTGATCCTGCCGCCCCCTGCGCCGGGGTTCCAGCAGGAGCCGACCCAGCCGTCAGGCGGCGGGGGCGGGCGGCGCGGGGTGCTCGTCGGGGCGGGCGCGGCGGCGGTCGCCGTCGTCCTGGTCGCCGTGATCGCGATCGTCCTGGTGAATCGGCCGTCCGACACCCCGAGCACGGCCGTGGCCGCGCGCACCAGCGCCGCCTCCAGCCCGAGCGCCGCCTCCAGCCCGAGCGCCGGTTCGAGCCCGAGCGCCGGTTCGAGCCCGAGCGCCGGTTCGAGTCCGGGCGCCGGTTGGACTCCGAGTGTCGGCCCGACGCTCACCGCGGTTCCGACGACCGGGGTGGTGACCCGGAAGGTGCCCGGGCTGGAGGACTTCGAGATCTACGAGCACGAGTCCGATCCGATCGCTCTCGTCTCGTACGACGTGGAGGACGCGAAGACCAAGGACACCACCTCCTACGCGCGCGACCCGAAGGGCGAGGGCTTCGTCAAGCACCCGAACTCGCTGGACGCCGTCCCGTCCCCGGACGGTCGCTATCTGGCCAGGGTCGGCAAGAAGTACGTCGAGGGCCACGACATGGTGGAGATCACGGATCTCCGGACGGGGGTCCGGACGCAGGTGCGGACGGCGCGGGAGCCGCTGCAGGCCACCTTCGAGCTGTGGTCCAGGGACAGCAGGCGGATCCTGTTCAGCCTGGAGCGCGAGGTCGACAAGAAGTGGCGGGCCGAGGGGTACGTGATCGTGACCGTCGGCGAGCCCAACGCGCAGGTGGTGCGGCCCGGGGTGATCGCGGAGGACTACTACTGGACGCCCTCGGGCGACCAGGTCGTGGCGGAGGTGCAGGCCGGCAAGAGCGCGAGGACCCTGCACTTCTTCACCCCGGAGGGGGACAGGGAACGGCAGATCACCGGCGTCGGCGCACCTCCGGAGGACGACATGTACTCGCCGTCCGGGCGCTCCTTCGTGACGAACTGCCCTGACGGCAAGGACGGCGCGGTCTGCGTCTTCGACTCCCAGACCGGCGAGCAGGTCCGCCGCATCGCCACCGACTGCTCACCGCTGCTCGGCTGGTACGACGACGAGCACCTCATCTGCTGGACGGAGCGCGAGGACGCGTTCGGCAGAGACCTGATCGAGGTGCTCGACTTCACCGGCAAGCGCGTCCGCACGCTGCTCGCGGTCTCGGACGGCAGCCTCCTGTACCCCACCTTCCACTACAAGCCGGAGTACATCTCCTAGGCGGGCCGCCGGGCGCGCCGGCCAGGGTCCCCGCGGCGGGACTCGCCGCCGTCAAATCGCGGCGGGCGCCGAGGCGGCGGCGTCGGCAGGCGACGCCGCCGCTTTCGGCATGGCGCCGAACGTCGCTGCGGACCACCGGCCGTCCCGGACCGGCCGGGGGCCCGCAGGCCGGTCGCTCGCCGTCCCCGCGTCCGGTTCGGCGGTCCGGTTCAGGCGGGACGGCGGGCCGTGGTCAGTACGCCCGCGAAGGCGGCGCGGAGGGGGTGCTCGGCCGCGGCCTTGGCGTGGTCATCGAGCCACGCTTGGATCTCCGGGCGCGGCACCGGGTCGCGGTCGAGCGCATCGCGCACCGTGCCGGCGACGATGCGCAGCCACACCGGCTCGCTCACCACCATCCAGTACGGCTCCGCCACCACGTCGATCATCCCGCGAGCCGCGAGCTCGACAGGGATTCTCCTGCCCGCCCACGGCTCGGGCATGGCCTTCTCCATTATCTCCTGCACGGCGCGGGTGACGGCCTCGCCCTGGTCGCCGATGGGCAGCATCGTGCTGCCGTAGTCGAGCTCGGACAGCACGAGCCGGCCGCCCGGGCGCAGCAGCCGGATCAGGATGTCGAGCTGACGGCCGAACGCCGGGCCCGCCGCGTACATGAGCACGCGCTCGGTGCGGATCACGTCGAAGTGGTCCTCCGGCAGGCCGGGGTCGTCCAGGTCCGCCTGGACCCACTCGACGTTGTTCAGGCCCGCGCCGCGCTCCCGCGCCATGGCGAGCAGGTCGGGGTTCCGGTCGAGGCCGGTGAAGAAGACATCCGGGTGGTCGGTGGCCTGCCGGATCAGCTCGATTCCGTGGCCGCATCCCGCGTCGAGCACCCGCATGCCCGGGCGCAGGTCCGCCGCCCGCAGCATCTTGGCCTTGATCTCCTGGACGGCGGGCATGCGATCGACCTCGTCGAGGAACTCGGCCAGGATCGCGGCACTGGTTTTCTGCGGTTCGGCGAACCCCGCGTGAAGGTCGGGCATCGACGTCCCTTCGCTCGAGCAGTTGCACGGACCTTTCAAACAACAACCGCGAGGATATGACAAAGATTGGCAAAGTGCCGAGATATCGAAATGTATGGACGATTTGGTCTTGAATTCTTATTCATGCCCAAACCGGCCGAAATGTTACTTATCGTGACCAGAGAGCCCCCTGGCCGGGCGGCCAGGGGGCGGGACAGATGCCGGGCGTCCTGCCCGGACCCGCGCCCACGCCGATCGGGCGGAGGGTGCCGGCCGGGACGCGAGTGCGCGAGGCCCGCGTCCCGGCCGGAAGCGGTCACGACCCTCGGGGCATGGTCCCATCGGCGGCGCGATCTCCCCGCCGCGGGCGATCGCGTCGGGTGACGCCCGGGGCCGCGAGGTCCGTTGCCCGGCCCGGCGTCCGTTCAGGCGGGACGGCGGGCCGTCGTGAGCACGCCGGTGACGGCGGTGCGGAAGGGGTGCTCGGCCGCCGTCTTGGCATGGTCCTCCAGCCACGCGCGGATCTCGGGGCGCGGCACCGGGTCGCGGTCGAGCGCCTCCACCAGCGTGTCGTGGATGACGCGCCGCCACACCAGCTCGGGCTGGACGAAGACGTACGGCTCCGCCACCACGTCGGCCATGCCGCGGGCCAGGAGCTCGACGGGAATCTTCCTGCCCGCCCACGGTTCGGGCATGGCCTTCTCCATGATCGCCCGGATCGCGTGAACCACGGCCTCGTCGTGGTTGCCGACGGGCAGGATCATGCCGCCGTAGTCGAGCTCGAAGAGGAGGATCCGCCCGCCCGGGCGCAGCAGCCGGATCAGGGCGTCGAGATGGCGGCCGAGCGCCGCGCCGGAGTACATGAGCACCCGTTCGACGCGGACCACGTCGAAGTGGCCCTCCGGCAGGCCGGGGTCCGCCAGGTCCGCCTCGACCCATTCGACGTTGTCCAGCCCCGCGCCGCGCTGCCGGGCGAGGGCGAGCAGATCGGGATTACGGTCCAGACCGGTGAAAAAGACGTCCGGGTGATCGGTGGCGAGCCGGACCATCTCGATTCCGTGGCCGCATCCCGCGTCGAGCACCCGCATGCCCGGGCGCAGGTCCGCCGCCCGCAGCATCGCCGCCTTGGTGGCCTGAATGACGGGCATGTCGTCGACCACGTCGAGGAACTCCGTGAGGATGGCGGTGCTGGTCGTTCGCGGCTGGGTGAACCCCACGTGAAGGTCGGGCATCGACGGCCTCCCGATGACTGCTGCACGGACCTGCGATCAACGCGAGGATATGACAAAGGCCGCAAATAGCCGAGATATTAATTGTCAGGAGAATTGGGATTAATAGTCCTCTTTGCCGCGCCCGGACCCGCTGGATTGGGCTGGCCGAAAAGCGAGTAAATGAGGAGACCTGGCGCTTGCGGGCGGTATGGCGGTCGGAGCCCGGCATGTTCGATCGTTCCCATCCGGCCGGGCGCGCGGCGGGCGGGGAGTGCCCGGCCGGGACGCGAGTACGCGAGGCCCGCGTCCCGGCCGGAAGCGGTCACGATCCTCGGGTCATGGTGAGGGTCATCCGGGCGAGCCAGCCGCCCCAGCCGTCCTGGGGCCGGCTGTCGCCGATCCGGACGTACAGGGTCCGGCTCTCGCCGCGCAGCTCGTTCAGGTCGAACGTGTGCACCGAGCGGTTCGACAGGTCACGGACGTTCTCCGGCTCGGAGAGGATCGTGCGCCAGTTCTGGCCGTCGGTGGAGACGTCGACGAGGTACTGCTGGGCGATGTCGATGGCGAGCGAGCCGCCCGTCACCCCCTCGGGGATCGGGAACCGGTAGACCGCGCGGGCGTTCCCGTCGGTGAACCGGGCCCGGCCGTCGAACACCTCGCCGTTGAGCTGGGAGGCTCCGGCGTCGATCAGCCACGGCGCCTCGGCGTCGGTGCCGGGGGTGAACTCGATCCTGTCGCCGATCACCGCCACGAGCGCCCGGCCGTTCACCGAGCCCTGGTCGGAGGTGCCCGTCAGGGCGATCGTGTGGGTGCCCGGCGCGGCGTCCGCGGGCACGGTCACCTCGAAGGTGACCTCGGCGCTGTCGCCCGGCTTCACCGGGCCGAAGGCCGCCTCGGCCGGCCGTACCGACCAGCCCTGCGGGGCGGTGGCGGTGAGGCGGCCGGACGCGTCGCGCTCGGCGTGGTTCGACACGGTCACCTTCACCGGCACGGTGTCGCCGGGGGACGCGACCGAGATCTCCGTCGCCAGGGTGACGGCGGAGGTGGCCGGCGGCGTGTCGTTGAGCAGCTCGACCTCGGCGAGCGTGGTCGTGGCGGCGCCGCCGTTGCCGGTGACGCGCAGCCGGTAGTGCGAGTACGCCCCGGGCTTGGCGATCTTGAAGGGCCGGGTCTGCCGGCGGTGGGCGAACTTCTCGCCGGTGCGCTCGTCGAGCTTGACCCAGTTCCGGCCGTCGGCGGAGCCCTCCAGCACCCAGCCGGTCGGGTCCTGCCGCGCCTCGCCGGAGCCGGAGGTGAGGGTGTAGAACCGCACCTGCTGCCGCTCGGGGAAGGCGTAGCCCACCGTCGGCCGCGCGCCCGGCAGGTTCACCTGGGTGCCCGCGTTGTTGTCGAACAGCCCGGCCGGGTCGACGCCCTCGCCGGCCGACGGGGTGCCGCGGCCCGGGCCGGTGGCGTCGCCAAGCGGCGCCGGGATCCTGTCGTCCTGGGTGATCGACGGCGGCGCGGCGTCCTTGCCGGTGCCCCAGCGGGACGGGCGCGGCCCCATCTCGAACACGATCTCCCCGCCGCGGGCGAGCACGTCGTGCGAGAGCCAGGTCTTGTCGTGCCGCTTGCCGTTCACCCGCACGCTCTGGACGTAGACATTGCGGTCGCTGTTGCCCGGCGCCCGGATCACCAGCTTGCGGCCGTTCTTCAGGTGCACGGTCGCCTTGGTGAACAGCGGGGAGCCGATCGCGTACGTCGGGCTGCCCATCGCCAGCGGGTAGAAACCGAGGGCGCTGAAGACGTACCAGGCCGACATCTCGCCGTTGTCCTCGTCGCCCGGGTAGCCCTGGCCGATCTCACTGCCGAGGTACAGCCGGCGCAGCACCTCGCGCACCTTCTCCTGCGTCTTCCACGGCTGACCGGCGTGGTTGTACATGTAGATGATGTGGTGGGACGGCTGGTTGCTGTGCCCGTACTGGCCCATCCGCACGTCCCGCGCCTCGCGCATCTCGTGGATGATGCCGCCGTAGCTGCCGGGGAAGGTCGCCGTCTCCGGCGTGGCGAAGAACGCGTCGAGCTTCTCGGCCAGCTTGTCGCGCCCGCCGTACAGGTTGGCGAGGCCGCGGCCGTCCTGCGGCGCGTGGAACGCCATGTTCCACGCGTTCGTCTCGGTGTAGTCGTAACCCCAGACACGCGGGTCGAAGGCGTCCGGCCGGAGCCGCCAGGTGCCGTCGGCGTTGCGGCCCTGGAAGAACCGCACCGCCGGGTCGAACATGTGCACGTAGTTCCGCGCCCGGTTGCGGAAGTACTCGGCCTCCTCCAGGTAGCGGTCACGCTCGGCGCCCTTGGCGTGCTTGGCGAGCTCCTCCGCCATGTTGGCGATGCCGAAGTCGTTGATGTAGCCGTCGAGCGCCCACGACATCGCCTCGCCGGTGGACTGGATCGAGGTGTAGCCGAGGAACTGCGACGTGCTCAGGCCCTTGCGGCCGACGAACCGGTCGGGCGGCACCACGGTCGCGTTCTTCACCGCCGCCTCGTACGCCTCCTTGGCGTCGAAGCCGGTGACGCCCTTGAGGTAGGCGTCGGCGAAGGCCACGTCCGAGCTGGTGCCCACCATCAGGTCGGCGTAGCCCGGCGAGGACCAGCGGGCGATCCAGCCGCCGTCCCGGTACTGCTGCACGAAGCCGTCGGCCAGCTCACCCGCCGCCTTCGGGGTGAGCAGCGCGTACGCCGGCCAGGTGGTGCGGTAGGTGTCCCAGAAGCCGTTGTTCACGTACACCTTGCCGTCCACCACCGGCGCCCCGGTGTGGGTGGGCGTGCTCGGCACCGTCGACGTCGCCGACTGCACGGCGTGCTTGTAGACCGGCTTCTTCGCGGTGCCGGTGTTCTCGAAGGCCGAGTTCGGATAGAGGAACAGCCGGTAGAGGTTCGAGTAGAGGGTGACGAGCTGGTCCTCGGTCGCGCCCTCGACCTCGATCACCTTGAGCTTGTCGTCCCAGGCGCGCTGCGCCCGATCCCGCACCTTCTCGAAGGTGTCGGAGGCGGAGATCTCCAGCTCCAGGTTGTGCTTCGCCTGGTCGATGCTGATCAGCGAGGAGGCGATGCGCATCGTCACCGTGCGCTTCGGCCCCGCGTCGAAGGCGAGGTAGCCGAGGACGTTGTCGCGGCCCTGCCCGGTGAGCCTGCCGCCGCCGGTGACCGGCCGGTCGAAGACGGCGTAGTAGAACATCCGGGTGGCGCCGGTGGAGTTGCCGCTGCGCACGTCCGAGTAGCCGGTGACCACGCCGTTCGCGGTGTCGAGGGTGAGCCCGCCGTTGTCGTTGATGTTGTCGAAGATGAGCTTGGCGTTCCCGTCCGGGAAGGTGAAGCGGAACATCGCCGCGTGATCGGTCGGCGTGATCTCCGTCTTCAGCCCGTTCTCGAACGTCACCGCGTAGTAGTGCGGCTTGGCGGTCTCGTTCTCATGCCGGAAGGGCAGCGCCCGGTTAGCCCGGTTCGGGTCGGGGGTGCCCGCGGCGGCCGACGGCATCACCTGGAAGGTCTGCCGGTCGCCCATCCACGGGCTCGGCTCGTGACTCGCGGAGAACGCCTCGATGCGCGGCAGGTTCGCGGCGTCGTTGTCCCGGTGGTACTCGTACAGCCAGTTGTCGACGCCCGCGTTCGTCACCGGCGTCCAGAAGTTGAAGCCGTGCGGCACCGCCGTCGCCGGGAAGTTGTTGCCGCGGGAGAACCCGCCGGTGGAGTGGGTGCCCCGGGTGGTGATCACATAGTCGGAGGGCCGGGTCGCGCCCTTGCGCGGCCCGGCGGCCTGGTACGGCTGCCGCTTCCGCTCCGTCACGATCTTGATGTCGTCGATCCAGCCGCGGAAGCTGACCTCGCCCTTCGGGATCTCGTAGCCGACGAGGATCCGCTTGATGCGCTTGCCGCGCGCGACCTTGCCGATGTCGACGACCTTGTGGTTCCACTGGTCGGCGTAGAGCGTCTTCGACTCGCCCTGCCCGCGCGGGGTGAGCTCGGCGCCGTGCTGGTCCGTGGCGCGCAGCTGGCTGAGGTAGGTGCCGTCGGAGAAGGCGAGGTCGACCGCGACATACGTGCTCGGGTACCGCATGTCGGCGTTGCTGAACGCGGGGAAGACCACGTACGACAGCTCGGTGCCGTCGCGCACCGGGATGTCGACCTCGAACACCTTGTTGTAGGAGTGGCCGCCGCCCTCCTTGGGGGCGCCGCCGCCGTACATGAGGGCGCGCAGCCCGGTGAAGCCCGCCCGGGGCTTCGCGGTGTACCCGCCCGGCGGGCCGTCGCTGAGCTGGCTGCGCATGCCGGAGGTGGGCGCGGCGCCGGGGCCGCCGTCGGAGAGGTCCCACTCGGCGAGCTGGATGATGCTCGCGCCGCTGTTCGCCGTGATGTTCAGCCGGTAGTAGGCGTACGCGGTGCCGTTCTCGATCCGGTACTCCTTGCGCTGGAACCGGGACTCGAACGTCTCACCGGTGCGGCGGTCGAGCGTGGTCCAGTTCTGCCCGTCCTGCGAGCCCTGCAGCTCCCAGTCCCGGGGGTCGCGGTCGGGGGCGTCGTTCGCCGAGGTGATCGCGTAGTGCACCACGGCGGCGGGCTCGGCGAGCCGGTAGGCGATCCAGCCGGTGGAGGTGAACGCCAGCCACTTGGTGTTCGTGTCGCCGTCGGCGGCGTTCTCCCTGAGCTCCCCGGCGCCCGTGTTCTCGCCGTTCGCGGTCACCTCGACGACCTTGTGCAGGATGCTGCCGGGGATGACGCCGATCGGGCTGCCGGTGATGTCGCGCACCCGGGGCCGGCCCTTGGGGTCGGTCTCCACGGTGTCGGTCCAGGCCGGCGCGGGGTCGCCGGCCTCGAACGAGGAGTAGAAGTCGACCCCCTCGGCCTTCGCCAGGTCGCGTCCGCGCGCGGCGAGGCTGCGGGCCTGGGCCTCGGGCAGGGGGGCCTCCGCCTCCTTCCGCGGCTCGGGGGGCGGGCTGTAGGAGGGGCCGGGACTCGGCGTGGCCGCCGGGCCGGGGTTGGGGATGGGGCCGGGGCTCGTGGCGGCCGCCGGGGTGGGGGTGGGGCCGGGGCCGGGGGAGGCGGCGCTCGCCGCCACCGTGGGCATCGCGAGCACCAGCGCCGCCGCGGTGGTGGTCGCCGTTGTCAGGAGTAGTCGTCGGAAACGGGCCGGGCTGCCGATCATCGCAGGCTCCCAGGGTCCATTGACAACGTTGTCAAATGAGTGATCTTAGAGGAAGATCTCAAAGCGCCTTGATCGTGTCAAGACCCGTCAAGACGGCATAAATGCCTAATCAGGTGACATAAGAGCGCTCGGGCGATATCGCTCACGATTCGCCTGGGGCCGGTGTCAGCCGCCGGGCCACCGCGGCGCGTCCGCGCCCCACGGGCGGCCGACCCACGCGTAGCCGCCGGGCGCGCCCCGGAAGGCGAGCGCCGGGGCGGCGCAGGTGATCTCCCCGGCCGGGCCGCGGCCGGTGACCGTCACCTCGGCGTCCCCTCCGGCCGGTACGGCGGGAGCCGCGGTCGCCCCCGGCGTGCCGAGCAGCTCCTGCCCGACGCGGGCGAGCGCGACCGAGGCCGCGTGGCCGCCGCCCTCGGTCCGCTGGTGGCACAGGCACATCATGATCGCGGCGGCGAGCAGGTGCCCGGCCGAGTGGTCGAGCGCCTGGGCCGGCAGCGCCCCCGGCGTGCGCCCGTCGCGGCTCTCCGCCACGGCGATGCCGGTCACCGCCTGCACGATGCTGTCGAAGCCGCGCCGGTCGCGCCACGGCCCGACGGTGTCCCAGGCGCTCACCTGGCCGACCACGATGCCGGGGTACCGCTCGGCCAGGTCCTCGGGGGCGAGGCCGTACCGGTCGAGGGAGCCGGGCCGGTACCCGGTGACCACGACGTCGGCCGCGGCGAGCAGTTCACGCAGGTCGGCCGCCCCGGCGGGCGAGCGCAGATCGAGGGTGGCCGAACGCTTGCCCTGGCCCGTGTCGAGATGCTGCCACCCGATCTCCGGCAGCCGCGGATCGTCGATGCGCAACACGTCCGCGCCCGCGAAGGCCAGATCACGCGTGGCGACCGGCCCCGCGATCACCCGGGTGAGGTCCAGCACCCGAATCCCGTCCAGCGGCAGCCGCCCTCGCGCAGGCCACCGCCGCGGCGGGGCCGAACCGAGCCGCCGCACCGCCACGAGCGGCCGCCCGGCGATCGCCCGCGCCTGCGGATGCCGCCGCCAGGCCCCGGCGTCCCGCACCGCCCCCACCACGGCGCCCGCGGCTGCGGCGGCCTCCTCCACATCGAGCGCGCCCCACTCCGCGACCGCTCGCCGTACCTGATCCGGACCGGCGTCGCCGTCCAGCCCGAGCACCGCCCGCAACCGCCGCGCATGATGCGGATAGTTAGCGTGGGTCCGCACCCACCCGTCCCCCGCCTCCCAGAACCCGGACAGCCCACCCCAGATCTCCGGCGCCCGCCCGTTCCACCGGAACAGCCGCTCACTGCGATACGAGCCCGTCACCCGCCCGGCCGCAATTCGCACCGCCGCCGCACCGTCCACCGTCCCCCGCTCCCGTACGGCGAGCACACGGTTCGCCGCCAGCGACGCCACCCCCACGCTGTCCGCCGCCAGCTCCCCGACGGCGAGCCCGGACGGCAACGCCACCTCGCCGTCCACCGCCACCCGCTCCAGCAACCCCGGCTCCCCGCCGAGCTCACCCCACACCCGCCGGGCGAACCGCCCCAGACCACCCACGGCTACTCCGTTCTCCATGGCATCCCGGCCGAAGCGTACGCCGCGCCGCTCTGCCCGTTCTGAGCCGGGATCGCGGAAGAGAACGGGTGGCGCGACGCCGGATCGCGGCGGGGAGAGGCAGGGCGGGTGGGGACCGACCTCGGCGACGAAGCGGCCGACCGGTCAGGGCTCGGCATCCCCTGTGACCGATCGCGTGGTGCCATCACGGGCGAGCCGGGCCCAGACGATCTCTCCTCCGGTGGGCGCCTTCCGGCAGCCCCACTCCCGGGCGATCGTCGTCACGAGCAGCAGGCCGCGCCCTCCCTCGTCATCCGGAGCGCTTCGGCGAAGCCGGGGAGCGTTCTGCGCCAGGTCCTGAACCTCGATGAGGAGGTCACCCTCCGAAATCTGTAGGCAGAGACAGACGACACCCATATGGTCGTAAATCTCCGGATATCGCGCCTGTGAGGCGAGAATGTTCGTCGCCCGGATGGCGTTGGTGACCAACTCGCTCACCACCAGCTCGGCATCCTCGGCGAGGTCCGGCATATGCCATTTGTTCAAAACGGTGCGTGTGTGCATGCGTGCGGTCGACGCGGATGACGCCATTGTGGGGAGGGGGATACAGCTGACGAACTCGCAGTTCGGGATCTGGCTCATGCNGGCCTCGCCAGATGGGGGGCTGGTCTTTGGCGCGCCTCGATTGCCCGATGAAAGGTCGGACAGGCGTCGTTGCNCGCCGGCGATTGTCACGGCGCCGCCGTCGATGGAGCCTGCCCGGCCGTGCCTGCCGACGCCATGCCGTCTTCGGCATGGAGTTCATGCGAGCCGTGCATGATTAAGCNGNNGACGGTTGCAATTTGTTCAGTTCTGCGAATGGCGATCAAAGTGCTCGCCGCGTTTATCGGTGAACGCCCTTAGAGGTAGGAAATGGTAACCGGTCGCACTTTCCGGACTTGTTCAGTTTGTGGGGTGCGGCTTGCCGGTGACAACCGAGAGAACCGCTGTGGCCCGTGTTCGGTGTCCCGCAGTCAGGACCTCTCGCAGCGACCGCCCGCCGTACCGCCTGGCTTCTGGGACGATGAGGCTCTGCGACGAGCGTTCGCCTCGCGTCACTTCGGGCGGGTCATTCGCGCCTACCGGCACCATCCCTGGCACGGAAGGCCGCTATCTCAAGAACGGGTGGCGCGATGGCTGCTGCTCAGCCAGGCGCAGCTCAGCCGCATCGGGTGCGGCGCGGCCGTACAGGACCTTTCCCGGCTGACGGCTTGGGCGCGGATTCTGGGCGTGCCGCCCCGGTGTCTGTGGTTCACTCTGCCTGAGGAAACCGGCGTCCCTCTTTCTCTGTCGGCGGGCAAATCCCTCACACAACAATTTTCTGCACACGCGATCGTGCGCCCCGGTCGATCGGCGGTCGGTGGTTACGCTGACCATGACCGACGATATGACCCGGAGGCCGACGACATGCGACGCCGTGAACTCCTGCGACTGCTCGCCATCGGCGGGGCGGTCGACGGGGTGGATTTCGAACGCATCGAGGCCTCCCGCCGTCGCGGCGTCGACCGCGCGACGCTGGATCAGTACGAGGCGTTGAACGCCGAGCTGTGGCGGGTGTTCGTCCTCGCCTCCGCCAAAGTCCGGGTCGCGCCTCCGGTGCAGGATCACTTGGCCCTCATTCTCGACGTATTACAGCGATCGGTCGCGCCGGATCTTCGCCGTCGTCTCTCGGCATTGGTGCTGATTTGTTGCAATTGTCCAGAGATCGCCTTCGACCATAATGCGTACACCGATGCCGTGCACTGCTACACCCTCGCAGGCACTGCGGCACGCGAGGCGAAAGCGGCTGATCTGTGGGCGTGCGCGCTTGTCCGCAACGCCTTTGCCGCACTGGCCGAAC
>Ga0065720_1019487_pt1 | contig 25112 bp, 15 predicted proteins | sample Thericmetagenome_FD_59107 | JGI IMG/M metagenome (GOLD analysis project Ga0065720, IMG submission 59107) | Thermophilic microbial communities from the Joint Bioenergy Institute, California, USA of rice/straw/compost enrichment - eDNA_2 v2... | ecosystem: Engineered > Solid waste > Grass >... | reverse complement strand
GGGGGGGGGGGGAATGGATAGCATGTTGGAGACAGCACGCCGAATGTTTACGGGGTCTACGACTTTAGGCTGATGGCCCGAGAAGAAGACATTCGCTGAGGCTACAGAGGGAAGGCAGGGGGAAAAGAGCTGAAGGAAAGGAAGCTAAAACAGTTTGAAGTTAGCTCTCGGTTACTTGTCAATTGGTCAATGAAAGCGAGAAGCTGGGGAGCTGAATACTGCTTCCCGAGAAGTTCAAATGTTTGAGTGATTTGACCGGTTTCCTATTGGTGAGCGGACGAATTATTCATTGCCAAACCATTGTCAACATTGTTCACAAAGTGTCTAATTGTCAACAAATCCCCAGAACCAGGACTCCTATTATCACTTCCGATGCTCGAGGAAGCCGGATTGGCCGATCGCTCAGGTCATGGGCTGGAGACTCGCTGCTGGAGACCAGATCCCTACCAAACACGTGGTTTTTGCGACTCTAAATTGTGTTTGGCAGGTCCACCTTGACGTCCCATTGCTCAGCTGAAATCCACCAAGTTTGTCGGGGCAGAACCCGAGTCGTTGGCAATCAGTTTCTTGGAACTTCTTCGAAAAGCTGCATCTCAAGCTGCAGTTTGTGGGCTTGCCTGTCTGTAACTTTCCCTTCGAAGTCAAAGACCACCATTCTGATGCGGCTATAAGGGAGGAGCCAGAGTGACGTCATAGTCACGTCCTTGCCCTCAGGTGAATCGTGGCTGCCCCGAAAACGAGGTGACGTAATGTACACGGTGTGAGCAGCCTATTTCACGTGACTCCCAAATTTATTCGGGAAGCAGAGCTGATGAAACAGTACGCAGGCCCCACGCAGGGGTTGTGGAGCTGATGGAGCCGACGGAACTGCGCTCGCTTCACCCTGCTCTTCCGGGTTCACAAATGCGAAGTTTGCCCGGATGCAACGCTAACAATGAAGCTCGTAGGGTTGCAGCCTGCTTCAATTGCATCTCTGACTTGCTTGTGCGAAGTGGGGAGCTGAACGTCGGGGATGTCGCTCTGCCTGAAGGATCTGACTCGGGGATCGGACACAGCAGGAAACGACACATCAACGACTCGGCTTCCGCTCACTTCTCGAATCTGGGTGATGTGATTGATAGCCACATGCAGGAGGAGCATTCATTACACATTCAGCCCAGTCAACAATGAAAACATAATCGGTGAGGGATGGAGAAGCCCAGGAAGTCCTGGAGAGTCACGTCCAAAACGAAAGGCCCGTGTTGTGCAAACACCATTGGAGTTCTCAGGGCGGCGCTGAACTCTTTCAAGAAACCACGCTACGAAGGCAACGTTTACCTAATAATGCTTCTTAGCATCTCTGTTGATGCGCTTATGTAAGTTGCATGTAGAAGGGCTTCCACGGGGCGAGGGGGCTTTTGTAAGTGGACGAGATCAAAGGTTGGGCGCCTAGAGAAGAATGGAGAGAATCTCGATCTTGCGTATCGCGCTATTAGGGTTAAGGAAAGGCATCGGTGAACAGACAACGGACTGAATTCTTAAAGTTTGCAATAGCTGTCACTATGCTCACAACCGAGTCATTTGAGGCCCTAGGAGCAGGTTCGAATCCCTTCGGAGTTGAGACTCTACGAGGGTTCCCCTAGCATAAAAGGCTAGAACAACAGCTCGGAAAGCGGGTTCCAATTTCCGAGGCACACCTCAACCCTCCAGCTTTTTTTATTTTTTTTTTTTTAAAAAAAGACTACCGCGGAAAACGGCCAATGACTGATAGCGAAATCAGTGCGCTGACAGGCCAACACCGTCCACTTTACAAGGAACGGTCGGCTTCCATCTGCCTTGCCGTCGCTCTCCTGTCATCCCGCTGTCCCTGTCCCGCAGATTGCCCTTACCCTCTCCCCGGAAACATGGATTTAGGGATATTCGCCAGTCTAGGGCGATGTCGGGTGATGGGGATGTCAACGAAGCAACCGTTACTGAAATGGCAGATATCCCCACAGCCGCTCAGCTGAACTGGGATCCTTCCACCAGGGATGCCAAAAAAAAACATCAAACATCTTGGCGTTCTGACATCCAACTGCCGATGGCTAGGTGCAAGTGACAAGTCTTTATCATGCTTGCCGCCATGCCGCCAGGATCTTCTTTGGGGAAAGCTCCCCGCACTCGATTGTTCCTTGTCCAGAGCCTTTGCTCAGACACTGCACTGGCATGGACCCTCTCTCGCCCATTGCCAGGGCTCGACGAACCTTTAGTCTCTGTGGCTAGGGTTGACCTTCGCCGCCCGTGGCCTAGACGGTTCGATTGCGTTGATCTTATACTACGCTTCAGGTGTCAGGTGTTGGCCACCCATCACATCACAACTTTGAAGAACCGAAACCCTTCTACTGCCCAGGTCCAATCCTGCGGTAGAGCTCTGCGTTTCCTGCGCTCTCTGCGCTCTATTCTGCATTCTCGGCCGTTAGGTTTTGATGGCCACAACACCTCTGTTGATCCACTCATCGAGACTTGCAATCCGAAGACAAAAACAGTGACTAATTACTAGAGCGCGTAATCATGGCGGCCGACGCCGACCTGTTGACCCGTCTCGGGCAGGTCGTGCCAGTGACTTTCGAGCCAGCCCTGCTTGTTCTGAGTTACATCATCAGTCTTGTCGGTGCTGCTTCGACTCTCGAGCTCATTCATCGCAGGACCTCGAGGCGAGGTTATTACAACAAGTTCGTCTACATCCATCTGTTTTGCCATTTAAGCAGCAAGTTACTGACAGTTTGACAGTCTGCTGTTGTTTGGTGCTGCGGTAACTATGGGAGGTGTCGCAATCTGGAGCATGGTATGTTTTCAGACGATCATGCTCCCATTATCGAGTACACGTTCTTTGAACTGACAATTGCAATAGCATTACATTGGTAATCGAGCAACTATTCTTGCCAATGGCGATCCACGGCTGCAGATTGCGTACTCAGCTGGCGTCACGGTGGCCTCGTTCTTCGTCCCCATTGTAGTTTTATTTGTCGCCTTCTTCGTTGTCACGGGAGCCAAGGGCAACACGGCAAACGTAAGTTGGTGGCGGGTGTCAACATCAGGAATCTTGTCGGGAGGTGCCATCTGCGGCATGCACTACCTCGGAAATGCGTCAATCAGCAACTACCGACTGGGATATGCAACCTCTAACGTTATTGGCTCTGTTGTCATTGCCGCGGCCGCAAGTACCATCGCTCTAGCATTGTTCTTCGTCTTCAAGAGCTCTTGGACGAACTCTTGGTGGAAGAGACTTAGTTGTGCTGTTGTATTGGCCGGGGCTGTCTCAGGGATGCACTGGTGCGCTGTCATGGGCACTAACTACACCCTGATTCATCTTGACCCCAGGAGCGATCTCAAAAGCCGCAACACGACTGTGATTGTAACTGCTGTTCTGGTAGGTATTATTCTTACTGGACCCAAAATCAAGCCCTAGGACTAACACACTTTCTCTTACAGTCGTTCTCTGCTTGCATGATCATTGCCGGGCTAGCCATCTATTCTGCCAGGGTACGGAAAGGATACGCCAACCGTGCGCAAAGGATCACGCTTGCTGCTGCTGTCTTCGATGACCAGAAACGCATTCTAGTCACACCCGACGGCTTGTTGCCGAGCGAGGTGGTTACTACGACCTTCTTACAAAAGGCGAGTGGCAGCTACATGTACTTGGCACCGAGTCGCTTCAACATCTTGCTGACTCATTTCCTGTAGACGGGCCACGAGAGATTCTCCACGACGCATCCGTTATTCCATTGGATCTTCCAGGCGTCTCGCAACTGGGGAGCTATCTCTACTCTTGTTGATAAGATGGTCCTACACCTTGCCAACCTTCCTCACTACGGTCGCAACGTCCGAACTGCCATTGAATTGGTCGACAAGAAAGGACATATCATTGAGAACTACGAAACCATCTTCTGCGAGCTGTTTTGCGTTGCTGCGGCAGCCTTGGCTCGGCAGATGAATGAACGGCTTGCCAATGTCGGAATGCTTTGGGATGAGATTCTCACGACGGGCGGTCACGTGTTGAATGACTCGGGCAGTTCAGTCTCGAGCTCACATAAAGTGCGGCGTGATGAAAATACCAAGAAGGAAAGGCGCGACCATCTGGATCTGCTCGAAAAAGGAGAGGCTCAGCCGGAGATGCTTAAGCACGGCCATCTCATGTTTCTTGTTCGCCGCGTTGACAACGCCCAGGCCGAACATCTCGCCGCAGCAGGATACCTGTTTGCTGAACCTCGCCAGGTAGCTCACATTATCGGGGACAGGATGCAGATCCGAGTAAAGGACTTCGAGCTGAAGCTGAGGAGCATGGAGCGATATGCCCGGGGTAGCATGTTGGCTCCCGGCGTCCATTTGGGTCTCTTCGCCGTCAGAACTCAGTTCCATCAGGCTGGATTTGACGTTTTGGTTAGGCGAGAGGCCAGGAATTTGCTTCCAAGCATGGAACTGCCTCTTGATCGTCTGGAGCAGCATCACATCGACTTTCTCCGCAGCTTTCATGGGGTCTCGATGGCTGCAGCTCTCCACCGACTTGACCGTGTGAGTGTGGCTGATCCTCGAGACACGAGCTTTGCAGCAATTCTGCGCGATGCGATCCGAAATTTGAAGACATCGGTGCAGGATGCGGTGTTCGACAGCGCCAAACTTGTTCCTAAAATCGTGCAAGTCCCCTGCATACCATTGTCGTCCGATTCCCGGCCAGCGACATGCTCCATGATCGTCTTCAGCATTATGATACCAATTCACGTACGCGTAGAAGCTCCTGCCTACGAGTTCATCCCTTTGCAGTTCTTCAAAGTGCAGCAGATGGTCTACAAGAACTGTCCGCACAAGGCTGCCTTTGTTCGTTCAATGCATCGCACCATATCACCGTTGCTGAACATGACTTCAACTGTCGATATATCCTCTCAGTCAAAGTCATTGTTCAGCCGGCTCAAGGACTTTCTGCTTTTTGGGTCCTGGCAAGGGAATGACTCCGCAATCCATACCGCGTACAATCGCCTTCGGAGACGCAAGTCGCGTGGTCATGACACGACTCTCCTGTCACCCAGCCGCGAACACGTCGCGTTGACTTCGTGCAATCAGAGCGCAGTATCACTTCCCCTATACAACAGAACGACTTCAGACGATCAGGGGGTCTCCGGCTTGGCCAATGTTCGCGCAGATCTTAAAAACCCTCCCGAAATTTCCGTTACGGAGCTCATTGACCCTATTTCCCCGACTCGGCCACTACCCCCTCCGTCTAAGGCGTCGTTCGGTGGGATTATGATTTCCCAGGAGGTCACAGTGGATGTTGAGGTCGCCAACAATGGAGGTCCGAACGGGGACAAATCATCGGACAATGACTCGGATGTCGGACGCAAAAAGAGCATTCGGGCTTTGCCGAGCGCTGCGAATGCCCCTATCCCGGTTCCTTTTGACCAAGCCATCGAGATGTGCGATGTGTCAGCTGTTCTTGGAATCGGCGCATCAACGGTGCAGGTTGCCAAGGAGGACGATGACGTCATAAGGACGTTTGTTGACGATCTGTTTTCGACTTGTCTTGATACCCCTAAGCGCACGTGAATGGCTTCAAGTTAAATTTGACGACAGAAGTGCATGATGATGCTTGATTTAGCCGGTCATATCAGTTTAATTTATTAGTACATTACATGTTTGGAAAACTACTCAAGGAGGATTTTGGGAATAGAGGGAAGGTATTCGATGGATGATGATAAAAGAAATATATCATACATGGACAGTGACCAAATTCTTACACTAAGATCAGGTATACTCAAAAAGGGAACGGTCACATCGACCACCAAAAGCGGTTGCACAATAGTAAAGGTATGAACAGGAATACTACTACTTAATGAACAAAACCATTAATTGCAATTGCGAGCTGTTCTAGTATTGACCATCCCGTTCAGCCAATGTAATTATTCTGAGGTACTGTAGTACGTACCTGTCCTTCAGGGGCTGGAACGCTGGGAAGATCACATTAACTCCACATTATTGACCTTGCAATCGCCGTCGGTGCACCCTTTCATTCTGACGACCAAGGGATAAAAACAGAGCTGACGTGGGCTCTGTTCTTCCAACAAGCTGCTTATTGGTCAGAAGGGCACCCATTAAGTCGTTACTAGCGGCGCAAAGGACCATAGGCTGCCAGCGACGTCATTGCCTCGATATTGATAGTGCAATGGTTGCGCATTTAGTTGCTGGTGGCACCAGCGGTGACGACGGACACTCCAGAGGGAAGGGTGACGCCGGAGGGGATGGAGGCACCGCTGGGAATGGTGACGGTGACCTGACGGCGCTCAGCAGCGGCAGTGGTGCCGGCGGCAGTGACAACCGATACGCCGGAGGGGAGAGTCACGCCGGAGGGGCTGGTGGCGCCTGAAGGGACGGTAATGGTGACCTGGCGGCGGTTGGCGTTGCCCTGGACCGTGTTGGTCGTGGCGCCGGCCGTGACGACCGAGACGCCGCTGGGCAGCGTAGCACCCGAGGGCAGAGTAGCTCCCGACGGGACGGTGATGGTCACCTGCCCGAATGTGACAGGAAGGAGAGCGTAGGCGAGGAAGAAGATTAAAGCGATCTTGACGAGGACCATTTTGGTAAGTTTAATGCGTGCTTGGTGCTGAAACAAAACAGGAAGCAAGTGAAGGAGTTATTATCATTGCTCTAATTTATACTTTTAGCTTTGACAACGCAAAAGTGTAGCTTCCATCATGCTTACTTCCAGTTGGACGCGTTTACAGCCGTCGCTATGATGGCATTGGAACTATGTTTAAGCTCCGTGCGTTACTATGGCTACACGTAGTCAACCCACATGTCACGTAGTCAATCTAGTACCAGAGTCCTGGGGAAAGGCTTAATTGAACGATGGTCATCGGCTTCCAGTAAGCATAACAGTGGAAATCATGCCGCCTGTCACGCGCCGCGCAACAGCAAATTTATCTTTACCGTTGCTATGGAGACCTCTATTAAGGGATGAGCTGAGTAATTTGCGCGCTTAAGTAGATGCAAATATTCTGTTCACGACGACGTCATAGTCCGCACAGAGGGAATGAGAAGTCGTGAGTGCAATCGGTTGGAAAGAGTGGATGGTGATCTCGAGCATGTGACAAAGTCAGCTCGAAATGCGCTGCCCTGAACAGCCTAAATACGTACTTAGCCGGAGTGTTACAAAGCCCCTTGGAGAAGAGCAAAACGGCAAAAACACTTGGCAGATGGCAGCTTTTGAGATATACTCGATTAGATATTGGTTAAATTGGTATTAGGTTATCTACAAGCTACGCCGCCTTCTTGACTCTAGGACTGATCAGGCATGTCGCAGGCATCACGCATCGACATTCATCCGCTTCCCGCACTGTTGTCTAAACCTCCATATTCAGTTCTTTAGATCAACCTCCTTCTGCCGTGGCTTCACCCTGATATAAAAGTCGATCGGGCGAATGTTGAACCATCCATCCTGCATAAATTCGTAGTTCTTATCCGCCGCCTCAAAGTCGAACGAGCGGATGAGTAGCGTCGTGACAACCATCAGCCAGTCCAACGCCCAGTTCTTCCCAATGCACTCGCGCATTCCATTGCCAAAAAACTTCTTCACGCCCTCCGGCATGGCGGCGAAACTCTCGCACATCATGCGTTCTGGCTTGAAGGCCTCAGGGTCCTCGAACACGGCTGGGTCGCGGTTTACTCCCGCCAGGACGATAATCATAGTCTGGTTGTGAGGTACTGAGTATTTGCCCCCGGCCAACAGGACAGGTGACTTGCCCCCTTCTTTAGGAATGGGCTCGATGTTGAACCCTGGAGCGGCGCACGACAGACGTAGAGTCTCTCTGACCACGCCCATGATGTAGTGAAGCTGGGGGAGATGGTCATGCCGAAAAGGTTCGTCACTGAGGACTGTGTCAATCTCTTCCCTTGCCTTAGCCACAACCGCAGGGTTATGGATGAGGTAGTAGATGCACGCTGCAATAACGCAGGGAGCTGTGCTGCTCCCAATGGGCATGGTGACGATCTCGTCTATGATCTCATTGTCTGTGAGGCCCTTGCCTGTTTCGGGATCCTTGCCATTCATGAGCGCCCAGAGGAGATCGTGCCGGTCACAAGGATGCTCTCGGCGATGCTTGACCACTTCTGCGGCAAAGTCGCGCATCACTTTGGTGGCTTTTTTGAACTTCCTGCCATACACTAGCCAGTTGAGGAGCTTGGGTCTTGTTGGCCGCTTCATCGCTTCGGATGTCGCGTCCTCCATGGCTTGGATCACGGGATGCTCAGGGCCGTTGATGTTATTCACCTTCATGCCATATAAGGACAAGACGGTTGCTTCGAAGCTCAGTCTGTTAAGGTCCTTTAACGGCTGGATAGGAGTGTCTGGGTCGACGGAAGTCCATTTTGCTACGAGTTCTTCTGTCGTTGTGACAAAGTGATCGAAAAGCTCAGCTACTGACTCCTGAGAAAGTTTGGGCGCAATTATCCGGTGAGCGACTCCCCAGCCTTCCTCGTGGTGGTAGGCAGTAAAGAGAGAGCTGTTGACGGAATAACGGATCTCGACGATGGGACCAGTCACGGCCTTGTGGAATCGCTTCTCGTCGCAGAGTTCCTGGGCCAGAGCTGCGCTGGCGACGAAGACAATGTGGTGCCCCAGCACCTTGATCTCAAAAATCTCTCCTGTCCAGCCAAGTCGTGTCTTGTCAGTATCCAGTCAAGACCTCTGGCCGGTAGTTGCAGTGCCGCTACACACCATATTTTTCTGCCAACTTCTTCAGGGACCACCATGTGTTGTTTGAATCGACATCAAAGACGTTGCCCAGCAGGGGGACTCCAGGCGGACGGGGAATTGGTGTCGACATCCTGGCTGGTGAAGTTTGACCTCGCTCTCTAGTTCGCCCAACACAAAGATTTAAAAAGAGACCCAAGAGTCGGTGATCAACATCTTTTGCTCTCTCCTAGAAACTACAAACAGTTATATCCTCTCATTAGCGGAGGAACACAGCTTACAGCGAGAAACATGACGCATCGGTGGCTGGAAACTATGTTGATTGAACAAGGTATGTTGTTGGTGCCAAGACAACGTATGCTGGCCATGCAACCAGTCTCGGCGATCAGCGCTGACAGCCAGTCAGAGATGGTCTTGAGACAGCCGCAGATCAACATGCCACAGCGAGCTGAATCTTGCATGCAATTTCCCTCTGGTTTGTTTCATTGTTAATGCAAGATTTTAGGACACAACTCATCCACAAAACAAGCATTCTTTGAGCAAAACAGTGGTACCACAGAAGATCCTAATACTGCGCATCCTATGTATCCAATGTCGTGTATGGTAACTTGCATTTTGTCGAGTGTCAAGGCTAAGAATTATACCGATGTTGTGAAATTGTATATTTGACAATCTGATATCGCAAGTAGTCCGCCAATATAATAAAAACACAGCGACCAGTTTCAAAGTCCCACCATGTCCTTCACGAGGCTTTTCCAGTTCTTTTCCTTCCTACTATGGAAACACCACAGCTCATCTTATAATCGTAGTTCGCGCGAGTGAAATGCCCCTCGTGCCCACATGTTCGCCCATAGGACTCTTGTAGGTGAAACGGATGATGGGCTCTGTGTCGATTGCTCAAATGTCACCACAGCCAACATTTGCTGAAAACCCCTTTTTCTTCATTTTATCGCTAACTTCTCCACAAAGGCGCACGTGCCATGCTTTAAATGAGCGTCATGTGACCCGCCTGTAGCCCGATTACCCTGCAAAAGATATTAGCTCGGTTCATGTGTCTCAAGCGTTGAACAGTATCAGCTCTAAACCTACCATGCGTTATCGATAGGCGCCTCTAGAAGACTCTCCATCAGTGATCAACCAGAGGCAATGCAACGCTCGCGCGGTTCTCAAAAGTAGACCTATCGCAGTAGAAGGCGCGATCGGCCATAGCACTGGCTGTGCCGTTACCGGCTGGTTCTTGTACATCCAGCAAAGGTGACATTGGTGGTTGAAGGTGCAGTAGGAGAGGCGGTATTAGAGGGGTAAGGAACAACACCAACGCTGAAGAGGACTGAAAAGCTAGACGGGTAATGTATGCGCAAGCATGGTGAACAGTTGTTCAAAACATGAAGGTCTAATTATCACTCATCGTTGACTGCTATGAACTGCTGCGATCGAGCCTGGGCTGCCTGAACTGGAGCTGAATAGTCACCGAGGGCTTTGATGGAAATACCAGAATTATCGCGACTTTAACACTAACTCGGCTCTTTTCAACAACCCTGACATGTTGCAATATATCATGGTTTCCCAGTCTCTGAGCTTATTGGCTTTCTCTCTGTGATAATAGAGCACTTAATACGTTTGCATTGCCACTAGAGACCAGGCCGGGGGGGCATGGTCAGCCTTTGCGTCGAGCTTAGCCCAAAACATTTATGGGATTCTAGACAAAATTAAAAAGTGACCTTGTGAGATGCCTTGAAAGGGGACCATCAGGGGTCTCCGTTCGTACAGAGAACAGTGTGTGATTTTTTTTCACTACGTATATAGGAAGACCGAGGGATGGGGTTAGAATTCAGAGTGAAGGATGACAGCCGCATGGGAGAGAACCCTGAGCTCTGGCATCGCATTGTATTCATTTGAGTTGCCTTCAGTCTTTAGGCCTGGGCATGTCGCACGGTGATTGGTTGCCGATCAACCAGATCATTTGTGAGGGAAAGGATCTGTGAGGGAGTCGTTGAACTCAATGTCAACGTGACTTACTTGTAGTGGCATGCCCCACTCTGCGAGTCGCTTTAGGATAGAAGTGTGGATGGCACATTTTCGACAGGGTATCACGCGTCAACGAAGGTGTGGTCTCTGTTGTGTCAGTAGTGAAGTCCTAACCAGTTGTCCAAAGCACATTCACCTTGACAGCATGCCACATTGAGTCACTTTTCCTAGATTCCATCTCAACGCTTCTGTTTCGCTTAGTCGCTTGCGTTGAATATGATTTCTCCAGACTTGGGATCACTGTGGTAGTATGCCCGACAGCAATTGTCAGTCTTCCGAATAGATTTGACGTGTTAAACAAAGCTAGTCGAGTATATTGTATGGGCAAATCTAGCTGCTACTATAGGAACGCTTGCGATGGGCATGTGCGTAGATATTGGATAAGCTTGACAAATCAGGTTTGTATCTCCTCCACCCTTCAATCAGACCCAACTTTTTACTCCCTTATCTACCTCAAAAACAACATTACAGCCGCCCGCGCTTGGCAAAGGCCAGAGCAAGCCAGCCGCCGATCAGGCAGAGCCCACCAAGTGGCGTGACAGGTCCCAAGTATCGGAAGCGCTCCGAGTCCAGCACGAGGAGGTAGAGACTGCCCGAGAACATGGTGATGCCTGTGGCGAAGAGGCTTCCTGCAACAGGGTAATTGCTGGCAGCAAGCATGGCGACGGAGTGAATTAGCTGGAGCGTACAAGCAGCGTTAGCGGTCCACTATGTTGATGCCGTAGGATCCTCTCCTCTTGTGCGGTCCTTAACCTACCTGGTATTGCGCGGCAGTTCCCCAGTTGGCCAGCTTCCTCGGGTCAGTAATGCGGTTTTTAAGACCATGGGCCCCAAACGCCCCGAGCGCAACGGCAGACGCGCCAAAGAGGGCACCGGCTTTCCAGATCAGGAGGCTGGTCATTTCGTCCTGCTGAGGTTGAGTACTTAGATCTGCTTCTGGTCTTGGAAGTAACGGCGTAGTCTCCTGGGCTTGATCGCCGCTTGGCATGGGACAAGGAGAGGTGAAGACGCAGATGGGAATGAAGTCGCAAAGGTCGAACGTTCCTGGGGTGTGCTGTCTCCGGGGTGAAATTAATTAAGCGCCGGAAGGGTCGCTGCGGGAAGTGGGGCCGAGGTTTGCTCTTGGCAATTCTCCGGTGCCTCCATCCAGGAACCTGATATGACGTCATTGTCCATTGACCGTTGGGAGAAGCTTTGTTCTTCAACATCGTTAGACTCTGAGATTGTGACGTTGGAGCTACTAACGCAGGTAGTCTGAGGAGGAGGTTGACAGCACTTATGATGCCTTTGCTTCAGATAGGTAATTAAGGAATAGCGGTACAGTGATTAGATCAGAGAGATCTGTCTCATACCCTCTTCACAGGCTCTAAGTTTTAGGTTCAACGCACAAACTCTTCTGGCATCATGACTGAGCTACGTCCAAGCTTGTTGTTGATCTTTGATAGCGCACTCTCAATCGGTATTGGCGGCAATTGTTTTCCACAAGGCTGCTGTCTCACTCTCTTCCAAGTTTTGTAGAATACCTGAACTTGACTGGTGGTGCTACGGACCAGATCACAAAACGAACAAAAGTCGGAAGCAATGTATTGTACCTTTGAAGTCATAAAGCAGTGAGACGCAGCCATGCCCGACATCCAGAGCACGGTGACGAGTTTGGTTGGCAAGTGGTGCAGCATCACTGCATTTGTAAAGAAGGGGGAACCCAGAAAATGAGGGGGTTAAGCATGAAGACCCAGAGTCGATCATGCAAGGTAAGTACCCCCGCATTCTGCGTGCAGCTGCCCTTGCCGACTTACCGAAAGGGCCAAAGTCTCATTATCGACTTGATCCCCTGAGCAGCAGAATCTGTTCACTCCTTAATTACTTTACACACAGCAACGCATCCTAAAACAATCGCTAACCATCGTGAATGAATTACGGTCTTATCGTTTTACTGACTAAACTTGTATCCTAGCCAACATTACTACGAACATACCTAGCTTTCTCCTTAGCTCCCTTTTAAACAATGCTCGACTTAACACTTATCCCTCCCGATGGCGTCTGGGTTCCCTCCCCAACCTTCTTCTTGCCCTCCCCAACCGAAGGCACATACCCCGACCCAATCCAACCAGCACGCATCCAACGCGCCGTCGATGTCGAGACGCAAGTTGCTCATAGCATCTTTCTCGCTCGCTCTGGCGTCACAGGCATCGTTCTGCTTGGCTCAACAGGCGAAGCGATCCACCTCACCCGCTCGGAACGCAGCGCCCTTGTCTCAGCCGTCCGTCGCGGTCTCCAAGATGCCGGATTCCCAGACTATCCGCTCATGGCTGGTGTGCTAACCAACGGACTGGAAGAGGCACTCGAGTGGTTGGATGACTACGCTCGGGCGGGTGTGCAATGGGGCCTGGTGCTGGCGCCGGGATATTTCGGGGCGTCGGTCGGACAGGAAGGGTTGGTGAAGTGGTATACGGCTGTCGCGGACAGGAGTCCGCTACCGATTTTGGTGTATAACTACCCGGGGGTTACGAATGGCGTGACGGTGTTGCCTGAGACGTATCGCGTCTTGGCGGACCATCCGAAGATTGTGGGGTGCAAGATGTGAGTGAACGTCGTTGTCTTTCGACTTATGTTGTGAAGCTGACGAGTTTGTGAGCAGGTCGCATGGCAACGTCTCCCATCACATCCAAGTCGCGCTTGACCCGGCCATTCACCACGACAAGTTCCGCGTCTTCAGCGGGCTCAGCAGTCAGCTAGGGCCTGTAGTCCTATTTGGAGCAGCCGGCGTTATCGACGGTCTCCCTGCCATCTTCCCCAAGACCGTAGTTCGGCTGATGCAGCTGGCTGAGAAGGCGAATACAAAAGGCTTGAAGGACGAAGAGAGGACCGAGCTTCAACGCCTGCAGTATGCCGTCAGCTTGGCTGAGGAGTTTGTTATGAGATATGGGATCATTGGCATCAAAGAGGCTGTCTATCGCGTGGTTGGGTTTGGAAATCTTGAGGGGGGCCGTCTGCCCATTCCTGGGGAGTTGCCGGAGGGGGCTTGGGACAAGGTGAAAATGCTGTTCTTGCAGGCGATCGAGCTGACCGAGGCGAGTCTCTGATAGTATGTAACCCGCTCGAGAGAAAACGCAAACACAACGGAGCTATTTGATATTTGTCAGGCTACACAAGATGCTTGCGGAAGTGAGACCTGAACCTTTGGAATAGACATCACTGGTAGAGATTTCCGGCCGCTTGTTTACTTGGACCTGTGTGCCAATCCTGCTGTTGTTTCTGGAATTGCATCCAGAGCCGTGCAAACGCATGAGCCGTGCTTAAGTGCTTACGCACCCTGCATCATCGACGTGGTGATTGCTGTGGTGAGAGCTGTGAATGGTTCTGAAGTGGAGGCCCCCCATTAGGCACAATGCCAAGCACGTAGAGCCTGCTGAGCAACGCTGCTATAACCAGGGCTCCAGCTGAATGAGCTGAGTGGGGCGTCAAGTCCCTGGAATGGCACCGCGCTGCGCCACACACTCTGATTCGCTGGTCAGAGCTCCATTTTTCGTGAGCGACGTGAACGCTGGCCAGTGGCAAGTCGCAATGCACGCGGTCCCAAGGCCGTTTTGCAAGCCGATCCCAGCACCCCCGGGTTATCTGGCGACAGCTCCAGCCCCTAAACCACCACAGGATTCCATCGCGCGCTTGGCGTCGATCCGAACAGATTGGCTGCATTTATTCTTGTGAAGCTCCTTGCAAGTTCAGCATGTCATCCCTTTGTTGTCTTACCTCTTCGTTCTCCTTTCCCCCTCCTCGCTTTACCCACCAACGCGTTTCCCCAGTCCAGAATGTCGCCGAAACACCACGAACACCAGTGTCAACGACAACCGTCCCGGTGGTCACACCTTGGCTTGCTGGCGCTGGCCGCCGCTGCCTCGTCCCGTCGAGTTGATCAATTGCCTTCCCTGAGCATCACAAAAGCACCCGCAAAGGTTCCTCCCGCCTTGCTAGCTCGCCGCGCAGGCGGCCCCTACGCTGCCACACTCATTAACGAGCAGACGGCCTACTTCACGAAGGTGCGAATCGGCACACCGCAGCAAGAAGTCACACTTCATGTCGACACTGGTAGCAGCGACCTGTGGGTTTTGTGGACGCAAACAGATTTGTGCCTTGATGAGCAGCTGCAAGCAGAGTGGGGAATGTGCCTCGACACGTTTGAGCCGGAGCTCAGTAGGACGTACAAAACCGTGGATAGGGGAGGGTTTTCCATCCAGTATGTGGATGGGACGGGCGCTGCAGGAGACTACTTCTCTGATAACGTCGCCCTCGGCAATGGCATCCAGATTCAAGGCCTGCAAATGGGCATCGCGATCGAGAGCACCTGCAACTGGGGCATACTCGGCATCGGCTACTCGACCTCCGTCGCGGCCGACTACATCTACCCAAACATAATCGAGCTGATGCAGAACCAGAGCTACATCGCGACGAAAGCCTACAGCCTCTATCTCAACGACTACAGCGCCGCCACAGGGACCATCCTCTTTGGCGGCATCGACACAACCAAGTTCTACGGCGACTTGAAAGTTGTTCCCGTCCTAGGGCGTCGCGTTGACGACGGCTTCATTTACGACCACTTCGTTGTTTCCCTCACTAGCGTCACCTCCCACGCCGACGGTCAAGAAACAGTTCGGTTCACCTCCTCCGACGCCAACATTCCCGTCGTCCTCGACTCCGGCACATCCTTCGCTTATTTCCCCTCGACCATCACCAAGCCTCTGTACGACTCCCTTGGCGCATACGATGACACAACCTCCGAGTTCGGCTCCGGCGAGGTTTACGTCGACTGCAAGTACCGCAGCCAATCCGATCGCTACCTCTCCTTTCAGTTCAACGGCGCAGACGGGCCTGTCATCAGCGTCCCCGCGTCAGAGTACATCATCGATGATCTGAAGCCATACATTCGCGCCGGGTTGTGGCCGCTTCCTGCGAACCTGCCGTTCTCGGATGTCTGTCGCATGGCTATTCGCACGCAGAACCAGTCACCACCATATATTGTCGGGGACTCGTTTCTCAGGAGTGCATATGTTGTGTATGATTTGGAGTATAATCGTGTTGGGCTGGCGCAGGCGAATACGAATGCCAATGGGTCAAATATTGTTGAGATTACAGGGCCAATCCAGTCGGTGAAGGGAGTACCCATGCCTGATGCGCTGCCGTGGATGACGAATGGTGCTTCTCATGAGGTCACGCTAACGGCTGGGGCTGTTGCATGTGTTGCTGGATTGGTGATGGGTTTTCTGAGTCTGGCATGAGGAGTAGTAACTCTGATTTGAGAATTTTGGTTGTAATTTCTCTGGATTATTTGCCACAAATTTCGTCGCATTTAGCGCGTTGATACCCCGTCGTTTTAGATACTACACTTCTGAAATCATGGCGTGGTTATAATGGTTAACATGGAGAGTTAGGGAAGATCTAAGAACAGGGTACACGTCTCTGGGATAGCATCTTCTGGGTGGTTAGACAAACGGGGATGAGAGATGGGAGTTAAGCACAAGTTCTCCAGATCTATAAGGATTTAATGACATTTAAGTTTCTCTTCCTGCCAGCATCTCCTCTTCAAGTTACTCCAAACTTTCTCAGCGCACCTTACACTTATGCTGCAGGCCCCAATTACTCAAACAGTGAGAAGCTTCTGGAAGCATTTGTCATGCGGTGTCCCTAGACACTCCAACAAAGCCTCGTTCAGATATCGGCATGCTTTCACTCCTCAATCTGCCGTTCCTTTCGTCTCTATAACCTGTTCCAAAAATTACTTGATGTCGTTGCAAACTGAGATTCTTTTAATCTTCATTTCCGTTGTGGCTGGCTTACAAGTCCACAAATTGGAGTTCTTGCCTCCTTCAGTACTTTGATAAACTGCTCGTGTCTCAGGTCAGCTTTTGTCGGCCTGACCCGGCTGTGCTTGAACGTATGCTCCTGGTACGAAGCTCAATGCAAATGTCCATGTACCAGAAAATGCAGGCTGTGACCACAACATGTCCCTTCTGGCTTATCCAGAATGCCCTTGCTATCGGCCAAAGCATGTCTTTGTTGACAAACCTCGTGAACTCTGGCTCCTGCTCCACAAATTGTCTGTGATGGTCCAGATACCAGCTTGGGCAATGGTGTATGTGATTTTTGAGCCAATTAAGGACTCTGCCTGTGTCGGTCTTGTGTAGCTGAACTCCTTGTTTTGATGAGAGATGCATGATACTGGTATGTAGGCAAAGAGAAAGCTGAGACAATTCGAGACAAGGCATTAGAAAGATGTAACTGAAGGCTGATGTTCATCAAAAACCGACACATGACTCAAATGGGGTGTCAACTTTTCAATATGTTTCTCCCTTTAACTGTTTGGAAGATTGAATCATGTACAACACAACACACAACATGGCATAAAAGGATCTGGATAGTCTATATAAACAGGAATATCAGCCCCGGGAAACTGACTGTTCTCTCTGGAGATTTGGTCAGACGTGAGCACTAGAAAGATTATTGCATGTGCAATTGCTGCGCTTTGCCCCTGACGTGATTTTTAGTTCCCATTGAAGACCATGAAAGATACAACTGTTCAGAAATTTCATACTGCTCTGTCTGTTGTTGCCTGACCCAACATTAATTATGGCCCCAAAGTACTGAGACAAAGTGATACAAGGACACTGCAGCGTGGAGAATGGCCAAGACCTGTTCCAAACCAACTTCTCTATGAGAAAGGAAGCAGAGTTCAAGGGGTTTTGTCATTGGACTATGTACGTGAATATATTTACGGAACTCATCCAAAACTATATACATAAAGGTATAATCATTGGGATCAAGACCATGTCGTTTACCCCTTTTCATCCTCGAGTTTTTCTGGTGTTTCCCTCGCACTTTGAGGCGCATTGTGAATAAGCCCCTTTATCTCCAAAGGACATAGATCTGGTTCAGTGGCAGTTCGTAGAGCCTTGATCCTGACCTGGGCCCCTGGGTCTAAGGTCTGGTCAAGTGAGCTCAAGTCTCCAAATACGATTCAAAGACTTCGGCTTCCGGAGCCAAAAAGGTATGCTCTCATTTACAGGCACTGTTGGGAAATAAAACCGTTAGTTAATGTGGGCCACATGAGGACATCGATATCAGCATCATACCTGAGAGTACCAGTTGTTCTGGAAGCGGCAAGTTGAGCCACTCTGGCAGCATGTCGGGCCAGTCCAGCCCTGGCCGCCGCACTGGCCCCACTTGGGACTCTGTTCAAGCATCAGCAACTCTGATTCATTTTCTCAAACATAGGCAAAACCACATACGCAGTTGCCACCGCCACCATTCGAAGGCTGAGTAGGCTGGGAGCCACCAGCCGAAGTAGTCGGCGAGCTGCCACCACCGCCAGAGCTGCTGTTGAGCTTGCTGCGCACGAAGTTGAGCGCCTGCTGGCCGTACTTGACGCCGTATTGCTGGTGGGAGTTCGCGTCATTGCCTGTGCAGCAGTACGGGTCGGTGCTGTCGCAGTAATTCTGGATCTTGTCGGACGAATTGGAGCCACAGACGTAGCCACGGGGGCGGGCGGCGAACTATCATGTGTGTGAGTGTCGCTAATCTTTGAGAGATGCGGTTAAGAGGAACTTACACCCTGGGCAGTGCAAGTGCCGACGTTGTAAGGCAGACCGGCGACATAGCGGGGCGAGCCCATGAGAATGACGGCCTTGATGGCGTCCAGAGCGCTCTGGCTGATGGGAGGAGTGGTCGTGGTAATACCAGAGCCAGTGTCAGGTCCGCCGCAGACAGCGTTGTCCATGATTTGACCACCCTATGACTGTCAGGATGCCTCATGTCCCACAAGACCAGCCCAAGAGCCTATTATGAACTCACCTGAGAATAGCCAACCAGCACAAGCTTAGTGTTCGGGCACCTCTGATGAAAGCTGTTGACAGCATTGGCAACAGCCTGGGTGCCTTGCCTGGCTGAATCTCCATATTGAATACCACCGCAGCTGGCCTGGCCACCGCAGGCAGGGTAGTTGATGGCCTCGGACGTGGCGCCAGGGAAGGCCTGCAGGATGAGGTTGACGACTTGACCAGCAGTGCCATAGCCTGACGGGACGGTCGTCTCACGGGCGCCGAAGACGTGGATCTCGGGGCAGGATTGCCGGGCGACGAGCTCGGAGGCTTCAGTGGTGTCGACGGGAGAGCCGGCGACGAGAAGAGAGTGAGCCCAAAGGAGGAGGGCAGCAACCTTGGGTGAGGGCCACATGGTGACTGAGATTGCTGTCTGAGATAGAGGATTAAAGTTGAGGAGCAGTGGAGCAAGATGGATGATAGGGTATCTGCTGGAGAGGTGATAACCCCTATGACACGAAGTCGACCCAACCTTATATACCTCGACGTCCTCCAGTCAGTGCCCCTGGGCAAGCCAAACGATCGACGATGTTTCCCTGCGTTTGAGATGCATCGTTGATCCCCACGTTCGGTTCTGCTTGCCACATGAGTGGACTTCGAGAACATCCGAATGGCACACCCCTTGTGTTGCATTCCGCTGCTCCGCAACCAAATGAGGCTCACCGTCTCTATTCTTCCTGCAGCATAGCCATCAACCCCTCATTAAACAGGTTTCTCATGGAGTCTCTTGAACTGATTACCCGCTGATCTGGTCTTGTTGACACGCCGAATCACAAAATAGCCGACAAGCTGCGTCTTGAGGCCAGGGCGCACTGCAGGACCGAAAAGGGCTTCCAGAAAGTCGCCATCTTGGTGGAGTTAGCCCCTAAGGAACACCGTTTTGTTTGACCTTGTCTGAATGTTTGCCGGTTAGCCTGGGCACAAAGTTACGCTTGTTCTGGATCTATGAGCTAGGATTTGGGTGTTGTGGAGGCGTCATGTGTTTCTTACCGCTTCCTACCAGCAACCATGTGACTTGCATGAAGGTTGGCCGACTGCAAGATCCGTTTTCCACATTTGTGCTACAAGCTCGATTTTAGTACCCGGTTCCTGTTTCAGGCGCATGCATTGCGGGGGAAGGGTTGACGGTCCTCGCTAGGGGGCATTCGTTGGGCTTGATGTGTCCGATTTAGCCTTTAGCCTAAATCCATACCCGTTTTCCGGTAGTACTTGGGCCAACAATGCATGGTCAATGGTAGCATTCCCCGGGTTTATCAACCGGTGCGGCTGGCTAGTTTCAAGTCTCGGATGAGCCTCGGACGTCGCATTCGACTGGTTGCCATAGCCAGCAACCGATAACCTGGGGTGCAGGTCAGCCCAGACGTGGAAGAAGCCGAAAGAGCAGTCGAGTATGGCGCTCAATTGTATTTTGGCAACTATTCGTGCAAGAATTTCCACTATCAATAAAGTTTGCGAGGGAGTTCAGTCGAAGAGCAAGATCATCTGTTGTTGTCATCAGGAACACGATGGATCCTGTAACAGCCCCAGACTCCACCACGGCCTGTCTCACTTGCCCGAAAAGGGGTGACTCACCCGACTCAATGATATTAGATATAGTTGCGAGATGAAGGATGCTGCCGACTTTCTAAGAACAACTTGATGTATTTCCACGATATAACTGGTTTGTTCCCTTGAATATTGGCTCAATGACTCTGTGTGGTTGCATCTGCATGCAAGCCGCCTTGTATTCACTAAGCTCTGATCTCCCCTAGCGAGAAATATAATGAATTTTCGTCGAAAACAAATGAGGACTTAAGACCTTGCCACGATCATCGGTCAGGGAAACTGAATCGGCTTGAGCTTTCCAAAAGTGTGAACTATACTGGGGAAAGAGACCAGGTCAGGAAGCAATCTTGAGCGGTGAAAGCAAGATCTTTTTCCAAAATGAAGATCAGACCGGCTTGTAATAGGCCAATACACATGCAATTGACATCCAATAACATTCCATTTACATGCACAGTTGTCGGTTGCATTGTTCAATGATGCAGAACTTGGCTGTGGGAACGAGGAGAATACGTATTAGACCATGAGAGTTGCCGCCAGGTTGTGGAGGGTAATGTCAACAATGACATGGAGCTGTAAATAGACACTCCAGGGACGTTTTGCTAGAATCCAGCATCATATATTTTAGAGTTGCTTTCTTTGACAGGGACGAGGAAAAGACGAGGTGCCGTTGGCCAGCAACTTAGTTGTTCCGCCTGAATCAACTCCTTGGTTGACCGCAAAAGCTCACATACGTCCAAAAACAATCCAAGCAAGGAAAATGAGCGAATGACATGCCACGCCCTGCAAGTCAGTTGTTTAGTAACAGATGCTCCATATCATGTAATACAGCTTCCTTAATGGCCAGTCTTCTCGGGCCCTCGCTGTGATCAGGTTCATGGGACTCGTCCTGCTGTAAGGGGTGACTGGTCTGGTGCAGGTAGGGATCGACAATAGGTCAAAGGGGTTAGATGATGGCCACTGACGATGTGGGGTGCACAGCGAAGTCAATTACTACGTGTCATAATCTTTCTTGGCACTCACTGTCCTTGTATTAGGGAGAGGAAGAACCAAGAGAAGTCTACCATGTCCAAGCAGCTTCCTTTACAGAGTCTTCATCATGCCTCGGCCATATGGCTCATTCTCTTCGGTCATCCGGCTCTAGACATCTTCTGGGATCAACCACGTATTTGTGCAGCTCCCAATCATCCTGTCTCTGGTGTCCCTTGTATTGGCAGTCGGGGATATCCCTTTCCTTGGACTGCCGTGTCCATGTGACACTAGAGGTTGCATTTTCTCGAGAAGACAGCAAGATAATTGAGTGAACTCGGCAACACTATTACATACTTCACTAGATAATAATCAATCAATATTAGGCTCAGAAGATTGAAATATTTTTCGTAAAGAAGAGCCCAATCAAAGGCAGTTATTTGGTATTCTTGCTGTCAAATTATGCGGTGTAACTATTAAGAACCTGAGCATCCAGTCTCATTATTCTGTCAAATTGTGCAACTAGCTCACCAGATATGTTTAGATCGAGAATCACGCAAAAACATGCATTCACGTCAAAGATTGCTCTCCTAGTAAAATTCCGGCTTTACTGCTGCTTTTGTGAAGCAAGATTTTTGTTTTTTTCAACCCCTCCAACAAGCCTTGAACACCCCCTACCGCAGCTAGCCCCGTCTGCATCAAGCGGCCTGTGGCCTGGGGGCCCCAACGGGAGCCTAAACATCCGGGCACCAGGGCGTGGCTCGCTCTCCCCCCAAGAGATGACGCGTGCCCCCTCCAAACATGCGTAGGTGGTGGCAAGCTAACAAGCCTCTTTCAGTGCACTGGGACGGGCACACAAAAAAGCCCTTCCTCGAGAGATTCTCCCTACAGCACCTCTCCGCTGGCTAGCAGAGCCCTCGGGCTACGGCAACTTCCTGGAGTACCACGTACGGTTCAACTACCCCCTGGAAGTGATGAAGGAGAGCCCCAGGAGCTACTTCTTCTGCCCCCTCACGACCTTCAACAACCCACTTGCCGGCAGGCTGGACCCGGGGGCTTTCTGGCCCTCCTTCCAACTGTTCAGGTCCAGGCCCTCCCCAAATCGAGCTCTACGGCCGGGCCTGGGACGTCGCTACAAGGCTTCCTATCCCAACGTGTCCCCCCCCGGCTCCCCTCCGTGCGCCCAACCCCGGTCCCACGGGGGCGGCGACCTTGATACCGACTCCTCAGAGTCTGTCTTGGAGCTGGAGACTCATATCCCTGCAGGTCGCGCGAGAGTAACCCCCGCCCGAACCACGACACATAACCCCCTGCATGCCTTCCCCCTTATCCACACCTGTTTTGCCTCGGTGCGGGCTTTTCCTCGGTGTTACATATTTGTAGGTTGTTAGCTAGCTATTGTCCGCCGTCGTCGTGGACACGACCTAGCACCCTCAGGTGTGGGATCGGTCGAAAAAGAGAATTCAATCTCAAATTCAAGCCTTGGACAAATCAGCGCTTTGCCAATTTTCCTATTTCGGAATAGTGAGACGGAACTTTCCATGTCCCCTGCCGGCTATAGATCGTGGGGGTGAACGTTATCGACTGTCGGATGCTACCCCTGACATAAGAGCTGAACGATACCAAGGACCAGCCTCTTGATTTCAAACCGTATCATATCAGAGGCCATTGGAGCAGCTGTTGCGTGCCACGGTGATAAATCAACTTTCCCCTCCTCGTGGCCTACACGCGGCACCTTCTGACTCCGAGTAACTTGATTCAACTTGCAGGGCCGGAAGGGCCATGAGCATCAGCCATCAACTCTCATCCCACCCTCTCATCATTCCCAGAAACCTTCACTCATCGTCATCCAGCATCTCATCCCCCATCAGAATGCTCACATTCCTCCCTTTCTTCTCCAAGTCCATTTCCTTCGATCCCGTTAAGGACATCCCCTCCCTCGCAGGCAAAGTCATCCTCGTCACTGGCGGCAACTCTGGCCTTGGCAAGCAATCCGTCCTCGACCTGGCACGCCACTCCCCCGCGCAAATCTACCTCTGCGCGCGCAACGTTGAAAAGGGCCATGCCGCAGCCGAAGACATCAAAAAGCAAGTCCCTGGCGCGAACATCACCGTTCTAGAACTGGACCTCGCCTCCTTCGACTCAATTAAGAAGGCCGCTTCTACGGTGCTAGCCCTGTCCCAGCGTCTCGATATCCTCCTAGCCAACGCAGGGATAATGTACGCGGACCCCGCCCAAACAGCCGAGGGTTACGAATTGCAATTCGGCACCAACCACATGGGCCATGCCCTCCTCGTCAAACTTTTGCTCCCCCTCCTCACCAAAACAGCCGAGACCCCCTTGGAAGACAATACTACCCCCTCCGTGCGAGTCATTTTCCTGTCCTCCATGGCGCACATGTTCCTGTGGAAGAAAGATGCTGTCACCTTCGACGACTGTCTCAAATCCCCAGGCGACAACATCTCCTGGATGACGCGCTACGCGCGCAGCAAGCTGTCCAACCTTCTCTACGCCCGAGCGCTGGCAAAGCGATATCCTAATCTAACGGTCGTGGCAGTGCACCCAGGTGGTGTGAGAACGAGTCTGATTGAGGATGCGTCAAAGGCGTCGATTGTGACGAAGATTATGAGTCGTTTTCTGGCGCCGGTTGAGCAAGGGGTGCGAAATCAATTGTGGGCGGCTACCGCGAAGGCGGGAGTAGTTAGTGGAGAGTATTACGAGCCGGTTGGGTTGAAGGGGATGAGGTCGGGGAATGCGAAGGACGAGGGGCTAGCAGAGAAATTATGGGAGTATACGGAGAAGGAGTTGGAGGGGCATTCGTTGTGATAGTGTTCCATTTACATTCGAGGAGGTAGTTGAGCTTCTTAAAACGCTTTTAGCGTATATTGAGGGATGATGTGATATGTGAACACGGCATGTATGACAATCCAGCTTGCCTTCCTAAGATGGTTTCGTGTTTCGTTGAAGGATTATGGATTTGAGAGAAAGGAGTTCTCAGAAATTCAAAGCACTGCAATAACCAGTTGGTTTGGGCAACTGTTTGTATTGCTGACTGGGGAGTTCTTTGTCCTCTTTCTGCGGTGAGGAGTTTATTTAACTCCATATACTCAAATTCCTTCCTTATCTCTTTTACCAGGGGCCTTTCAGTCCCTCGTCAGTTTTTCTTAGCCCTGAGGATCTTTCGTTTGTAATTCTCAGCTTTGATAGCTGTTCGTTGGAAACCCCTATGTTTCCTGTTGGCTGATTCCAACCTCGCGCGAACCACGTCCTTGTGGGGGCAGTGTCTGATCCCACTTTCTCACCAGGTACTCCCTGTTGGTCGTGACAATATAAGCTTTTCATTCGGATGAATCATGAACGGCGTCTACTTTTTTGGGAACTAGGCATGTATTCTGTGTCTAGGTGTGACAATCCAGCTAGCCTTCCTAAAATGGGTTCCGGGTTCGTTCAATGCTTATGGATTCGAAAAACGGGAGTGCTCACACAGATCCAGAAACACTGTGGTCACTAGTTGGTTTGGACAACAGTTTGTAATGCTGACTGAAGAACTCTTCGTCCTTCTGTACCTACGAGAATTCTATTTACCTTATATGTCCAAGCCATTCTTCATTTCTTAAGGGTCTTTTAGGCCCATGTCGGTATCTCTTGGCGTGACGACCTTTCGGAGCCGCATAAGCCGTGTTTTCATTGGTCCTTTGCGCCCAGCTCTTTTCTCCCCACGTGACATCTTTGTCGATCGTAACACTGGTTAATCTAACGATCGAAGCTTTACCTTATTCTACATGGGACTTATAGATAATATATATATATATATAGATAGATAGAGAGAGAGAGAGAGAGAGTTCTTGGAAGTTCGCATATGTTCTAGAAGCGTATATTACCTTAAACTTTATGTGACGGTTCCACGACCTCCTGAGATGGGGTTCGAAGGTGGTGGCTAGGTTGTAGAACCTGAGGGACTGGGGTCCTCACATAGTAGAGTATGGAACTCACTACAGTCACCAGTT